>Ga0187818_10000252_pt1 | contig 17793 bp, 13 predicted proteins | sample NC_wetland_sal_i_14_FD_130581 | JGI IMG/M metagenome (GOLD analysis project Ga0187818, IMG submission 130581) | Wetland sediment microbial communities from Neuse River Estuary, North Carolina, USA - SO4_3 | ecosystem: Environmental > Aquatic > Freshwater > Wetlands > Sediment | place: USA... | reverse complement strand
GTGCAAACTGCGATGAATGAAGTCATTGAGGTCAAATTGACCGAAATTGACGACGCAGAGAAGGTCCTGCTCATGGAAAAATAAGCCTGAGGACTCGCGTTCCACAGAATATCCTGAAACACAAAAAGGACGGTGGGCATAACCCGCCGTCCTTTCCTTTTCATCTCGCACACTATGCAATCTTCGCGCACACCGCCTTGGTCTGGGTATAGTTGTTGAGCACTTCGTGCCCCATCTCGCGGCCCCAGCCCGATTGTTTGTAGCCTCCGAACGGGAGCGCGGCATCGAAGATGTTGTAGCAGTTGATCCACACCGTTCCGGCGCGCAGCTGTTCGGCCATGCGGTGCGCCTTGCCGATGTCGCGCGTCCACACGGCTGCAGCCAGGCCGTATTCGCTGTTGTTGGCACGGGGAATAATCTCTTCGGGATCCGTGAACGGCATCGCCGTCACCACCGGCCCGAAGATTTCTTCCCGCACGACCTTCATGTTTTCCTGCGTGTCCACCAGCACCGTAGGCTCGACAAAATATCCGCGATCGCCGGCCTTGTGGCCTCCGACAACGGCTTTGGCGCCTTCGGAGAATCCGGCCTCAAGGTATCCGCAGACACGATTAAGTTGTTCTTCCGAGACCAGCGGCCCCATCTGCGTCTCCGGATCAAGGCCCGATCCGACTCTGATTTTCTTCGCTTGTTTGGCGACTCCTTCAATCACCTGATCGTAAACCGCCTTCTCGACATACAACCGCGAACCCGCGCAGCAGCACTGGCCGTGGTTGAAGAAGATGGCGCTGGCGGAGCCGGGGATGGCTGCGTCGAGATCAGCGTCCTTGAACACGACGTTGGGAGACTTTCCGCCCAGCTCCAGCGAAACTTTCTTAAGGTTGCCGGCGGCCGCGTGCACGATCAGCTTGCCCACTTCCGTCGAGCCGGTGAAGGCGACCTTGTCCACGTCAGGATGAGCCGCCAGCGCGGCTCCCGCCGTCTCGCCATAGCCGGGAACAATGTTGACCACGCCGTCAGGGAAACCGGCTTCCTGAATCAGTTCCCCGAGACGCAGCGCCGAAAGCGGCGTCTGCTCCGCTGGCTTCAGTACGACGGTGCAACCTGAGGCCAGCGCCGGACCCAGTTTCCATGCGGCCATGAGCAGCGGGAAGTTCCAGGGAATAATCTGCCCCACGACACCCACCGGTTCCCGCAGCGTGTAGGCGAAATATTTTCCGCCCGCCGAGATGGGAATTGTATTGCCTTCGATCTTCGTGGCCCATCCCGCCATGTAGCGGAACAGATCCACCGCTAGCGGCACATCGGCGACCTTCGCAATCGCGAGCGGCTTCCCGTTGTCGAGACTCTCCAGGTAGCCGAACTCCTCTGTGTGTTGCTCCAGCAGATCGGCGAGTTTCCAGATCAGGCGGCCGCGTTCCGAAGCGGTCATGCGGTGCCAGGGACCTTCATCAAAGGCTTTGCGTGCGGCATTCACGGCCTGGTTAATGTCTTCGCGATCTCCTTCCGCGACCTGGGCGAGCACCTCGCCCGTGGCGGGATTGTAAGTGGGGAAAGTCTTGCCCGAGGCGGCATTGACCCACTTGCCGTTGATCAGCATCTTGCGTGGTTTGTCGATAAACTCCGCGACTTGTGGATGAATTTGCGGGGAAACTGCGATGCCCATACGTCCTCCTTGGTCGAGCGAACTTGCGAGAGAGAATGATGCCGGACGGATGAAAGCGACCCTGAAGATGCTAGCTCTGGGACGGAACAAATGCAACTCCGCTCGGGAAGCCATGTAGGGACAGCCGCCCTTATCCTGAACGCCTCCGACTCCTACTCCCCGTAGGGAACCCAGATATTTTTCACTTGCGTGGCGTGCTCCAGGAACCAGCGCCCTTCGCCCTGCTTCACGTCGAACCAATCGATGACCCGGCCCTCATTCGTCCACACCTGTTTCAGATTTCCCGTGGACATCGCTTTCGCAGCCGCGACCGTGGCTTCATCTCCATAACACCAGATGGCGTCCACGTCATCGTGCTCGGCCAGCGTCTTCAGCAGTTGTGAGGCATACCCGGTAACAATGTTCACCGCGCCGCCCGGCAGATCGCTCGTGTCAAAGAGTTGGTAAAGGTCGCCCGTGATCAGCGGATACTTCTCCGAAGGAACCGCGATCACCGTGTTCCCCGCGGCGAGCAATGGCATCGCCAGCGAGAAGAACCCCAGCAGCGGAGTATCCACCGGGCAGATCACTCCCACGGTTCCAATCGCCTCGTTCATGGCGATCGCGATGTTGCGGAAAGGAGGATTGTGCACCGCGCCGTCGAATTTGTCGGCCCAGGCGGCGTAGGAAAAAATGCGCTGGATGCTGCATTCCATTTCCGCCGAAGCTTGCTTTTCGCCTACCACCGCCGCGAGGCGTTGCACGATTTCGCCGCGGCGCTGCGCCAGATTCTCCGCGCAGTAGTAGAGCACCTGGGCGCGATTATGCGCCGTCGCTTTTGCCCAGCTCTCCGCTTTGCGCGCCGCTTCCACGGCGTTACGAACATCTTTGCGATTGCCCAGCGGAGCTTCGCCCAACAGCCGCCCGTCGGCCGCGCGCACCACCATGCTGTAGCCTGAATCCGGCCGCGTCTGCTTGCCGCCAATGTAGAGCTTGACCGTACGGTCAATCACGGGAGCGCTGGCCTCCGGGGGTTGTTCGTCAAGCGTGGTAGGTACGGGTGCCCCACTTCTCGCGTCTTTTGCGAGAAGTGGGGATTCTGCCGCTTGGGCCTTCAGCTTCGGCGCATGCTTGAACCAAGCTGGCTCCATATATTCGAGCAAGCCTTCGCGCCCACCCTCGCGCCCGTATCCGCTCTCGCGGTATCCACCGAAGCCGCAGGCCGCGTCGAACAGATTGGCGCAATTCACCCAGACCACGCCCGCTTTCATTTGCGCGGCGACGTGCAGCGCCACGTTGATGTTCTCGCTCCACACGCACGATGCAAGTCCGTAGACCGTGTTGTTGGCCAGTTCGACGGCTTCTTTCGGCGTGCGAAACGTCATGGCCGCGAGTACCGGACCGAAGATTTCCTGCTGCGCCACGATCGATGTGGGATGCACGTTGCTCAGCAGTGTCGGCGGATAGAAGAAGCCGCGCGTGGGAAGCGCCATTTGCGGCTGCCAGCACGTCGCGCCCTCCGCCACACCTTGGGCCACCATGCTCTGGATGCGATCCAGTTGCACCCGCGCCACAATCGCGCCGATGTCAATCGCCTTGTCCAAAGGCGGACCGATGCGCAATGTGCTCATGCGGTCGCGAATCTTTGCGATCAGCGTCTCCGCAATGCTCTCCTGCATCAGCAGGCGTGAGCCCGCGCAGCACACCTGACCTTGGTTGAACCAGATTCCATCCACCAGACCTTCAACGGCGCTGTCGAGATCGGCGTCGTCGAAAATGATGAACGGAGATTTTCCTCCCAGCTCGAGCGACAGCCGTTTGTGGCTGGCTGCCGTGGCGCCGCGGATCGCGCGTCCAACTTCGGTCGAGCCCGTGAACGCAATCTTGTCTACGTCGGGATGCGTAACCAGTGCCTCGCCGGTCGAGCCGTCTCCCGTGATGATGTTGACGACTCCGGCCGGCAGGCCTGCCTCCTGGCATATTTCAGCGAAGGCGAGCGCGGTCAGCGGAGTGAACTCGGCGGGCTTCAGAACCACTGTGTTTCCTGTGGCCAGAGCCGGTGCGATCTTCCACGCCAGCATCAGCAAGGGAAAATTCCACGGAATAATCTGGCCAACAACTCCGCACGGCTCGTACTCCGAGAACTCCTGCGCGAGCAACTGCGCCCAGCCGGCGTGGTAGTAGAAGTGCCGCGCCACCAGCGGGATATCAATGTCGCGGCTCTCGCGGATGGGCTTGCCGTTGTCCATGGTTTCGAGCACCGCGAGCAGCCGGGAATGTTTTTGTACCAGCCGCGCCAGCGCGTACAGGTAGCGCGCCCGGGCATGCGCCGTCAGCGCACGCCATTTCCCGGACGCCGCCCGCGCCGCGCGGACCGCCGCATCAACATCAGCCGCGCCCCCCTGCGCGACCGCGGCCAATTTCTCGCCGGTCGAAGGATCGAGAGTTTCAAAATACTCACCCGCCGCCGGCACCCGCCACGCTCCGTTGATAAACAGCGCAAACCGGCGCTCGTGGCGTTCCAGCCACGCCACTGCTTCTTTCGGATCTTCCAGCGCAGGCCCGTACTCCATGCTGACGAATTTTTCGGCAATCCTCATTTCATTCTGCTCGATCCCTTCCGTGCCACGAGAATCCTGGGTGCCCCGTCCTAGCCGCGCTTTTTGCGGCTAGGATGGGAATTCTCTCTCACGCAATCGGATGCCGATACTCCGCCGAATACCGCCCGGTTGCATAATGTTCCAGTTGCCGCTCGATATCTCCAAGCAACCCGCTCGCTCCGAAGCGAAACATCTCCGCCCGCAGCCACGATGGCCCCAGTTCCTCTTTCATGAGGGCGAGCCAGTCGAGAGATTGTTTGGCCGTGCGAATTCCGCCCGCCGGTTTGAATCCTACCGCCATTCCAGTTCGCTGCGCGTATTCCCGGATCGCCCGCATCATCACCAGACTTACCGGCAGCGTGGCGTTGGTTGGCTCTTTTCCCGTGGAAGTCTTGATGAAGTCTGCGCCCGCCATCATGGCCACAAAGCTGGCGCGGGCCACATTGCGCAGGGTCAGCAGATCTCCGGTTCCCAGGATGACCTTCATATGAGCCGCACCACAAGCTTGTTTGAACGCCGCAATCTCGTCGTAGAGTGCCTGCCAGTGTCCGCCAAAAACGTGTGCGCGCGTGATGACCACGTCAATTTCATGGGCGCCCGCTTCTGCCGAACTTCGAATCTCCGCCACGCGTTCAGGCATCGGCGACAGGCCAGTGGGAAATCCGGTGGAGACGGCCGCCACATGAACTCCGCTGCCCTCCAGGGCATGCAGTGCGGTTTCGACAAATAGGTGATAAACGCAAACCGCCGCGACCTTCACGTTGAGTTCTTCGATCCCGAGCTTGTGCACGAGATCCTGCTGAATCGGTTGGCGCCCCTTCGCGCACAGCCGCCGAACCCGCTCCTCCGTGTCGTCTCCGGAAAGCGTGGTCAGATCCATGCACGTAATGGCGCGCAGCAGCCATGCTGCCTGCCATTCTTTCTTCACCGTTCGCCGCGCGACGTGAGTTTGCGCGCGGCGTTCCACCGCGCTGGTGTTCACTCGAACTTCCTGAATCCAATTCAGGTCGAGCGGAATACCGGAGTTGGCCAGCGCACGTCCGCCGAGCACGGCGACCGTGTTCGCGGAGGCTGCCTCCCTCACCGCAACTTCGCTTCCAGTCCGTTTCTCGTAGCCGGCTGGCATTCGAGGTGTAATTGTACGGCAAATCTGCCGCCCAGGGTTTACAATGGCGCACGATTTGGCTGTTTCCAAGGGCCGCTTCGCTGAGCCGGTTCACAGCCCTGCACATCCTTTAATATGCCAACCAAGACTGTATCCGCGGCAATGCGGAAAAAGCTGGAGCGAGCGGCCGCCAGGGTCATGCAAAACGCGCACGCTCCATACTCGAACTTCCACGTAGGAGCGGCGATCCTGCTGACCAATGGGAGAGTTTTCTCCGGCTGCAACGTCGAGAACGCCTCCTATGGGATGACCAACTGCGCCGAGCGGACGGCGATTTTTTCCGCGGTCGCGCAACTCGGGCCGAAGATCGAGATTCGCGCCGTCGCCGTCACTAACGATCATGGCGTCGCCTGCTCGCCGTGCGGGGCCTGCCGACAAGTGATCTATGAATTCGGCCCCGACGCGACCATTTTTTTTCGCGGCGCACACGGGCCTAAGCAGGCGCACATCACTGAACTTCTTCCGGAAGGATTCCGCCTCCAGTGAGCCAGCCCGCCTCTGTGCCGCAACCCTTCCGCGCCATTGATGTGATACGCAAGAAGCGCGACGGCATTGAGCTTTCGCGCGGCGAGATCGAGGGTCTGGTCAACGGCTATACCAAGGGCGAGATTCCTGACTATCAGGTTTCCGCGTGGCTGATGGCCGTGGTACTGCGCGGCATGACGCGCCCCGAGACCGCCGCCCTGACTGACGCCATGCTGCATTCGGGAGAGGTGCTCGATCTTTCTTCGCTGCCGGCGAAAAAACCAGCAAGAAAAGTGGACAAGCACTCGACCGGCGGCGTCGGCGACAAGACCTCGCTCGTGCTCGCTCCGTTAGCCGCTGCGGCAGGCGTTACGGTTCCCATGATCAGCGGGCGCGGCCTGGGTCATACTGGCGGCACGCTCGACAAGCTCGAAGCCATCCCCGGCTTCAACGTGAATCTTCCGGTGGCCGACTTCCGTCGCGTGCTCGCCACCTGCGGCTGCGCCATGATCGGCCAGACCGCGGAAATCGCTCCCGCGGATCGCAAACTTTACGCGCTGCGCGACGTCACCGGCACGGTCGAGAGTCCGTATCTGATCTGCGCCTCCATCATGAGCAAGAAACTCGCCGAAGGCATTGACGCGCTGGTGCTCGACGTGAAGACCGGCTCCGGCGCGTTCATGAAGAGCGAGAAGGACGCGGCCTTCCTCGCCGAGCTCATGGTCGAGACCGGCGAGCGCATGGGCAAGCAGGTGGTCGCGCTGATCACCGACATGGATCAGCCTTTGGGCAATATGATCGGGAACGCGCTCGAAGTCGTCGAGGTGGTGGGGGTCCTGCGCGGCCGTGGCCCCGAAGATTTGCGCGAACTCTGCCTGGAACTCGCGGGATGGATGCTGCATCTGGGCGGAGTCTCGAAAACAGTGGCGGAGGGAAAACAACAGGGCGCAAGATTAATCTCGTCCGGCATAGCGCTCGACAGATTCCGCCAGATGATCGAACTGCAGGGCGGCGATCCGCGCGTGATTGACGACGCCAAGCGCCTGCCGCAGACGCAGCACACCATGCCGGTGGCGAGTGCAAAAGCCGGCTACATCGCGTCCATGCAATGCGAGCAGATCGGCACGGCCTGCGTGATTCTCGGCGGCGGACGCGAGCGCAAGGAAGATTCGGTCGATCCGGCCGTGGGAATCATGCTGCACAAGAAAGTCGGAGATCACGTTGATCAAGGTGAACCGCTGGCCACCATCCACTACAATTCCGACGCGAAAGCGCAGCGCGTGAAGCAATTGATTGAAGCGAGCTGCGAGATAGCAGACGCGCCGCCGGCGTCGAGGCGGCGGCTGATCCACCGCGTCATCGGCGGGTCGAAATGAAATCATGTAGCCCCGGGCGCATTCGTCCGGGGTCGCGCGCAGCGCGAGGAATGCGGATCTGCACTCACAAGGCGGATGAATGCGGCCGCCCCTAAGCCTTTGGGAGAACAACTGAATGGGACGATTCACAGGAATTCTCGGACTTCTCACCATGCTGGGCCTGGCCTACGCGTTCTCCACGAACCGCCGAGCGATTCGCGTCAAGACGTTAGCCTGGGGCCTGGGCTTGCAGTTTGCTTTTGCGGTCTTCGTGCTGAGAGTCCCGGCTGGCCAGAAAACGTTTCGGGTGGCCAAAGAGGCAGTGACGCGCCTGTTAGGCTACTCCTATGCGGGATCGCATTTCGTTTTCGGAGATCTCGCCAATCCCGGATCGCAACTGGGATATTTCGCTTTTGGCGTCCTGCCTACCGTCATCTTCATCGCTGCTTTTTTTGCTGTGCTGTATCACATCGGCGTCATGCAAATCATTATCCGAGGCTTTGCCTGGGTGATGACGCGCGTGATGGGCGCCAGCGGCGCCGAATCGTTGAATGTCGCTGCCAGCATTTTTATGGGACAGACAGAAGCCCCGCTCACCATCCGTCCCTTCCTGCCGGACCTGACCCGCTCCGAGCTAATGACGGTGATGACCAGTGGCATGGCCCACGTTTCCGGTGGAATCATGGCCGCCTACATTGGCTATGGTATCGACGCTGGACATTTGCTCAGCGCGGTTATCATGACTGCTCCCGGCACCCTGCTCATGGCCAAAATGCTTGTGCCGGAAACCGATCAGGCCAAGACTGCGGGAAAAGTTGTGATGAGCGTGGAAGAGGAAGAGGCTGAGAAGAAGGAAAACCTCATCGGTGCAATTGCGCGTGGCACCACCGATGGCCTGCATCTGGCGCTGAACATCGCGGCAATGCTCATCTCGTTTCTCGCGCTGATCGCGCTGATCGACGGCATCTTCGGCGGCGTTCATCACCACATCGCCTGGTTTCCCGAAAGCCTGGAGAAAGTTCTGGGAACGATCTTTGCGCCCATCGCGTGGCTCATTGGCGTCCCGCGTCAGGACTGCTCCACGATCGGCTCATTTCTCGGCACGCGAATGGTGGCGAATGAACTTGTCGCATATAAGATGCTTGGAGCTGCGCAGAAAGTGCTCGATCCACGCTCGTTCACCATTGCAACCTTTGCTTTGTGCGGCTTCGCGAATCTGAGTTCCATTGGAATTCAAATCGGCGGTATCGGTGCGCTGGCCCCGAACAAGCGCGGCGAACTGGCCCGACTCGGGGTCCGCGCCATGTTGGCGGGAACCATGGCCAACCTGATGTCGGCGTCTATCGCAGGCATGCTGCTGTAGAATCCCAGGAAAAATCTCAACGCAGAGTACGCGGAGGTCGCAGAGAAAATTCTGACTCTATATTCTTCTCTGCGTCCTCTGCGTCCTCTGCGTTGAAAGGTTTCGCTCTACCCATTCGCCCGCGCGACCAGCAGAATGGCCAGAATGTAGAAGACAAACATTAGCGCGAGATAGAACTTGCCGCGAGATCCCGCGCCGGCGAATTCTTTCCACGCCAACAATCCCCACAGCGCCGCCACCATCGGCGCAGACTGGCCGATGGCATAGGAAATCGCGAAGCTGGTGGACTTCCCCGCGACGACGTTGAACACAGTGCCGATAGCCCAGATCAATCCGCCGGCCAATCCCAGCAGATGTCCCGAGGGCGGTCCGGTGAAAAATCCAGCAAAGCTAACCGGTTCCCCGACCAGCGGCTTCTTCATGAAGTAGATATTCCAGATAAAGCAAGACAGCAGCGCTCCCAGCGTGAGGAACACCACAGAACTATAGGGCGTCAACGTGTTGCCGCGAGTCGCAACGTAGGCCACGACCGGGTTCCACAAGCCCATCAGCACGCCCGACACGATGCTGACGACAATGCTCTTGCGCGAAACCGTCCGTCCGGCGCGGGCCAGACTGCCGTAGGCTTTGCCGTCGAGAATCACCGCAATCAGGGCGAAGACCACGCCGATCCCCAGGAACATGGCATTGCCCTTGGGCTGCAACGCGTAGCTCAGTACGACTCCCACCACCAGCGCAATTCCAATCGAGACTGGAAACGCGACTGCCAGTCCCGCCATGTCAATCGCAGCCACGAGCAGCAGATTCGCCAGGTTGAAAATCGCGCCGCCCACCAGCGTGGAGATAATGTTCGAAGTATCGGCGGAGCGAATGTTATTCAGAAAACTGGAGGCGTCGTGGCCCGTGCTGCCCATGGTCAAGGCGAAAACGAGAGAAGTCAGAAAGATGCCGATGGCGTAGTCCCAATAGAAAAGTTCGAAGCGATAATTCTTGACGCCCTTGTAAGTGTTGGCCCACGACCCCCAGCAGATAGCGCTGGTGATCATCATCAGTAAAGCAATAGTCAGACTCGGCGGCGTGAACATGAGTTCTCCTGGAAAGTCTGCAACTGTACGCTCCTTTGCTGGCAGCTACAAGTTTGGTGGCTCGCTCAGTATTTTGCGCCTGCGATCAGTTCTTCAGCCGTTCACTTGCGCGTAAGTCGCGCGCCGCAAGAATTCTCCTTGCCCGGCACGCCCCAGAAACTTGTCTCCGTCCACCACGACCCGCCCGCGCGACAGAACCACATCGGGCATGCCCGTAACCTCAATGCCCTCGAACATGGAATAGTCCACGCGCATGTGATGCGTCTTGGCGCTGATTTTGTGTTTGCGGCGAGGATCGAAAATCACTAGGTCGGCGTCGCTGCCCACGGCGATCGTCCCTTTGCGAGGGTAGAGGCCAAACAGTTTCGCCGGCGTCGTCGAAACCAGTTCCACAAAACGGTTGGTGGTGAATCGCCCCTTGGCCACGCCGCCAGAGTAGATCAGGCTCATGCGATGCTCGATGCCCGGGCCCCCATTCGGAATCTTGGTGAAATCATCGCGTCCCAGTTCTTTTTGCTCCTTGAAGCAAAACGGGCAATGGTCCGTGGAAACCACTTGTAAATGATCGCGGTTCAGCCCGTTCCATAGTTTTTCCTGATGCCATTTTTCGCGCAGCGGCGGAGTAAAGACGTACTTCGCGCCTTCGAAACCGGGTGCATCGAAATTCTCGATCGAAAGATACAGATACTGCGGGCACGTTTCGGCGTAGACGGGAAGTCCGCGATCGCGCGCCTCGCGCACTTTTTCGAGCGCGTCGTTACAGCTCAAATGGACGATGTAGATGGGCGCTCCCGCCATCTCGGCCAGCGCAATGGCGCGGCCCACAGCTTCAGCCTCGGCGGTGGTGGGGCGGGTGAGGGCGTGATATTTCGGCGCTTTCTTTCCTTCCGCCAACGCCTGCTGCACGATCACGTCAATGGCGCTGCCGTTTTCGGCGTGCATGCAGACCAGCCCGCCATTTTTCGCCGTAGTCTGCAGCGCTTTGAAAATGCTGCCATCGTCGAGCATGAAGACGCCGGGATACGCCATGAACAGCTTGAAGCTGGTCACGCCTTCGCGGACCAGGTCGTTCATCTCGGCGAGTTGTCCGCCCGAAACGTCGGTCATGATGCAGTGGAAGGCATAGTCGCAGGTGGCCTTACTCGTGGCCTTGCTCATCCACGTGTCGAAGGCCTGGCGCAAAGGTTGGCCTTTGTATTGAATGGCGAAATCAATCAGCGTGGTCGTGCCGCCAAACGCGGCGGCACGAGTTCCGGTTTCAAAATCGTCGGCGCTCGTGGTGCCACCAAAAGGCATGTCGAGATGCGTGTGGACATCAATGCCGCCGGGAAGAACAAGTTTGCCCGATGCATCGAGGATCTTCGCAGCGTTCTGCCCGGCGCCCGACGAAGCCAGTTCCGTTCCGATGGCAGCGATTTTGCCGTTCGCAATGGCGATGTCGGCGGTGTAAGTATCAGTCGCTGTCACTACCGATCCGTTTCTGATGATAGTGTCGAAAGCCATCGTCTCCTCCTGTCTGATCCTGCGCTGGCGGCGGGATGAAAAACGAATTCTATGCTAAACTGCCGCTCCTCAGGTCCTCATAAATACTCCGAATCGGGAACGGGGCAATGCAATTCGGCATCACGCTGAAACCTGACATTTCGGTCGAGCGCATCGTGAGCCTGACGCGGCAGGCTGAGGCTGCCGGATTTGAATACGGTTGGATCTTCGATTCCCACGTCCTGTGGAAAGAACCGTATCCGCTGCTCACCTTGATGGCGACGAACACTGAGCGCATGCGACTGGGCACGTGCGTGACGAATCCAGCGACGCGCGACCTGACCGTGACGGCCAGCCTGTTCGCGACCCTCAACTTGATTTCCGGTGGCCGCATGGAACTGGGCATTGGCCGTGGCGACAGCTCGCGCCGCGTGCTGGGCAAAAAGCCCGTGAGTTGGTCGCAGCTGGAAGCAGCGGTGAAAGAATTTCGCGATCTGACTTCCGGCCAAGAAGTGCAACACGACGGCCAGCCCACGCGGTTGACTTGGGCGAAAGACGCGCCGCGCGTGTGGGTTGCCGGGTACGGCCCCAAGGTACTGCACATGGCCGGGCGCGTGGCCGACGGCATTATCCTGCAGTTTGCCGATCCGGCGCTGATTTCCTGGTGCATGGGCTTCGTGAAAGAAGGCGCCCGCGCCGCGGGACGCGACCCCAGCCGCATCGAAGTGATGGCGGCCGCGCCGGTGTGGGTCTCAGATGATTTGAGCATCGGCCGCGAGCGCGTGCGCTGGTTTCCAGCTCTGGTCTCGAACCATGTGATGGATCTGATCCGGCAGTACAAGCCGGAAGACCTCCCGCCCGCGCTTACTTCCTACGTCGAGGACCGAGGCCACTATGACTACCAGCACCACTGCGAAGTGGAGAGCGACAACGCAGATTTTGTCTCCGATGAAGTCGTGGACCGTTTCTGCGTCCTGGGAACCGTCGAGGCGCATCGCAAGAAACTGCGCGAACTCGCCGCCGCGGGCGTCACGCAGTTCAATATTTATCTGATGTGCGGCGACGAAGAGCAAACGCTGGAGACTTATCAGCGCGACGTGCTTCCTGTATTTCGGAAAGCGGGAAAGGTATAAGAAGCAATGGATTCTACTCAGCGCACGCGAACGTCCGCCTTTCAGCATCGGTTTCTGCCGCTGGTCTGTCTTGCATTGATCCCAGCGAGCAGCGCTCAAACGCTGCTGGTAGTCAATCAAGGCGACAGCAATGTGAGCATTGTCGATCCTGTGGCGGGGCGAGAGGTCGCGACCATCGCGGAGAAGACCACAGGGGTCCATGGACATGAAGTCGCCGTCTCCGCGGATGGACGCACCGCCTTTGTCCCCATCTATGGCAGCTCTGGTGTTGGAAAACCGGGTATCGATGGACACGAGATGCTGGTCATCGACCTGCCATCACGGGAGATCGTCGGCGACATCGATTTTGGTCATGGGGTGCGACCACACCTTCCAGTTTTCGACCCGACAAGTGGGCTGCTCTATGTGACGACGGAGTTAGATAAGACGATAACGGCGGTCGATCCGCGAACGCGAAAAGTCGTGGGCGTGATTCCAACTGGGCAGGATGAGTCGCACATGCTGGCCCTGTCACACGAAGGGCGGCGCGGTTACACCGCAAACGTCGGGCCAGGCAGCATCTCTGTCCTCGATATGATCGGCCGCAAGACGATTGCGGTAATTCCGGTGTCGGAACATGTGCAGCGTGTTGCGATATCAGCGGACGACAAACTGGTGTTTACGTCCGATCAAACGAAGCCGCAGCTGGCCGTGATCGACACGGCGAGCAACCGTGTGAAAACGTGGGTAGCACTCCCGGGTTTGGGCTACGGAACGGCCGCGACGCCGGACGGGCGCTGGTTGCTGGTCGCGGTGCCATCTGCGAACCAGGTGGCGGTCGTGGACCTGGGAAACATGCAGGTGGCGCGCCGCATCGACGTCCCCAGCATGCCGCAGGAAATCCTGATTCGTCCTGACGGCAAGATCGCGTACGTGTCCTGCGCCACGAGCGGGAAGGTTGCGGCGATTGATTTGGTCCAATGGAACATCGAAAAGGTGATCGTCGCAGGCAAGTTTGCTGATGGTCTCGCTTGGGCGAATTGATCGGGCGAACTGATCACTGTGCCCGGCGGTCCGCTGCCAGCGCGCGTTGCCCGCCCATCATCGCGTAGTACGTCAGGAAGGAAACCGCGAAGCCGACGAACCAGGAATAATCATAGAGAGCGCGCACGGACGGCACCGCCAATCCCACCAGCGCGGTTCCTGCCCCCAAGGCCAGTGCAATGAGCGCGCGCCAGTTGAGTCCGCGGGAATATTCGTAGAGCCCATCGCGAAGATACAAGTCGTCCACCTCGAGTACGCGCCGCCGGATCACGAAATAGTCGCAGATCATGATGCCCGCCACCGGACCGAGAAAAGCCGCGTAGCCGCCCAGCCAGCCGAGGATGAAAGTTCTGTAGTTCGAGAGCAGTCTCCACGGCATGAGCGCGATGCCCATGAAACAGGTAATCACGCCGCCGGTGCGGAAACTGATTCTTCTCGGCCAGAGGTTCGAGAAATCATTCGCCGGCGAGACGACATTGGCTCCGATGTTGACGTTCAGCGTGGCCAGCAGAATCGCCACCAGCGAAATCACGACCGCCACGGGAGAATGAAAGCGGCTGAGCAATTGCACCGGGTCCCAGATCGCCGTGCCGTAAATCACGACGGTCGCCGAAGTCACCACAATCCCGACAAACGCATAGAGCGTCATCGTGGTAGGCAAGGCCAGCGCCTGCCCAATGATCTGCTCACGCTGATTGCGCGCGAAACGCGTGAAGTCCGGGATATTCAGCGAGACGGTGGCCCAGAAGCCGACGGTGCCGTTTAGTGCGGGGATTAGAAATTTCAGGAAGTCGGGAAAATTCGCAAACCGCGACGGCACTGAGAGCATGGGACCGACGCCGCCTGCCGTGTGATAGGCCCACCCCAGCAGAAGCAATCCGACGCCAAGCAGAATCGGCGCGCTGATCCCTTGCAGAACGCGGATGTATTCGATTCCCTTGAGCACCACGGCAAGATTGATCAGCCAAAACAGAAGAAAACAGACCGCCGCGCCGGAGGTGAAGTTCTTCCATGCGGGCACCAGAGTTGCCAGCAACGTGCTGATGGCCTCGCCGCCGATCCAGGCCTGAATGCCGAACCAGCCGCAGGCAACGAGGGCGCGGAGCACGGCGGCCACGTTCGCGCCCAGCACTCCAAATGACGCACGCGCTAAGACTGGAAACGGAATGCCGTACTTCGCGCCAGGATGCGAGTTCAGCAGCATCGGAATCAGCACGATCACGTTGCCCACGAAGATCGTAGCCACAGCCTGCTTCCAGTTCATTCCTCCCTGGATCAGGCTGGCCGCCAGCATGTAAGTGAGGATGTTCACCGACATGGAAACCCACAGCGCCGCGAAATTGTAGGTACCCCAGTGGCGGCGCTCGTCGCGGGCGGGCGCGAGATCACGGTTGTAAAGCGGGCTGGATTCGATGCGGGAGAGTTGAGGGAGAGTGTTCATTCCTTACTTTATCCTCTGTCATTCCGAGGTTTTTTCCTTTGTCATTCCGAGCGGAGCGAGGAACCTGCTGTTTGCTGGCGCCAGCAGAAAAGCAGGTTCCTCGCGCCGAAAAACGGCGATCGGATTGACAAACCTTAAAGGCGCCCCCCTTGCGCCAGAGATCGGCGCGGCACTTCAGTCTGCGGCCGCCGACGCTCCGCTCTGCGTCGTCAGCAGACCGTAGCTCTCCGGCCGGCGGTCGCGGAAAAACTGCCACACCTTGCGCACTTCGGCAATCATGTCGAGGTCGAGATCAGCAACCACCACTTCGTCTTTGTCGCGGCTGGCCTGCGCGATGATCTTGCCTCGCGGATTGCAGAAATAACTCTTGCCATAGAATTCGCCGATACTCCAGGGCTTCTCCGTGCCCACGCGGTTGATCGCGCCGACAAAGTAACCGTTGGCCACGGCATGCGCGGGTTGCTCGAGTTCCCACAGATACTCCGAGAGTCCAGCTACAGTCGCCGATGGATTGAACACGATCTCGGCGCCGTTCAGTCCCAGGATGCGCGCGCCTTCCGGGAAATGCCGGTCGTAGCAGATGTAGACGCCGACGCGCGCATACTTGGTTTCGAAAACGGGATAGCCGAGGTCACCAGGAGTGAAATAAAACTTCTCCCAGAATCCAGGATGGCAGTGCGGAATGTGATGCTTGCGATACTTGCCGAGATAGCGTCCGTCGGCATCAATCACCGCGGCCGTGTTGAAATAGACGCCGGGCATGTGCTCTTCGTAGACCGGGACCACGATCACCATGTGATGTTTGGCGGCAATTTTCTGCATGAGTTGCGTGGTGGGCCCATCCGGAACGGGTTCGGTCAGTTCGTACCAGCGTTCGTTCTGCTCGGCGCAGAAATAGGGGCCGTAGAAAAGTTCCTGCAGGCAGAGGATCTGCGTTTTCTTTTTCGCAGCCTGCTCGATCAGTTTCAGGTGCTTGTCAATCATCGCCTTTCGGATCTGAGCGAGAGGGCGCTCGGTCGAGAGCGCGTTGCTGGCCTGAATCAGAGCACAGCGCACAAGGCGGGGCATGGGGACCTCCAGACGAACGGTCGAGAAGGAACTATAGCAAACTTCCTGGCGACGAATTCACGCCGATGAACGCGGATCAAGCTTCCTTTGATTTATCCGTTCGATCCGCGTGAATCCGCGTCAGACGAACTTGTTCGACGTTGACATCGGACCGCCGGGGTTAATACACTCGGCCTTCTTCCAGTTCGGAACCCTATGACAAAGCGCCCACGAATCGCGGTGGTCGGCAGCGCGAATATTGATCTGACCACATTCGCGAACGAATTTCCCAAGCCGGGCGAAACTATCTTCGCTCAGAAATTTGACCTAGGCTTCGGCGGCAAAGGCGCGAACCAGGCGGTGGCCGCCCGCCTGTGCGGAGCTGAGGTGTTCATGGTGGCGCGGGTGGGCAGCGATCTGTTCGGCCCGGCGACCATCGAGAATTTCCGCAAGCAAGGGATTGATGCTACGCACGTGAAGCAGGTCAAGGGATTGTCGAGCGGCGTGGCTCCAATTTTCGTCGAAGCCAACGGCCAGAACCGAATCCTGGTGGTGAAGGGCGCCAATGACGCGCTTAAACCTGCAGACGTGGACGCCGCCGCCGCCGTGTTGAAGTCCGCTGACTGCATCGTGCTGCAGTTTGAGATTCCGCTGGAAACGGTCTACCACACGGTTGCCTTCGCGCATAAGCACGGTATTCGCTGCATCGTGAATCCCGCACCGGCGCAACCGGTGGACATGGGGGCGCTGAAGGGTCTCGACTACTTCGTACCGAACGAGAGTGAAGCGGAAGCGATCACCGGACTGCCCGTGAAGAATGCCGAGGACGCGAAAGAGTGCGCTACAAAGATGCTGGACAGCGGCATTCGCCGCGCGATTATCACACTGGGAGCGAATGGATCTCTGCTTGCAGGCCGCGACGCAAGTGAACACGTCCCTCCGTTTTCGGTCAAAAGCGTGGACAGCACCGGCGCGGGAGACGCGTTCATCGGCAGCTTTGCCGTGTTTCTGGGTGAGGGCGTGCCCGAAAGCGAGGCCGTTCGCCGCGCCAATCTTTACGCAGCCTTATCCACGACAGGCGTGGGAACACAGAAATCTTTCTACGACCGCAAGCGTTTCGACGCCGAGTGGGCCGCTCGCTTCTGAAAGGCGAGCCACGTTTCTGCGGATGGATCTCTTACAGCACGACGGGGCAACAGGCGCAATATTTTGCCCCTACGAAACTACTTGACTTATTGATACTAGGACGTTTATAAGCCGTGTCGTCGGTCGAGGAGTCCTCCCCAGCTTCACGGGGAGGAGAGAGTTTCTCATCGCAGGTGTGCGACCGAAAGGGGCGCAAGAAAATGTTGAGTAAGAGAACGTTATACGCGGCAATTCTCGCTTCGCTGGTATGTCTGATGAGCCCGCTGCTGCATGGGCAGGCGACGGGGAGCTTTTCCGGCACGATCTCAGACAAAACGGGCTTGCTCGTGTCGGGGGCGACAGTGAGGATCACGTCGCCGGCTACTGGCCTCGTGCGCGAGGTCAAGACTGACGATTCCGGCCACTACCTCGTTCCCTTGCTTCCGGTCGCGTTTTATACGGTTCGAGTCGAGGCCCAGGGCTTTGGGCCAGCCGAGCAGAAGGACGTTCGTCTGCAGGTGGATGAACACCGCGAATTGAATTTCACACTCGCCCCGGCCTCGGTCACAACCAACGTGGAAGTGAACGCCACGGAAGTAGCGGTGGAGACAACGAATTCCACCCTGGGCCAGGTCATTACCTCGGAGGAAGTGTCCGAACTTCCCTTGAACGGGCGTAATTTCGTGCAGCTGGCAACGCTAGCGCCGGGCACGACCCAGTCGACGAGCCCGGTCAGTTTCTTCACCAATGCGGCCAGCAGTGAGGCCGCCACGCGCGGATCGTTCTCGCTCTCGGTCGGCGGCTCCCGCGAACAGGAAACCGATTGGCTGCTCGACGGCAACGATAACAATCAGCTGGATGAAG
>Ga0187818_10000251_pt1 | contig 17796 bp, 16 predicted proteins | sample NC_wetland_sal_i_14_FD_130581 | JGI IMG/M metagenome (GOLD analysis project Ga0187818, IMG submission 130581) | Wetland sediment microbial communities from Neuse River Estuary, North Carolina, USA - SO4_3 | ecosystem: Environmental > Aquatic > Freshwater > Wetlands > Sediment | place: USA... | reverse complement strand
ATTCAGCAGTATGATTCTCCCGACGGAACGTTCTATCGCGTGCGCGTCGGCAAAGTCTCCGGTGAAGACACTGCGCATGATTTTGGCGAACAACTGCGTGCCAAGGAAGGTTTCACACCGTTTGTCGTGCGGCTCGATGACGCCAAGCCCTCAGGAGTCAATTGATGGACGAGAACTGCCTCTTCTGCAAGATCGGCGCCAAGAAAATCCCATCAAAGATTGTTTATGAAGACGACGATGTCTTTGCGTTCGAGGATATCTCTCCCCAGGCGCCCACTCACGTTCTGATCTGCCCGCGCAAACATTTCGCGGCCTTGCATGATGTTTTGCCCGCGGACCAGGCCCTTCTCGGCAAACTGCAGCTCGTTGCTGCCAAGCTGGCCAGAGAACGCAATCTTCTCTCCGGTTATCGCACAGTGTTCAATAACGGCAGCGGCGCCGGCCAGTCCGTCTTTCATCTTCACCTTCATCTCCTCGGCGGCCGCAATTTCCGCTGGCCTCCCGGCTAATCCCGTTCCAACTTTTCCTTTCAGCAACTACTCAAACTGATGTGTGCAGTTTCTCCTGGAGGCTTCATGCAATCTCGCCGTTTCCTTCGCGGTACCATTCTGATCGCTCTTACGATTTGTGCGCTTGGCAGACAGCCGTTCGCATTGGCCCGGCAAAAACCTGCGCCAGCCGCGCAGCCAGGCGAACTCACTGTCGACCGCATTTACGGGCAACCCAGCCTGAGCGGGCGCCTCACGCGCGGGATTGCCTGGTCTCCCGATGGCAAGCGGCTTACGTTTCTCGAGGCCAGAGGGACAGGCCGGGAGGCGAAGACCGAACTCTGGTCCCTGGACCCATCTTCCGGCGAGCGCTCCGTGCTGATTCCCTCGGACAAGCTAGAGACCATTCTTCCCGCGCCTCCAAGTAAACAGTCGCAAGCAACCGGTGCCGGGCGCCACGCTCCTTCCCAATACCAGTGGGCTCCCGGCGGCGACGCGCTGCTTTTTGAGGGACCCAATGCGCTCGCCTGGTTTGACCTCAAAACCCAAACCGGCCGTGTGCTGGTGTCCGACAAAGACGATCTCACCGACGTGAAAATATCGCCGGACGGCAAATACGTGAGCTTCCTTCGTGACCACAATATCTGGCTGGTCAGCACCGCGGACGGCAAGGAGCGTGCCTTCACCACCGGCGGCTCGGAAGAAATCCGCAAGGGAGAGCTCGACTGGGTTTACCCCGAGGAACTGGATATTTACTCTGCCTATTGGTGGGCGCCGGACTCTTCTGCCATCGCTTATCTGGAGATGGACGAGCGCAAGGTCACGCAATTTCCCTTGGTCGATTTTGAATCTTACACAGGAGAAGCCGAGCAGCAGCGCTATCCCGTCGCGGGTGGGACCAATCCGGTCGTTCGTGTGATGGTCGGCTCTCTGAGCGGTGGCGAACCGCGTGCCATGGATATCGGCGCCGTGACGGACATCTACATTCCTCGCGTAAATTGGTTGCCGGATTCGCGCCATGTCGCCATCCAGCGCCTGAACCGCGAACAAACCGTGCTTGACCTGCTTTTCGCGGACAGCGCCACTGGCAAATCGTCCACGCTGCTCACCGGAAAAGATCAGTATTGGATCAATGTCAGCGACGATCTGCATTTCTTCAAGGATGGGAAGCGCTTCCTCTGGTCCAGCGAACGCTCTGGCTACCGCCACCTCTATCTATATGGTCTTGACGGAAACCAATTAGCACAGCTCACCAAGGGCGATTGGGAAGTCAGCCATGTGGATGGTGTCGACGAAGCAAAAGGTGTCGTCTACTTCACCGCCACTGAGAAATCGCCCATCGAGCGCCATCTCTACCGCGTCGCATTGGACGGCAGCGGCTTTGCGCGCATCACCAAAGAGGCGGGAATGCACTCGGTGGACCTGTCGCCCGGCGCGAACCTCTATGTGGATACATACTCGAACGCCACGACTCCGCCGCGACAAGACCTCTACCGCACCGACGGCACAAAAGCCGTAACTCTCAACGAAAACAAGGTCGAGGAGCTCGCCCAATACCACCTTTCACCCGTCGAGTTCTCTACCGTCAAATCTCACGATGGAGTTTCCCTCAACTGCTTCCTGATCAAGCCGCCGCATTTTGATCCCGCCAAGAAATATCCCGTGATCGTCTACACGTATGGTGGTCCTCACGAACAGGTAGTGCTCAACGCCTGGGAAGATTCCGGTTTGCTGTGGCACGAAATGATGGCCCAAAAGGGCTACATCATCTTCGCCCTCGATAATCGCGGCTCCGCGGGTCGCGGACACGTCTTCGAAAAGCCCATTCATTACCGCTTTGGAGCCCAGGAACTTTCCGACCAGCGCGATGGTGTTGCCTGGCTGCAGCATCAACCTTGGGTGGACGCCAACCGGATTGGCATTTGGGGGTGGAGCTACGGTGGCCACATAACCCTGCACGCCATGTTTGAAGCGCCCGATCTATTCAAAGTGGGTTTCGCGGGCGGACCTGTAACCGACTGGCATTTCTACGACACGATTTACACCGAACGGTACATGGGTTTGCCGCAAAAGAACCCCTCTGGCTACAAGGAATCCTCCCCGGTGGGCCACGCGGCGAATCTGAAAGGCAAATTGCTCATTGCCCACGGAACCGGCGACGACAATGTGCATTACTCAAACACTTTGGCGCTCGTGGACGACCTGATCGGGGATGGAAAGTATGTCGAAGTGATCGCCGTCCCCGGACGTGGCCACGGCGTCAGCGATGCCCCAGCCCGCAAAGTCGTCTGGAACCGCCTAACCCAATTCTTTCTGGATAATCTCTGACGAGTAGAAGCTGTCTCACAAATCGTGCCGGGTGCCCCATCCTCGTTTTGTGAGGGTGGGTCTTGGGTCTTCTTGCATCTAACTGTCAACTGTAAAGCTCTTCTCCCGGTGCCCTAGGGGCCGGTGTTGCACTTGGGCTCTTGGGGTTGCCTTTCTCTCAAGGGGGCACGGCTTTAGACCCGTCTTCTCCGCTCCCAATTTCGGGAAGAGAACTTCCAAAAGATAAATCTATTGACAATTCATAATTACTTGGTATAAACGTATTATACATTAGGGAGGTCCACATGCCAATCTCTCTTCGCTCCGAATTGAAAGTCGCTGATGAGGTTTGGATCGCCGCCGCCCTTCTCCACCGCGAATGGCCCGGCTGCGTTGATTTTTCCATTGAAGAAATTGTGGAGCGCGTTCAACGCGAGAATCTCTACGGCTCTCTCCGGCCAGGTGTTTACGTTCATGTCGTGCAGCACTGCGTGGCCAACCGCCCTCCCAATCCGGGCAGGTACCGCATGCTGTACGAAACGGCAGAAGGCCGCCGGCGTCTCTTCCGCAAGGGCGACCCCGAACACCCGGACCGCAAGGGTGCTAAGATCACACCTTCCAGAAATGACATGCCCCAAACTTATACGGATCTGCTCATGTGGTATGAGGGTTGGTGTGCAATGGAGGCAAATCGAGCCGTCGAGAATGATCCTCTCCTCGCTCTTGAAGGCTCTGGAAGGGACATATGGGCCGACGAACATGCGGATAAGTATGTCGATAGGCTGCGCGCGGGCTGGAAATGAGCCGCATTTTCTGGGACACCAATCTTTTTATCTACCTGTTTGAGGGCTACGGGGAACTATCCGGGAAGGTGCAGGTTCTTCGAAAGAGAATGCTAGAGCGTGGTGATCAGTTGCTAACGTCCACCCTCACTCTAGGTGAACTCCTCGTCAAACCAACGGAGAACGGTGCCTCAGAGCTGTGCCAACGCTACGAAAACGCGCTTTCCGCGTCGGCTGTCTTGATTCCTTTCGACGCGAAAGCGGCAGTTCAATACGCGCGAATACGATGTGACCGAAGCATCCGCCCTCCCGACGCCATCCAGCTTGCCTGCGCCTCTGCTGCGCAGGTCGATTTGTTCATCACTAATGACGAGCGCCTGCACTCGAAACAGGTCGAAGGAATTCAATTCATAGTGTCACTGCAAGGAGTGCCGCTCTAGTAGGAGCTGGCGCCAGGTGTTGCATCGCATCTTCGCATCAAATCTCATTTCGCGTCCAAATCCACGTCTTTGATGGGCAGATCCCAGTGGGCATCGAGTATCTCGAAGCGCCGCTGCTCTTCCTTCTTGAAAGTCTCCTGATCAGGGAAGAGTTGCTTCAGCAACGGCGTTGAATCGTACCCGTCGTTCGCCACGGCAGCATTCTTATAAACGATGGTCACACGATAGTCCCACCGGCCGTCTTCGGTCGTATGGTAGACCGGCGCCACGGCAGAAACCTTCAGCAGGCGTCCCATCTCCACCTGTTTCTTCAGCACCGGATAATGATTCTTCCGGAAAAGCGCGATGAACTCATCCGCGTGGCCCCATTTCGTCTTGTAGTAGTACTCAACGACAAACGGCTTGTCCCCTTGCGAACTACTTTGAGCGCGAGCGTGGCCGATCACGCCGAACGCAAGAATGGCGGCGACGACCAGAAGTGCAAAGAGAAGCGCGGCGCGAAACCAGGACGGTTGCTGCATGGAACCCCCTCCGATGTATGGCGATGCTTGCATTCTAGCGCGCTTTTGAACTCTTGCGTCCCACAACTTTGCGATTCACAACTACCCCATCTCTTAGTACGCAGCTCGTGTCAAACGATCGCGGATGGCGGCCCACTCTCGGCCCTCCGGCGGAAATTCCACCGCAATCCAATCTAGACCTTCGCGATCCAATTCGTGCAGGCAACGGTACAGTTGCGCCGCATACTCCTCGGGCACTGCCGGCATGCAAACCGTGCGTGCGGCCGGTGCTTCATGCTCAATCCAAAGGTACGCGCCGCGACCCTCCCGAGGAAGGCGGCCATGGTTCACAAGCAACACGCGTGTGCGCGGGCTGTAATGCTTCTTGTGCTGTCCCGGCGAGCGATGCGTAGCCTCGGTCGGCTCCACGGGCGCAGTCGCGTCCTCGATGAATGCCATCCCCGGCCGCAGGACTTCCAGTCCATCTTTCGACACGGCGATGACGGTCGATTCCAGGCCAACTTCGCACGGGCCGCCGTCGAGCAGAAAAGGTGTCTCATCGCCGAAAGCTTCGCGGACATGCTGGGCCGTGGTGGGAGAAAGTTGCGTGAATCGATTCGCGCTTGGCGCCGCAATAGGAACCCGCGCGGCGCGCAGCAATTCCAGCGCAATGGGGTGACGCGGCATGCGCAGCCCCACGGTGGCGAGTCCCGCAGTCACTTCGTCGGGAATCACGGGCTTCTTCGGCACCACGAGCGTAAGCGGCCCCGGCCAATATTCACGCGCCAATCTTTCCGCCTCCTCCGGCCATTCCGCCGCAAGCTCGCGAGCCTGCTCGATGCTGCCGACGTGCACGATCAAAGGGCTGGTCGCAGGTCGCCCCTTCAGCGCGTAAATCTTGCGCACGGCAGCGGCATCCAAGGCGTTCGCCCCCAGCCCGTACACCGTCTCTGTAGGGAAAACCACCAAGCCCCCAGATCGCAAAATTTGCGCCGCCTTCTCGATGTCTCGTTCCGTCACCATGTCTCTACGATTCTCGCAGATTTGCGCTCGCTCGTGGCGCCAGGCCCGCTTCCGCTGCCCTCTGAGTTTGTCCGTGTAGGGTCCGCCTTCTGAGGCGGACCGCCAACTCAACTACCCTTTGATCAAACTTTTTGCCACCCATACCCGCTGTGAGTAGAACTGGCCTTGCACTGACATGCAGCTTTGCCCGTCCCAAGTAGTTCCTCTGCTTGCACAGAACCAGTCGGCGGTACACTGTCAGCTCCTTTTCGGAGGTGCGTCTTGGTGAAATTTGAGAGCGACAGAATTCTCTTTGTGGGGGACATGGCGGGAGCACTGGTGTTCGCCATGGAAGGAGCAAACACGGCCATCAACTGGGATCTGGATCTTCTTGGAATGATGGTATTGGCTTTCGCGACAGCGTTGGGCGGCGGACTTGTTCGCGATCTGTTGATCGGCGACGTCCCTCCTATGTGCCTGCGCAAGTGGCGATACGCAGCCGTGGCTTTTTCCGGCGCCGCAATCATTTTCTTTCTTCACCATCTTGTGACGAAAATTCCGCCGAATCTCATCCTGGTGCTGGACACGGCCGGGCTCTCGCTCTTCGCCATTGCAGGTACGGAAAAGGCTCTACTGCACAACATGCACCCGTTCATCGCGGTTCTGCTCGGCACGGTCACGGCGGTAGGCGGCGGCACGATCCGGGATCTGTTTCTGGCGCGCGTTCCGAGGGTTCTGGTGACCGACGTTTATGCGACAGCCGCCTTAGTTGGTGCCGTGGTGATGGTTCTGGGGCGCAAGGTGCGGCTAAGTCCCGCGCTCGCAGCGCTCTGCGGCGGCGCGGTGTGTTTCCTGCTCCGCGTAATCAGCGTTTGGCAGCATTGGAATTTGCCAAAAGTCAGCAGCCACTGAGGCGCCCTACGAAGGTTCCCGAAAGGGAAGCTCCCAGCCAAGTTTTGATAGGCCTAGTGGGCCCGGCTCCACTCACTTCATGTATGCGTAATAACCCACATAGAACCAGCTGAACACTCCATGAAGGATCATCCACAGGATCGAATGGTGCACGCTCCAGGACAGCGTAATCGCCAGCATGCTTCCAAATCCCCACAGTCCGACGCCTGCGGACCTTCCTCTGTCGCCCGTATCTTCTTCGTCGTCATTCATCGCACACCGCCTCTTTCCTTTATACGCATTCCAGTACCTGTTCTATCAGCAGGTAGACCAGGAGCTCGGCCGTAGCACACCCTCCAGGGTATAAATTCCAAATTTAGAGGTACTAAACCTAGAAATTTAGGAACTTTCTGTGAGCTCGAGCGTATTATCCTGCAACCGGGGGAGGTGTATCTATGAGACGGTTCGTCCTATCGTTCGCCCTGATGGCCCTGGGGGCCTCGACCCTTTTTGCCACCGCTAAATCTGAAGTTGTTCTTGCGGGGAAGTCACACATGGAGTTTGACTGCCCATCGAACACACCCCTGCGGCTGCTCGTGCGTTCGGGCGAGATATTGATCGTGGGCACGGACGATAACAAGATTACCGTGGACCTGGCCGGGAAGAACGCAGACAAGATTCAAGACGTCAAGGGGCGGCTTTCCGTCTCCAATAATGTGGCGGAGCTCCACCTGAGCGGCGGGCCAAGGAACGAACTGGAGATCATCATTCACGTGCCGAAAAACTCCGACCTGACGGCACGAATTTTCGCGGGCGCTGTCAGCGTGCAGGATGTGGTCGGGAACAAGGATTTTGAGCTTCACGCCGGGCAGCTCACCATCGCCCTGGACAAACCGGAGGAATACGGCCACGTCGACGTGTCCGTGAACGCTGGCCAGGTGGACGCCAAGATTTTTGGCGATTCCAAGGGCGGACTGTTCCGCACCATCTCTCGCGACTCAGGCGGTAAGTACTGCTTGCACGCGCATGTCGGTACGGGCCAGTTAAGCGTGCGATAATCCGTCATCATTCCGAACGCAATCCGCGGAGTGAGGACCCCTCTACAAGTTCAGATTTCTGCTTGAGAGTTGCATTCGGCCGCTAATCGATTCCCTGGATGCGCAGGCTGACCAACTGATCGATCGTCAGGTCTTGCATTCTGCGTGCCTTAAGCCCGGAGATGTATTCCGGTGTAACCCCGTGAATGCGCATGGCGATGAGCTGATCCGGGTTGGGGTGCTTATAGCCGAGCGTCTGCAGCTTCTGAATGAATTCGGGCGAGACACCGTGAATGCGGAACGCAATCAACTTGTTCAACTCAACGTGGTCGTAGCCTTCCTTCTGCAATTGCTGGATCCATTCGGGCGTGGCGCCATGGATGCGCATGGCGATCAGATCATCTTCTCCCGGTCGATAGCCGGCGTTACGGAGGAAACGCACCATTTCCGGGGTGACGCCGTGAATGCGAAAGGCAACGAGCTTGTCGCAGTCCGTGACCGTGATTCCAGCATCGCGCAACTCGTGGATGAACGCGGAATTGACGTTGAAGATGCGAAAGGCGATGAGCTTGTCGGAGTCCAATCCCTGCAGGTGTTCACTCTTCATCTCTTTCGCGAAGCTAAGACTGACGTCCATCACCGCCATGGAAAATTGCTTTTCTTCGTCGATCCCGGTGAATCCCAGCGAATTCATTTCCGAAGAAAATTTCGAGTCCGCCAAAAAGTGAAATACCCCGGCGTCCTCGCCGTTGTTCAAGTAGCCTTCGCAGTCAAAACGGCCGGCATCGCGGGTGATCGTGAATTTCACTTCCTGCTTGCCGGGTTTCGAGATATCCAGGCCGACAAACGCGCTGAGCGCCCACGTGGATTCGTGCGTGGAAGAATACCCGTGCTGGTGATGGATCAAGGTGAATTCCACCTTGCCGGGTTCATCGGAGCGATGAATCGTCCAGTTCCCATTGAACGTGTCTGCGGCATGCGATGCCCATCCGGCCAGAAGTGTGCAAACCACCAGAATGTAGGCGATCAATCCGTCTCGGCGGTTCATGATGTCCCTCCCCGATTTATTTCTCGGCGTCGAGCACGCCGCTGATTTTCAACGCGATTAATTTTTCCAGCGTCACGTCCTTAAAGCCGTGGCTGCGCGCTTTGGCGATAAACTCCGGGGTTATTCCCTGGACTTTGGCTCCGATGGCTTCGTCTGCGTCCACCTTAAACCCGGCGGCTTGCAGTTCTTTCACGTAAGCCGGGGTGATGCCCTGAACCTTCATACCAATAAGTTCGCCCGTATCTGGATGCAGGCCGAGCTCGCGCATGCCCTTCACATATTCGGGCGTGACGCCTTGCACCTTCATACCGATGATGTCGCCCGAATCAATCTTCAGGTCCAGGCCGCGCATCTCGCGCACGTATTCCGGAGTCACACCTTGTACCTTCATACCGATCACCTCACCGGCGTCGGTTTTCAGGCCGAGGTCCTGCATTTGTTTGACATACTCCGGCGTCACGCCCTGAACCTTTAATCCAATCAGTTCATCCGCGTCGAGCGACTGTCCGGTGGCGGCACGCATTCCTTTGACGTATTCAGGAGTGATGCCCTGCACCTTGAGGCCGATGAGTTCGTCCGGATCAATCTTCAGGCCAAGATCCTTCATAGACTTTATGTAGTCGGCTGTGACGCCTTGCACTTTCAAACCAATGAGTTCGTCAACTGTGAGGTTGCTCAGCCCTGCCTCTTTCAGGGAATCGATGTAGCTCTGCTTGGGCGCGGCAGGAGCAGCTTGTGGTGCCGGGGCCGGCGAAGCATTGCTGTCTTGAGCGGGAGCCAAAGCAAGAGCCGGAGTCGGAGCGGGCGCGGAGTCGCTCGCCCGGACAACGATGGGAGTTTCTGGCACGTCAGGGACATGCGCGCGATGAGCCGCAGAAGCGTCGGGGGCTGCTGCAGGAGCAAGAGCCGGAGCGGGCGTCTGCGCGTGAACCTTATGCACACTGCCCAGAAACGCGCCTCCCGCCAGAAGCGCCGCAGAGAGGCACAAGACACCTGCGGAAAGATTTGCGCCGCGGAACGATTCAGCATCATGGTCCGCCCCCAGTAGCCGCGCAATGCGCTCCACCAGCGGACTACGGTTTGCCGCCATCGCGAGATGGGGCGCCGCTTTCGATTCCGCCATGTGCGTCAGCGCGTGCGCATAGGTGACCGGGCTGCCGCAAAGCGCCACAGCGCTGTCGTCACAGCAATGCTCACGTTCCACCCGGATACGTTTTCCGAGCCACCAGACGGCCGGGTGGTAGAACAGCAACGTTTCGACCGCAACCTGGAAAAGATTCACGAACGCATCGAAGCGCTGAATATGCGCAAGTTCGTGCGCAATGACGGCTTCGAGTTGCGCCGAGCTCAAGCCAGTCAACGCGCTCACAGGAAGAAGTACGACGGGGCGAATCCAACCGGCCACCGCCGGGGCATCCAGGTGAATGCTCTCGCAGTAGCGCACGGCGCGCGTCAACCCCATTCGCCGCTGCAAGGACAAGCAAAGCTGTAGCAACTCTTCGGTGACTGGAATCGTTTCTCTCCGGCGAAGGCGCTCGACGAGCAGGAATCCACCCGCGGAGCGCAAGCTCAGCAGCACAACGCCGGCGAACCAAGCCTCGACCAGCCAAAGGAAATACGCAGGGGCGCCGTCCTGACGGATCGGAGCGCGCTTTGCGGGAGCGAGGAGGGGTGCCAGTACGGGCGCGGCGGAAGTGGCCGCTGCGCTAGGGGAAACAACCGCCGAACTGCCTTGCTCTTGCGCACGAAGCACCAGAAAGGTGCCAACCGGTGCGGCAAACATCAGCACCAGCGTGCCTACGCCAACCGCGTAGCGCGTGGAGGCGCTGCGGCATAGCGCCATCATCACGTACGCCAGCGCCGCCAACGCCGCACCCTGCCAAAGGAAATGCAAGAGCGCCAGCGCGAGCAGGCGCATCGTGACAGGAGAAAGCCATTCAGCGAGAAGCGTCATCGGATTTTCCTTTCATGCTCATTCAGCAAGCGGCGCATTTCATCGATCTCTTCTTGGGAATCCTTTCGGCCGGCAAGCGCATGCATCATCAGTTCGCTGGCAGAGCCATCAAACACGCGCTGCAGCACGTCCAGCGCAAGCTGCCGCTTGGTCTTCTCCGCGGGCTGCACCGCTTCATAGACGTGTGCGCGCTGCTGTTCGTCGCGGCGCACCGTGCCTTTGGCGGTCATGATCTGCATGAGCTTTAAGACGCTGGTGTAGCCAATTGGTCTTTTCTCGTTGAGCGCCTGGCACACTTCGCGAACCGTGGAAGGCCCGCGCTCCCAGAGAACATGGAGGATTTCGAGTTCCGAAGCAGTGGGTTTGCGAGTAGCTTGAGTCGTCATGCGAGCGAGGCTACTACGAAGACATTCGTAGTGTCAACGAAAATCTTCGTACTTCCCACCAGCGCCCTAAGCGGCCACTTCTAGCGCAGCTTAAGGCGCGACGACGTCTTTCAATTGTGGCTTAACGTGCACCGCGGCGAGGCTGGCGGCGTCCCACCCGCCTCCAAGCGCTTTCACCAGCAGCACGGCCGTAATCAGCCGCTGGCCCTGGATGATGGCGGCTTCCTGTTCATTGGTAAGCAGGGTCTGCTGCGCGCTCACAACATCCAGGTAGTTCACGAGTCCACCGACGTACCGGGACGTGGCAATGTCCACTTGGCGGCGCGAAGAGTCCACGGCATCGGCTTGCGATCGGCGCGCGGCTTCCAGTACCTCCAAGCCGGTGATGTTGTCCTGCACTTCGCGGAAAGCATTCAAAACCGTGCCGCGGTAATTCGCCACCGTGCCTTCGTACCCGGCCTGCGAATATTGCACATTTGCGCGCCGCGCCCCGCCCGTGAAAATGTCTTGCGCCACATTTGCGCCGATCGCCCAGAAGCCGCTTTCCGCGTTCAAGAGCTGCGACATGTACTGGGAATTCCACCCGCCCTGGCCGTAGAGAACCAGCGAAGGATAGTACGCAGCTTTGGCGATGCCGATCTGCGCATTGGCGATGGCCATTTGGCGTTCTGTCTCCGCAACATCCGGCCGCCGCTCGAGAAGATCTGAGGGCAGAGACGTGTCAATACTGGGTGGCTCGGCGCTGAGCTCCCGCGGAGCCAAGTGGAAGTCCGGAGCAGGCTTGCCGACGAGCACCGCGATGGCGTCTTCGAACTGTTTGCGTTGCTGTTGCAACAAAGTAGCCTGCGTCCGCGTCGTGTTCAGGAGCGTCTCTTCTTGCGCGACATCGAGTCCCGAGGCCAAGCCGCCGTCATGGCGCGATTTCACCAGGTCCAGGCCTTTCTGCAGAGTCTGCACCGTGCGATTCAGAATCCCGATTTCCGTGTCGAGCTCCCGCAGTGTGAAGTAATCCGCGGCCAACTCCGCGGTCAGCACCAAACGCACATTTTCGAGATCAGCAGCGTTGGCCTGGAAGGAAGCCTGCGCGGCTTCAATGGTGCGGCGCCGCTTGCCGAAAAGGTCCACTTCATAGCTGACAGTAAACGGAAGGCTGTAGTTCCCCTGCGTCACCGGACCCGTCACCGGAATCGTTGAACCGGTGGGGCGCGTGCCGGAGTAACGCTGCCGTTCCGCCTGTGGATCAACCGAAAGAGTAGGGAACAACGTCGCGTTTTGTACTGCAGCGGAAGCGCGCGCCTGATCGAAATTCGCAAGCGCCACTTTCAGTGTCTGATTCGCCGCCAGGAGTTCGGTTTCCAATCCCTGCAGATCGTCGTCATGAAAAAGTGTCCACCAGGAAGTCTTTGGGACGGCATCTTTGGGGTCCGCCTGCCGCCACGGTTCCGCGACCTGCCAGTTTGCCGGCACGGGAGCCGTTGGCCGCTTGTAGTTCGGCCCGACCGTGCATCCGGCGCAAAGAGATACCACCGCAACGCCGCAAAGAATCGTCTTCAAGCGGCTTGCGGAACAAGAGTGAAAAAACATCAGGGCTTTTTCTCCGAAGAGGTGGATGGTTTTGCCGTGTTTGGCATCGCATTGCCAGGTTTGTTCTCGGCAGGAGCCGGCGTAAGCGGATTGCTCACCTCTTTGACGTGTACTTCCTGCCCGGCCTCGATGGAATCGGGAGGATTCAGCACGATCCAGTCATCGGATTTCAGGCCGTTCAAGACTTCCAGGTAACTGCCATAATCGCGCCCAATACTCAGCGCTTGCAGCCGGGCTCGGTGATTCGCGTCGATGATCACCGCCCGCAGCCCTTCGGAACGGAACAGCAGCGCGTTTACCGGGACTTGCATCCGTTGGCCTCTTACGCTGATCTGAAGATGGACCTGCGCATACCCGCCGGGAAGCAACAGCCCGGACTTGTTCGGTACGTCCACTTCGGTCAGCAGCGTGCGGGTGGCCAGATCGATGGCTTCGGCGGTGCGCACAACTTCTCCCTGGAATTTCTCGCCGGGGTATTGCGCCAGCTCGAGATATGCGCCAAGACCGTGATGAATCGAAGGTGCATAGGCTTCAGGAACGTTCACGTAGACGCGAATGGGATCAGTCTGCGCCAGGAAAAAAAGCTGCTGGGAGGTGCCGCCGTTGCCGGCGTTGATCAGCGTGCCGATATCCACATTGCGCTGCGTAATCACACCGCTGAATGGTGCAAACACGCGCTGGAACGATTTCAATTCTTCCAGCCGGCGGACATTGGCCTGCGAAGATTGCACGATGGCGCTCTTGGCGGCCAGGTCGCCGAGGGCGTTGTCCACTTCCTGTTTTGCAACTCCGTCGGTTTTCAGCAGCTCGCTGTAGCGCACCGCCGTGATCTGCGAAAGATGCTCGTTGGCCTGGGCGGTAACCAGGTCCGCTCTAGCCTGCATCAGTTGCTGGTCCACTTCCGGGGTGTCAATGTCGGCAAGCAGCTCGCCCTTGTCCACCCGGCTCCCGATGTCGTGGTACCACTTCCTCAGGTACCCATTCGTTCGCGCATAAATGGGCGACTCGACGTAGGCTTGCAGCGTCCCAGGGAGAACCAGGTCCTCTGCGCCGCTTTCCGCAGCCGGGTGAATCACTGCCACTGTTGGGATGGCGAGTGCTTCGGTATCTTTGGCCAGCGCCTGGAATTGCGAGCGGCGCTGCAACATCAGGATCCCGCCAATGACAACGAGCACAATCACCACCGCGAAGAAAACGACAAACAGTGAGCTTTTCTTCGGCGTGTCCTCGCCGGATTCATTGCCGCCCGGATTTGCCACTTCATTCATAGTCGAGTGCCTCATCTAGCGTAATTCCGATTCCGCCTTATGTCACCACCGGCTCGTGCCCCGCGGCCCGCGCACGCTTGCGCTCCAGCCGACCGTGAATAATGGAGAAGACGCACGGCACGAAAAATAGTGTAGCAACCGTGGCAAACAGCAGGCCACCGATCACCGCGCGGCCCAGAGGAGCGTTCTGCTCGCCGCCCTCGCCCAGCCCGATGGCCATCGGCACCATACCGATCATCATGGCCAGCGCGGTCATGATGACCGGGCGGATACGTACGAAGCCGGCCTCCAGAGCCGCGCCAACTGCGCTTTTGCCCTCGTTCAATTGTTCGCGCGCAAAAGAAACCATCAAGATGCTATTGGCTGTGGCCACGCCCATGCACATGATCGCCCCGGTCAGCGAAGGCACGCTCAACGTTGTGTGCGTAATCAGCAGGATCCAGCAAATCCCCGCCAGCGCCCCGGGAAGGGCCGTGATGATGATGAACGGATCCAGCCACGACTGGAAGTTCACCACAATCAAAAGATAAGCCAGCACGATCGCGCCGATCAGCCCCACACCAAGTCCCAGGAACGAGCTGTTCATCGTTGCTATCTGCCCGCGGATGAATATGCGGCTCCCGCGCGGCAGCTCTTTCTGGATGTTATCCACAAGCTTGGTGATCTCCGTGGACACCGACCCAAGGTCCCGGCCAGACACCGCGGCATACACATTGATCATGGGCTGGACGTTGTAATGCGAGATGGAAGCGGGGCGCGCCACCGTTGACGTGGAAACCAGATTCCCCAGGATTTGTGGCGTGGCAGTGCTGCCGCTACTAGCCGTCACCGGCGTGTTCTGCAGCTCCTGATAATTGTCCACTCGATATTGCGGCGTCTGGACTGCCACGTTGTAGCTGACGCCATTCTTGGGATCGAGCCAGAAATTCGGCGCGGTCTGGAAGCTGGATGAGAGCGAAATCAGCACGTTCTGCGCTACGTCGCGCGCCTGCATGCCCACGTATTGTGCGCGCGTCCGGTTGATGTCCATGTACACCGTGGGAGCGTCGAAAGCTTGCTGCACGTGCACGTCGGCGGTGCCGGGAATGTGGCGAATTTCATTCGCCAGCTTCAGGCCCACCCGGTAATTGGCGTCCTGATCCTGCCCCAGGATCTGGATGTCAATCGGCGCCGGGGTGCCGAAATTCAGTATCTGCGTCACGATGTCCGCCGGCTGGAAAAAGAACTGCACCCCGGGAAATTCGCGCGGCAGGCGTTGCCGCAATTCGTCGATGTAAACGCTGGTGGGCTTGCCCCGTTCCGGCTTGAGCTGCACCAGGATCTCGCCATCGGCGGTCCCGATGGTGCCGGAGTTACTGTAGGTGAGGTTGATGCTGGAGTAGGGTAGGCCGATATTGTCGAGCACGGTGACGAGATCTTTTTCAGGGATGGTCTGGCGAATCACCTGATTGATCTGATCCGCTAGTCGCGCGGTCTCTTCGATGCGCAGGCCCGTTCGCGCGCGCAAGTGCAGCCGAATCTGCCCCGCGTCCACGCTGGGGAAAAAATCGCGCCCAAGAAAGAAATTGAGGCCGGCGGAGAGCAAGCAAAATACAAGGAAGCAGGCAGCGAACAGCCGGGCATGTTGCAGAGCGTACGCCAGCGCACGGCGGTAGCCAGCCCGAAAGCGCTCGAAGGCGTGCTCAAAGGACTGCTGGTAGCGGCGGAAGAAACCCATCTTCTCGCCTTTGTGCAGGTCGGCCTGATATTCGTCTTCCGAGCTCAACAAGTACATCGCCATCGTCGGAACGATCGTGCGCGACCACATATAGGACGCCAACATCGCGAAGATCACCGCCTCCGCCAGCGGCACAAACAAATACTTGGCGACACCCGAAAGGAAAAACATCGGAATGAACACAATGCAAATGCACAGAGTCGAAACAAACGCCGGCACGGCAATCTGCTGCGCCCCATCCAGGATGGCCTGCACGGTTTCCTTGCCCAGGGCCAGGTTGCGGTTGATGTTCTCAATTTCCACCGTAGCGTCGTCGACCAGGATGCCCACGGCCAGCGCTAGCCCCCCCAGCGTCATGATGTTGATGGTTTCCCCGAGGGCGCTCAAGCACAGGATGCTGACGAGAATAGACAGCGGAATCGAGATCGCAATGATGAGCGTGCTCTTCCAGTTCCCGAGGAACAGCAGAATCATCACCGCCGTCAGGCACGCGGCGATCAGCGCTTCCCGCAGTACGCCCTGGATTGCGGCGCGCACAAAGAGGGACTGGTCGAAAAATGTCGTGACTTTCAGGCCCTCGGGACGCGTTGGCTCGTAATCCGTCAGCGTCTGCTTCACACGGTCCACGATCGAAAGTGTGGAAGCATTGCCCGTCTTGTAAACGCTCATAAGCACGCCACGCTGGCCGTTGGCGAGCACTACGTTCGTCTGGGGGATAAAGCCGTCGCGCACGTGCGCCACGTCCCGCAGGTACACCGTGGAGCCGTTGACCGTTTTGACCGGCAAGTCATTCAGCTCCGCCACCGTGCTCGGGCTGGCGTTCATTTCCACGTTGTATTCCAGTGTGCCCATCTTGGCCGTGCCTGTTGGCAAAATCAGGTTTTGCACGTTAACGGCGTTCACGATGTCCACCGGGGAGAGGCCCTTGGCTTGCAACGCGTTGGGGTCGATGTCCACGGAAATCACGCGCTGCTTCCCGCCGTAAGGAAAGGGCATTGCGGCTCCCTGCACCGTGGCCAGTTGCGTCCGGATGAAGTTATTGCCGTAATCGAACAACTGCTGCTCACTCAGCCGGTCGCTGGTCAGCCCGATTTGCAGGACTGGCACCGTGGAAGCGGAATAGATGATGACAAGCGGAGGAGTGGTGCCGGGCGGGAGGCTGCGCAAAAACGTCTGCGAGATCGCCGTCGTCTGCGCCAACGCTGTTTGAATATTGGCACCGGGCTGAAAGTAAATCTTGATGATGGCGATTCCGTTCAGAGACTGTGATTCGATGTGTTCAACGTCGTTCACCAGCGTGGTGATGCCGCGCTCCACGTTGGAGGTGATGCGGCGCTCCATCTCTTGCGGTTGCAGGCCGGTGTACGTCCAATCCAGCGCGATTACTGGGATACTGATGTCCGGAAAAATGTCCGTGGGCGTGCGCATCAGCACCACGGGGGTCAGAAGAAGGATGACCAGCGCCATTACGATGAATGTGTATGGTCTGGAGAGAGCTAATCGGACAATCCACATAGTTAGCGAAAGTGGCCCTTTGTTTTATACGAAGAGCGCGGCGCGAGACGGACACTTCTCGGCGCGCCTTTTTCCGTTTTAGGTTCTCTTATTAGACTGCGGCAACCCCCCTTTTAGGTACACCCCCAATGCCTTGGTGGCCGCTTTCTGGTTACACCGAGCCTCGTGCCTCCTTCAACAGGTTCAGCATGTCGTCGGTGGTGGGCGCCTTTCGGTTGGGCGGCACGTCGCGCTGGTTTTGGCTCACGCGGTTACTTGGCATGTTTCTTTGCAAATCGCACGCTCAACATTGTGCTTATTGCAACGATGCCTGCGAAAAAAACAACCAATGCTAAGTCGCCTCCACTCGAAACCTTTCCCACCCGAAACAGGATGTAACCGACGACCAAATTAAACAGTGCCCAGACAACGTTCACCGTTGGCGATGACAGTCCTTTTCCCGGAGGGTGAGCGAATGGTGTCGGGAAACGGTCACCAGAAATGCCCTGCACGAAATGAGGCACGGCATTAGCGAGAAACATTCCGGCGAAGAAACAAGCGATGTACTCATACCAGTTCACTGTGGTTTTTCCTTTTGGTTGGGAGTGTGGGGTTCATTGAGAAAGGTCATATTGCCGGTTCATGCTTGTCGGACATCAAGTCCATTCCGCGCACAGGCAGCAAACCCATCTCCTGGTAGATCGGCCGCATGACTGCGTTGACTTTCGGCAGCTCGAACGTGAACCATAGCGAGCCGGCAACGCAGAACGCGCCGGTAAGGATGACAGTGTGTGGCGCTCCTATCCGGTGAGCCAGCGCGCCAGCCAGCAGGCTGCCGAATGGCGCCGCGCCGAAAAATGCCATCGTGTAATAGCTCATCACGCGGGCGCGTTTGTCT
>Ga0187818_10000248_pt1 | contig 17817 bp, 16 predicted proteins | sample NC_wetland_sal_i_14_FD_130581 | JGI IMG/M metagenome (GOLD analysis project Ga0187818, IMG submission 130581) | Wetland sediment microbial communities from Neuse River Estuary, North Carolina, USA - SO4_3 | ecosystem: Environmental > Aquatic > Freshwater > Wetlands > Sediment | place: USA... | reverse complement strand
GCTCCTGCTTGGACAAGCGAACCTGAAATCCTCTTCGTCCCATGTCCCAGATATAAGCTTTGAATCTGTGTCCTGCTAAGTGTCTACATGTATTACTCGTTACGTTGTCACGGTACTAGTCGACCGGTTCCCTTACGAAGTGGAGGAGCAATTCGGGAAAAAGGTTGCGGAAGGCCTGAAAGAGATAGACAATGTGCGCCCCTTAGATCTGATCCCGACGTGGGTTGACGGTCTCCTTCGAAGGAACCCCGATCCAAAGGAAGCAAGCCAAGTGCGGGAGATTTGGAATGAGGTTGCCGCCGAATTCTTGAGGAATGACTTCGTGCAACGACACCACAGCTCACTCAAATGGGGTTTGAGGTTATCCGAAGGAATGTCGTTTAGAGGCTTGGGCAAGATCGTACCTTGGGCGAAGAATCTGGTGACTTCGGCGGGCAGTTTGTCCCCCTTGCTTAACAAGCTCGTCTGTCGATTGGGTCTCAGCGACGACTACTACACCTGGGCTCTGCGCGAAGAGGCCTTCAAAGATCCAAACATCTCTTACATCGTATATGGGCATACCCATCGTCATGAGATCGTGCCCTTGCGAAGCGGAGCATCAGGCGGAACCGAACGGGACGTCTACATCAACTCAGGCACTTGGCGTGCCGTATACGACCTATCCCGGTATCGCCCTAAAGATGAGGAATTCTTCGGCTATCACGTAATGACCTACCTTGCGTTCTTCAAAGGCGACGAGCGCAAAGGCAAAGCCTTCGAGACATGGTCCGGTTCCCTCGAATCTCCCATGACGGGAAGTGGAGCGCAGCCGGGTACGGCGCTCGGCATAGCACTCAGGCCGTTTGGGAAGGTGGCTTGAGGGGAGAAAAGTCATTTGAAACACCAGCTGTAACTCGGCGACAGCTCCCACTAAGCCGACGACATCTGTCGCCTGTGGGTGCGCCAAAGGCTGTGCCATTTCGGAGCGAACATGATCATAACGCTTATAACGGTTGGCATTGCATGCCTTTTAGCCGCGATTATTGGAGGAGGATTCACGGGGCTCGGAGTCACAATTCCGGTCTTGCACTCCCGCAACAGGCAGATCATGCTGGCTATGGCCGGCGCAGTCTTACTTGGCTCAGGCGCTGCAGAGTACTATTGGCAACAATGGGGACTAACCGATCCGGATAAAGAGCTGACGACTGGACTTGACTTATACGACCAAGGTAACTTCACCGATGCCCTCCCACATCTTGCAAAGGCTGCGGGGCGTGGTAAACATGAAGCTGAATGGCACTACGGAGAAATGCTCTTCCACGGCGAGGGTTGTGTGCCGGATCAGAAAAAGGCTATTCATTGGATTCGCAGAGCTGCTGAGAGTGGCTATGCACCCGCGGAGGCTTCGCTCGGAATTGCTCTTGCCCTGGGCGAGGGCGTTGGAAAAGATGTTGCGCAAGGCAAATTGTGGGCCGACCGTAGTGCTTCACAGGGAGATCCGTGGGGACTTATGGTCGCTGCCGAATTCGAGACGGATAGCTCAAAGAAGCTAGCTGCGTTGTATAAATCTGCAACTAGCGGATATGCGCCAGCACAGACCGCATTGGCGGGGCTTATTGTTCAACAACTAAAGGCCGGCGCCCAGACAGTGACGCCTGCTGAGCTCCTGCATTCCCCCGATTTGCTTAAGAGAGCTGCAGAGCAAGGAGAGCCCAACGCGCAACTCACTCTCGCTGGAATGCAGAGTGGTCTTGTACTGGCGAAAGGGCAGGGCCCCTACACCCCAGAGGATTTGAAACTGCTGGAAGACGCGTACTCGTGGGTAGTCGCTGCGCTTGAGCAGAATGACCATCGGTTTCCGTTAACCGAGGAAGAGCGCATCGATGGCATCGAGCTGCGGAAGAAGATTGAGCAAGCCTTGCCGGTGGAAGATCAGCTGCAAGTCATGACGTTCGCCAAATCATGGAAGCCGACACCCAATTTTCCGTACCGCCACGGCCACGAGTAGCCCAACTGCTGGCCCGATCTCCGTTTGGGTCGAGCCGCCGGTTGACGAGTCAGATCGTGACACTAGAAGGAGGCGATCATGCACACTGGGCGAATCATGATATTCAGCGTCTATTTTTGGTTGATCATCAGTTCTATGCTCGTTCAGGCACAGAGGCCTGTGCCGGCTGGCCCGATTCGAGTCGAGGACATTGCTACCCGCCTCCACGTGGTTACATTCTCGGATTGGCACAGTGACCCTGCCGTTTCTCCTGATAATCACTTCAGTGGTGAGATCCGTTTCACTGTTTCTGGCACGTTCACAAACTCCGTGGCTATAACAAAAGATGAAAGCTTGTCAGACGTTGCCACGAAGATCAATGGAGCGCTGCCTTCTGATTGGAAAGCTGCCACAAGCACCGGCTTTGACGGATGGCGGCTCACTATCGAGCCGAAAGAACCTTCCGGCGTATCCTCTGCATTCGTTGTCGAGGGTAGCCTTTTGGATCAAGACGGCGCCATTGTCAGATTCAAGCGGGGGGCACGTTTCCCTCAAGCAACTGACGAGGATATTACGATTCAGACGGCAAACGGAGCACTGATACGTCTCCAAGAACAGCCTTGGATGTTTCATTACAATGACATCCCCGTTGTCACACTGACTATTAAGAAGACGACCGGATGCGATAACTCCAAGAGAGCGCTCGATCCTTATGCCGGCGATTGCGTCCAACAGTTTCTGCTTGTAAGAAACGACGATGGCACCGTAGCAACGGTGATGGAGGTAAAAGACTACGGCTTAGCGATTGATTCGGCCGCACTGAAAGGCAGCCTGCACTACGCAGTCAACGCTTTGCAGTTAGATCCAGATAATGGTCCCTTCCTGGTGCATACATCTAAATCTGCTGGGGACTTGTGGCACATAGATTGGTTTAGAAGGCCGATAGGCTGCCGGTCTTATAACATAAATCTGGAAGAACATGGCCACGCAGAACTCTATGAGCCCGGCATAATTGATTTGGACGGTGCTAAGTCTAATTACATTACCGTTGGCAACGCCAAGATATTCGATGTAGCCCTGCTGCAGCAAATGCTGAACGGAACGGCGGCGCAGCTCGCTGCGATCTCTGGATTCAGTTCGGCTTCTATTACTGCCGCGTATGGAAATTTGCAGGGCGTGGCCCGAGATACCTCTTTCCTTTCAGCCCAGGTGACCACGACTCCGCTTCCGACAGTAGCCACAACCAACTCCATTGGTCAGACAGGAAACTCGCAACTTGTCACGGGAAGTGCGGCCCCGACTCAGACTGCGACTACCGTCACGTTGCAGTGTCCGAACGGCTCACTGCCCACACTGGGGACCGGTAGTACCGAGGGTTGTACAGTACCTGCACCTCCAGCAGGAACAACAGCACCGACCACTTCTACAGGAACAATTACGACGGGCAGCACCACCACGCCGGGGGCCACGACCCAGCAGACCACGGGCAACCAAACTGCACAGCAAAATGCTACGACAACGACCACTACTGGCGTCGCGGGTACCGTTCCCACAGCACCCACATCGACAGCTCTTAGCGCGCCCACCAATGTAGGCGTCAGCAGCGCGGACATCTTGACTGAGCAGGTTGAGCTTAATGCCCAGATTACGACGTTGCGCTTAATGCTGCAGGGTGCGCTCTCGGATCAATATGTAATAAGGCATACGCGGCCGGTGGCAACCCGCAAGCAGACAACCCTCGGCTTCACAATAACGCTCGATCCCCCGCGACAATTCCGGCACGCCGTTGCCGAGGTCCGGGTGCTGATTGTGCCAGATCCCGGTCTAGACGGGGTGAGCATAGTGAACCTGCTGCCAGCCGAAAAGACTTACAATGTCGCGAAGATCACCAGCCATCAGAATGCATTTGGGGCTGGTGTAGCGATTGCGCCGGTCTCCGTCGGGGTGAATGCAGGGAAGTCTAAGGATCGTCTGTACCTGGCTAAAGATACCGACACTCTGGCGCTGCAGTACCCCTCTCCTGTGGCAGGGTTGAAGAAGGTGGGCCGTCCTTTTCCTCAGCGAGTGCATGACACGACCAAAGGACTGATTAGCTTTATGGGGGCGAATGAATTGGGCGATTGTCTTAACCCCGATCTTGTTTTCGGGACGAATGCCACACTCTTTGGGTGGCAGTTCCGGCCCGTGCTTGGAGAGGAGTATGTCCGAGGAGGACAGAGACAAGTGTTCGCCCAGCTTGCCCTGCCGCCCAACGCAACTAGCGAGACCTTTGCGCCGAAACTGTTTATCCAGACTCGATGGAGAGCATACGATCCCAAACGTCAGGTGGTCGGTGCCGTATACACGAGCAGTTGTAGTTCCGCCCCTGACCTGTCTGGGATAGCGGATAAGCCTGTCATCGAGGTGAAGGGTGTAGAGATGGCGGATCTCGGCGGCGGTCAGATAAAACTCACCAGTACTGGACAATTCGATACGCCGTCGCTAACCGTTCTGGCTGGAACTACGAACGTGGTGCCCCTGACATCGGATGGAAAAACTCTTCAGCTGTTTGGCAATGCCCACGACCTTATGGCGGCAGATCAACTCACCATTTTAGGTCCGTCCGGCTCAACGGCTCCCTTTGGAATGAAAACTAAACGCGACGGGTGCGAAATTAGTGATGCGACGCTCTATGCGGTACCGTATCCGGACGGTAATTCTCGGATGACTTTGCACCTGACGATGGGAAGCAACTACCTGCCAGAAACTTATGCAGACGGTCCCCCAACGCCGCTCGTTTTAATTGGCAACCAAGTGTACGGATTGGCACAGACGCCTTTCATCAGCGGATCGTGTGAGCCGAAGCAACCCAGCGGTTGCACCTATAAATTTATTGCGCCCACCACGGATGTGAGGAATGCTCAAACATTTCTGGTGAAGGACCTTAGGTGGGAGCACATGACCCAGAAAGGAACAACTGACTTCTTCCCATTATTCTCAAACTTAGCTACCGCAGCAACGCCGCTCGACACCTCCTCTTGTCCTGGTGCCAGTTCCAAGGCAAGCGGCAACTGCAAGAAGTCATCGGACGCAGACGGCAATAAGACGAACTCTTGTGCCGGTGCCAGTTCCAAGCCAAGCGACAACTGTAAGAAATCTGACTCAGATAGCAATAAGAAGACCACCCTGGTCGTGTCGGGGTTCGATTTTGACAAACTAACCAAGAATGTTGCGTCTTGCACAGCCCCGTCAGAGAAATATCCTTGCCTGAATATTTCTGTTGGGAGTAGCACTGCAAAACCCCCATTTACGCTCATCACTAAGAGTTCAGCAACTCTGGGCGTCGACCAAGATTCCCTTAAAAGTACCAAGGTCATCAGGTTTCAGCTCTACAGCAATCCACACGAAATCGATGAGTTTAGTGTTGAGTGGGATCTGCCTGTACCGAAGCCAGAGAAAACCCCTTCTGTAACGGCCACGCCAGCGTTTTTGAAAGTTTCGGATAGCGCGTCGGTCACTTTCCAGGGGGACAAGATATCAACGGTTGACGACCAGACTGTGATGTTCGACGGTACAATCCACGTCAATGCAAAGTTGGCTGCCGATCCTACAACACCGAATTCCATGATACTCACCGTTTATATTCCGACAGCGGTTACGAAGACTCCAGGACACAAAGAGCTAACCGTAAACATCAAGGGCTCGTCTCCCACCAAGACCCTGCAACTGCCGATCGATGTGTTTAGGTGAGAAGTGATGGTGGCTTCTATTTCACGGTACGACCTTGCATCTCCCATCGACCGGGTAACTTTGCGTACGGATCCGTGCGGGGGCGATCAGCGAAGGTCAGAGGGTAATTGCTACCGCGACAATAATCGAGCAATCGAGCTGACTTTAGGGCAATGACGCGGCGGAGAATCTACCAGATCGTTCAGTCAGTTTTCATTCAGTTTCGGAAGGGGATCTGTGGAAGTTACTGAATATGTGGAGGTTTGGGTTGGTTGCGGGGAGTGGATTTGAAACCATCGACCTTTGGGTTATGAGTACAGACAGATGTTTCTATCTTGTTGAATGTGGGGCATGGGCGATGCCTTACAGGTCGTGAAAATCACGCTCGGGAACACTCGGGAACAATGAATCGTGAGCGAACGTGAGCCGATCTAATGGCGCGACAGCGCACGGCTGGCTCTACCACACTTTCATATCCATTCAGGAACCACCATCCCCTCTTGCTCTCCGTTGACGCGTCATTGTCAACAATATAAGCTGACAGACGGAGACTATGACGAACCTCGGTGAAAGAATCAGGGAACTCAGAGAAAACAAGGACATATCGCTTCGCGAACTTGCGAAGAAACTGGATATTTCGGCTGCCTTTCTGTCAGATGTTGAGCTCGGCCGTCGATACCCTTCCAAGAAGGTGTTGAGACAAATCGCACTCAAACTCGACGTCGAGCCCGAGGAGTTGGAAAACTACGATACGAGACCGCCGGTGGAAGAGATTAGGCGGCGCATGCAGGCCGATCCAACGTTCGGGTTCGCGTTGCGAAAGGTCATGAAAATCAGTCCTGAGGATTTAATGAAGCTGGTCGGAAAGGAATCAGGTCCCAAAAAGAAATGAGGACGTTTCGATCCAAAAAGGGTCCGTTCAGCGAGGCCCCATACTATGAGAAGTCGGAGATCGAGACCATATGCCTCGATGAGCTTGCGAAAGTGAACTTGCTGCCGAAGCAGCCCGAGCCGATCCGAATCGACCGGTTCATCGAGAAACGGTTTGCGGTGACTCCCGCCTACGAGGATCTAGCGGATGGAGTCTTAGGTATGACCAAATTCGGACCTAGCGGCGTGCAGGAAATTATTGTGGCCAGGCACCTCGAGGATGAAGGCAGCGTGGCCGCCGAACGGCGCATCAGGTCGACACTTGCACACGAGGCGGGACACGGCCTTCTGCATGCGCATCTCTTCGTGCTGGGCAAAGCGACCCAGCTCCTGTTTGGGGATCATTCTGATCCCAACGCGCCAAAGGTGCTCTGTCGGGATGTTCCCATCGGCGGAAGCTCGGCGCCCCGATATGATGGTCAATGGTGGGAATTTCAGGCGAATCGTGCGATTGGGGCTTTGCTCATGCCCAAGCCGCTCGTGGATTTAGCCCTACTCCCCTTCCTCGTAAATCGTGGAACGTTCGGCGGAAAATCTCTGGATAGTTCCAAGCGCACCGACGCCGAGGATGCACTGGCCCGCGTATTTGACGTGAATCGCGCCGTTGCCCGGATTCGACTGGAGGAGAATTATCCACAGGCAGATGATCGGCAGTTGACACTCTAAATTTTTTTGGCTAATCTGTACGCAGTGTCGGCTGACACTGAACGAATTACGTAACTTTGTTACCACGAGCATGCACAAGAACAACGCGCGCAAACAGAACAGTAACGCGGCACGGCGGGTGCAGCCCAAGCTGAACCCGCCCGTGGCGCTCGTGCAGACGCGGCGCATATCGCCTCTCGCTCGGCTCCTGCTTTTCGTCCGCGCAGGCGGCCGCTGTGAGTTTGACGGCTGCAACAAATACCTGCTGGAACACCACGTGACTCTGACCGAAGGCAACTTTGCCCAAATGGCCCATATCGTCGCCTTTAGGGTGGCCGGGCCCCGGGGACGGGAAGGGGCGCGGCCAGCAGACATCAACCATGTCGGCAATCTGATGCTCCTCTGTCCCGAGTGCCACAAGCTCATCGACGACCATCCGGGCGACTTCACCCTGAAAACGCTGCGGGAATACAAGGAGCGCCATGAGTCCCGCATCCTTCATCTGACCGGCCTCGGTCCGGATCTGAAAACGAGCATTTTGATCTTGAAGGCCAACATCGGGAAGCAGACGGTATCAATCCCCTTCAACCAGATCACCGAAGCCATCGCCCCGAGATATCCGTTATCGCGGCATGGGACTCTCATTGACCTGACGGCCATTGAAGGAGATGGCAAGGCTTTCCTCGAAACGGCGGCGGACACGATCGCACTAAAAATCGGGAGGATATATGACCCGGGCAGCGAGGCCAGTCAATCCGGGCACCTGTCAATCTTTGCTCTGGCGCCGATCCCTCTCCTCGTCTTCCTGGGTAGCCGATTGAGCAACAAAGTTCCGGTGGCGTTGTTTCAGCGTCATCGCGATAAAGAGAATTGGACGTGGAAGAAAGATGGAAAGATGGTCGAGTACGAATTCAGGAAGATTCGCACGGGAGCCAAGCGGGAGAATGTCGCCCTGCTGCTCTCGCTCAGCGGGACGATCGCCGCATCGGACCTGCCCGCGGACATTGACGCAAGCTTCTCCGTGTATGAACTCAGACCGAAGGATCTGACGCCGGCGCCGACCGTGCTCCGTTCCGAGGCCGACCTGAACAGTTTCAGAATCGCGTACCAGCAAGTCCTCGGCACGATCGTTCGGGATCACGGGCTTATCGATGCCGTTCACCTGTTCCCTGCAGTTCCGGCGCCCGTCGCAATTCTTTGTGGGCGAGAACTGCTTCCCAAGGTCCATCCCAGTCTCGTCGTATACGACTATGACAAGGCGAAGGCTGGCTTCACATCACAATTAAGGATCAACCAATTATGAACACGAAGGAATATCTGCAATCAGTCCTGAGGTCCCAAGACTTACCGGACGACAGCGACGAGTTGAAGGAACTGCAGTCCCATCGCAAGGATGTGGAGGCCTTGCTCCGCAAACATTTCGCAAATTCATCTCCCACCATCCGCTATGGAGGCTCCAGGGTGAAGGGCACCCTCATCCGGGAGTATTACGACCTCGACATCATTTGCTACTTCCTCCACGACGACACCGCCGCAGGCGAAACCCTCGAGGATATCTACAACAACGTAGAAAAGGCTCTCTCGACCGCATATTACGTGGAACGGAAGACCTCTGCGCTGCGCCTCAAGAGCCGCGATCCGCAGAGTTTCGCCAAAGACTTCCACATTGATGTGGTTCCTGGCCGCTTCACGGACGACAAAAAGGCGGACGCTTTCATCTACCAGAATGCCGGAGAAAAAAAGCGTCTGAAGACCAATCTCGATGTGCATATCGAGCACGTAAAGGATAGCGGCGTACTCGATGCCATTCGCCTGCTCAAGCTCTGGAAGGTGCGGCGCGGCCTGCGCGTGAAGCAATTCGCCTTTGAGCTCCTCATTATTGATCTCCTCGCCAAGAAGAAAAACAGTCCGCTAGCGGACCAGTTGCAGCATATCTGGACGGAGCTGCGAGACCGCAGCGAATCCCCAGCAGTGACGGACCCGGCCAACCCTACGGGTAACGACCTCACCTCATTCCTAAAGGCTGAGTGGCAAACACTCTCGGCGACTGCAGGCTCCACATTGGCGGCTATTGAGTCATCCGGCTGGGAAGCAGTGTTCGGAGAAGTGGAAGAGAAAACGTCGGCACAGAAAGTTGCGGTCCTAAGAAGTGCGGCTGCTGCCGTAACAACACCCACGAGGCCGTGGCTTCCAGAGGTATGAAAGCACGCGCTCCCAAGATTGCTCCGGAAGCTAGAGCGAAGGAGTTGCAGAACGATCTACGGTTGAAATATCCGGACTTCACGGTCTGCTGCGCCGGAGCCAAGATTTGCATCCGGGGTGCATTCCCGGTTCTCCACGAAGGAACGGTACTCGACCGATATCAGATTGAGATCGAATGGAGCGACAGCGACGGCGTGGTGCCCCTTCTACGCGAAACGGGCGGACGAATACCGTGGATTGCGGATCGCCACATGAGTATAGGTGGGATGGCCTGCCTCTTTGTTCCGGAAGAGTGGCTCGTACGGCCACTCGAAGAGAAAACCGTGATTCACTATCTCGACGGGCCCGTGCGGAACTATTTCCTATGGCAGAGTCTGTATGAACGAGGGGAGTCACCTCCCTGGAAAGATCGTGCCCACTTCGCACCGGGTCTGCTTGAAGCGTACGGCGAAATGGTAGGCATGGATGGCGAATCCGCCATTCGGTGCTGTCTCGAATACTTGTCGAGAGAACAAATAAAGGGACACTGGCCATGCCCCTGTGGCAGCGGCAAGCGAACGAGAGATTGCCATCTCGCGCATGTGCGAGAACTGAAATCGAAGATTCCCCGCCACATCGCCCTCTCAGCGCTCGCGAGACTGACCAAGCCAGCGATCCGATAGGCCGCCGTAGGTGAATAAGTAACATAGCTTAGGTTAGCCTCGGACGCAGCACGCTCCGTGCCGATGACGCTGTGCTGGTCAAGGAGACGGTGCGGAATTGCCGCTCTCAAGCTGACAACTCAAGCGGACAGCCACAATTCCATTTGCTTTGGTGGCAGGCGCTGGGGTGCATATCTGCGGAGGAAGGACCGGGCGAACTCGTTTGCCAATCGTGAATCGTCGTCGGTTCTCATAATCACCCACGTTTGGAAACACAAAGAGGTATCGGAAAGCGGCTTTATCACTACACCCTCAGCGCAAAAGCCAAGGGCCGTAGGTTTGGTGAGGATGGCTACGCCAACGTGCTCAGATACCAAGTGAACCGCCTGTTGAGCCGTAATAATGCCGTGCGTGTGTTTCGGAGCGATTCCCTCACGTCGCGCCGCGTCCATGATTGCGCCATGAACGACGGGGTGAACTCGCCGCGCCAGCAGAATCCATTCATCGTTTGCCAGATCTTGGAGGGCGATGTGTTCCTTTTGGGCAGCCGCGTGGGTCTGTGGGAGGACCGCATAGAGAGGGGTCTGTGCGAATGCCACGGCAGTGATCTGAGAGTTTTCCAGCGGTGCCGTCACCAACGCCACATCCAGTTCGCCTGCCATCACACTGCGGATCAACTCGCCTGAGAATTCGCTGATGAGTTGAATGCGGAGATTAGGGTACAGCGGCAGACGGATGGCAAGAATGCCCGAAATCCAGGCTTGATCGGCGTCGGGCGAATGCCCGATAGTCAAAATGTTGTCGCGCCCTTCGCGAGCAGCACTCCCGAGCTGAACAGCACGCTCGATGTGCCGGAGCGCCGAACGAGCCTCTTCCACGAAGATACGGCCCACTTCCGTGAGCTCCACATGCCGTTTGTTGTTGCGAGTGAACAGATGAAAGCTATGCTGTTCTTCGACCTCAGTGATCTGTTTACTGAGTGCAGATTGGGTGATGTGCAATCGGTGGGCGGCCTTCGTGAAGTTCAGCTCTTCGGCCAAGACAACGACTGCGTGCAGGTGACGGACTTCGATGTTGGGGAACATTGCTAAAAACCCCAGGCGGTTGAGACCTCGCGCTTCGTCCCGCGAGGGTGCGGACATTCTGATTGATTTCTGGACAAGGGTGATTATTTTTCTGTTTGGTGGCCCGGATACGGGACAGAAAATTGGGAAGGAGTTGGAGTTAAAGGTTCGTGACGAAGGACTGCGTTTCGGGATGGTCAGTTATTCAAGCGTTTGTCGTCATCCGGAAGATCTTCTGAAACAGCAAGAATGCAGGACTGGCCCTCGAATTGGATCTTGTCTGCGGAATACGCCGTGGTCTTGACTTCGCCGGACTTGGTCCGAAGCCGGGTGATCACGTTCCGAATCGGCCCCCGTTGCTGGAGTTGCGCGATCATCAAGGCTCGGTCCTTAGGGTCTTCCCAGATTCCAAGATCGCCGACTGTACGGCCGATCACTTCGGCACGGGAATAGCCGTATCTTCGCTCGAATGCGACGTTCACATCTACGAATCGCCCCTCATTGATTGTCGTGATGGAAAACGGGATGGGGCTGGAACGGAAAACCTTTTGAAACTTGTCCTCGGATACCCTGCGTCCCTCTTCTGACTGCTCCAGCGCTTTCTCTGTTTGGCGAAGATCGGTCAGACGCCGCTGAAGTTCGGACCCATAGATATCAGCACGCTCGTAGAGGCGAGAATTCTGGATCGCTGCAGCGGCGGGGATCGCCAAGAGCCCCGTCCGCCGGAGGTGGTCTTGTGTGAAGGTGTTTGGCTGGGTGTGGCCCACTGAAAGCAGTCCTAAAGTCTGCTGGGACGCAACCAGCGGCACGCACAGCCATGATCGGATGTCGGTATGACCCTTGAAGCTGGGCCATTCTTTCTCATGTTTGGTGTCGGCAAGCAAGACGCTGTTCTGGACCGTTAGTATGCGCAATAGAAACGGAGAGTCTGCTGCATCGAGAGTCAGTGGATATTCCAGAGCTTTCTTGGGAGTCTCGTGGCGCAGTTTTTCTCGCGCCACAAGAAGCCGCGTGTCGCCCTCCAAGAGCAGCACACGTGCGCACTCACAGGGGACTAGTTCCAACAAGGACTGAAGCAGCGTGTCCAGGACAAAGTCCATCCGAAGATCTGCGGTCAGCGCGAGAGTGGCCTTGTTTAGAGCATCGGATTCTGCCCTTGCGGACTCGGCTGCCGCCAGGTGCTCGGCAACCTTTTCCTCTGCTTCCTTCTGTGCCGTGATTTCCTGAGCCGTCCCGACAAGACGGTGGATTTTGCCGGCAGCATCCCGTACCGGAAACCCATGCACCGTGACCCAGCGCACTTCGCCGCGGGTGCACACGATCCGAAATCTCTCATTGAAGTGCCCAGTCTGGGTAGCTTCCCCCAACTTTGCAAGTACATGAACTCGTCCACAACCCCTCTAAACGCTTCGCTGAAATGCTCTGACTGGTATCGGAATCTGCGGGACAAGGCCGAGAAAAGATGGGCTGCCACTGCTGCATCATGAGCTTTTGGCATTTAGGTTGAATTGTTGTCGTTTCCGCAAGTCTCGCTATTTCAACAAACTAAACCTCCACGAATCCCTCCGGCTAGAAAAAGTCGAAGAAATTTGTCAGTTGCGGAAAGTTATTAGTCGCGGAAGGAATAACACGTTCCCCAAAATTCATTAGACAGGGTGGCAGAAATGAAGCAGGTTGGGAAAGATTGTCGGTTGCACACGGACTCGACCAGCCGAAAACGGTATTGGTCGGTTCGGAACCTCCGTGTCCTGCCCGACAGAGGACTACAATGTCGTCCCAGCCCGGTCGGATTGCTCGACCGCAATCCCCGTACCTGAGAGGAATGTCTACTGAACCGTTTGTATCTGCTGACGAAGCCGCGAGCTTCCTTGCCATCAAGCGCCGCTATCTGCTGGCGCTCGCACGCAATGGCATCGCGGGGGCGTATGCGCTCGGGACGGGGACTGTTCGGAAAGTCTGGGTGTTCCGGCTCTCGGAACTGGCGGCTGCGATTGCGGGCAAAAACAGTGATCCAAAAATGCAGGAATTGTGCGATCCTGCATCTGGCAGTCCCCGCTGAAAAGAGGAAACATGGCTTATCAGCGAGGAAGTTTGAAAGCAGTGAAACGCAAGGAAGGGGCCACCTGGGTGCTGCGTTACCGGGTCACAGCTTCGGACGGCAGAAGAGTGGAGAACATCATGCAGGTGGGTCTTGTTCGGGATTTCCCGAAGGAAAAAGACGCATGGCGTGAAGTGGACAAGCTCGGATTGCCCGTCAGAATCAACGAAGCTCCCTGCCCCGGCCGCACCCGGTTCAGCTTTCTGGCGGAGCATTACTTGAAGGCCGATTTCGGTGCGGATGCAGTGCGCCCGAAATCGGCAAACACGATCCCCATCGTTGAGCATTATGTCCGCGACTACCTCATCAAAAGATTCGGTGAGAACCTCGCGGAGGACATCAAGCCGCTCGATATTCAGAAGTGGCTGAAATCCCTCAACGAAACAAACGGACTTGCCTGGACGACGATTGCGAAGATACGGGGCCTCATGCACCGCATCTACAAAATCGGAATCCTGCACGAGCACGTCGCGAAGAATCCGGTGCAGCACGTCGAGACGCGTTCCAAGTCCACCTACCGGGCAATCATCATCTCCCCGGCTCAAACGCTTGCGATACTCAAGAGCCTCCCCTCCCCGCTTCACTACGCGCTGGTGCTCACCTGCGCGGCAACCGCGCTGCGCTCGTCGGAGATTCTGGCGCTGCGCTGGGCGGATGTGCTGTGGGGCGAGGGAAGGATTCGAGTGTCAAAGCGCTGGGCCAAGGGCGAAGACGGAGAAACGAAAACCGATGCATCGGACGGCTACGTCCCGCTGCATCCGGTCCTGGCCGGGCATCTTCGCGCGTGGCAAAGACAGACGCCGCACGCGAATGCAACCGACTTCGTGTTTCCGTCGATGAGAGCCGAGGGAAGGAAACCACTCTGCTCTTCCGTATTCGTCGCCGACCATCTGCGACCGGCAGCAAAGAAAGCCGGAGTGCTGATCCAGGACGGCCAAAGGTTCGGGCTTCACAATCTTCGCCACAGCTTAAGCAACTGGCTGGTGAACAAGGCGAAAGTCGAACCCAAGACCGTGCAGGGACTCCTGCGTCACAGCAAGATTCAGACGACCCTCGATCTGTACACGCAGGAAGACAGCGACGAGACACGGGCGGCGCAGGGCGAATTCCTGACGGCCGTGGGAATGAGCAGTGCGGTGAACTAAAAGATGTGGGTTGGATTGTGGGTTGGAGTTTCCGGTGTCACGTCCGGTAACTCCTTGAAAAGAAATGGCGGGGACGACGAGACTCGAACTCGCGACCTCTGCCGTGACAGGGCAGCGTTCTAACCAACTGAACTACGTCCCCACTCGCTTTTCATACGGTTCGCGCCAAACCCGCATGTTTGCTGTCTATCCTTACTGTCAACCGTTTCGCCTGCTTCAACCCCTTCCCTGGAATATATGCATTTCCAGGGGCCACTGGACAATAAACGGACAGTAAGCCAAATTGCCCCGCAGGCACCGCGACGCAGAACATCTGTCCATGCTCTGTGAATGAATTGTAGCAGACCGAATTCAGATCGGTACAGGCACAGCTGCGACAGGATCCCAGTCTGCGATTGCACAACGCCGATCCGCTGAAAGTTTTGCGCCACTCAAGTAGCTCGTTCCGCAATTTGCGGTTGCCGCCGGTCCCCGGCATGTTGTCGATCAGCGGAATTTGGGAAGGGCACGCATGTCGAGTGCCCCGGGGGTAATCGTCCGCTGACGATTCAGACTGAATACCGTGCCTCACCTGTGACCCGCAGCATAGAGCGCCGCCGCTTCTACCTGGTTTTGAGAATTCCCTCGAGTACGCTCAGCTTGCCATCTACCGGACCTGTTTTCAGGTTCGTGATGTCCAGACCGAGGATCCTAGCGACCAGCGGATATACGTTCACGTTCTCAAATGGCTCCAGGGCGATTCCTGGTCGAATGTCCGGCCCGGCGGCAAAGAAAATAGCCTTCATCTCGGGCGTGCGGGTGGTGTCATACCCGTGCGCGCCCGCGGGGGGATGTTCTGGAGCGCGGAGGTCTGCGCTCACGGTAATGAAGTAGGGGCCGGCCGGGACGACAACGGGATCGCCCTCCCGAGGATTGCTGTCAAAGTGAAGATAGGCGGGCACCTGTGCGCGGCGATAGACGAGAAACTTGTCGCTCTTTCCGCGGAGCGCTGCATAGGCCCTTTGCGCATCGTCGTCGGATTTCGGATACAGGCTGGAACCTACGATCTGGGAAAACCATGAGAGGTTCAAACCGTACTGATCGAGGTGGATGGGCGCGCCTTTGACATTTGCCATTCCATGGTCCGCCAGCACGATCAAATCCACGGGCAGCTTGGACTCCTTAATGCCATCCACCAACTTCCCGATCTCGCCGTCGAGTTCGTGGACGGCTTCGGCCACCTCCGGACTGTCGGGACCATAGCGGTGTCCGGCTGTGTCGGTGTCGGAGAAATACAGGGTGATCATGTGCGGACGCTGCTCCGGTGGAAGACGGAGCCAGGCCAACACTTGCTCGACGCGCTTTCGGTTGGGAAAACTCCCATCGAATTTCAGGTAGTAGGTGGGACGAACTCCCTGAATGTCCGCCTCGGAACCTACCCAAAAGAAAGAAGCGGATCGCATACCCTGCTGCTCGGCCAAGACCCAGAGCGGAGTTCCGCCATACCAAGTGCCGTCAGCGACGGACTTGGCATCGCGATAGCTATAGACCTCTTTGCGAGCCGGATCATAAAAGCTGTTGGCCACGATGCCGTGATGCTCAGGGTAGAGGCCGGTAACGATCGTGTAATGGTTGGGAAATGTGATCGAAGGATAGGCGGGAATCATTCCTTCCGGCGCACTGGCGCCCTGAGCCGCCAGGGCGAGCAGATGGTCGGCGTGATACCGCTTGGCGTAATCGTAGCGGAAGCCATCGAGGGAAACCAGGATGACATAGGGTTTCGAAATGTGCTGCGGGGCGTTCTGGCCGTGCTCGACGGTAATGACCGGAGAGATGGCCTGTCCGTAAGACGCCGCAAGCCAACCGGCCGCAAGCACGAAGCAGAGGATGCAGGTCGAGATGCGTTTCAGCGAACGATGCATGAAGAGTCTCCGACTGCGTTTGGAAAACGGGCAGGATTATTCGCGAACAAAGTGATGCAAAGACGATTCCGTGCGAGTCCCGAACGGGAATTATCCAGCAGTGCAACATTCATGTAAAGGCTCTTCTGACATGACCTGCCCCCCGAAAAGTAGTCCAGCGGAAATGTGACTTCTCCATAGGCCGGTCTAAAATACTCATTAGTGTCCACCGCTCCTCCCGTCTTAATACGTTTTCGATTGCGATCGAAGTCGTGATCGACTCGCTTACTTATGCGAGTTCACTTTGGCCCCCGCCGCCTGACAGCGCTTGAGCCGCGCGGCCACTGCCGTCGGCGGAACACATTCGAAACCTTCCGGACTCTCTACGCCCGGTTCCGGAATGGCTCTCCAGGTATTTAGACTGATCTCATACAACTCGCAGGCCTTCTTCCAGTGTTCGAGCAATCGGCAACGTTCGACCACTCCAAATCCGCGTTCCCCTTGACCGGGTCGCACACCGTGCCGCCGCGGCAGGAGATTCCGAATGATTTTGTCTGGATTTTTGCGGGTGGCACGCCTCCGAACGATTTCCTCAAGAAAATTGGGGTGGCGTTTGGCATGCACGACATGGCGATCGAGGCTAGCGGCGAGGGAAAACAGGTGGCTGATTCCAAGAAGCAGTTTGCCCAAGCTGGAGCTTCGGCCTCGGGCTAGTTTTGTTGCTGGAGGCTTCCCGGCCCCTGGGGTAAGGACCATTTTCAAGATGCGGATTTTCCGCAAACAATTCTGAACGCCCCCGCACAGCCCGTGCCGAAGGTTCGACCAATCATTTTCCGCTACGCCCGCGAGGCAAACTTGGGAGCGAAGTTCCTCGACACCCACTGGTTAACTGGCTTGCGATTTTCTTAGTTGACCTCGGCTTTTGTTTGGCGTAGTGTGGCGGTCTCATGGGGGGTTCTATGAACATTTGCATTCGCTCTCTGGGAATCTGTGTGTCGAGCTTGTTCTTGCTTCTTCAAACGCCAGCCCTGTCGGCGCAAGAGTCAGCCGCGCCGAGGAGCGCGGCCACAACCGCGGTGGCGGCCGAACCGCAGGCGGCGGGGCAGATCGTGTCCTCCCCGTCCCAGGTGGTCCCGGCGCTGCCCGTCCCCCGCCTGATCAAATTCAGTGGGGTGGCGAAAGACGCCGCGGGCCAGCGGCGCAGCGGGGTGGTCGGAATCACCTTCTCCATCTACGCCGAGCAGCAGGGCGGCGCGACGCTTTGGATGGAAACGCAGAACCTGGCATTGGACGCGCAGGGGCGCTACGCGGTGCTGCTGGGCAGTACCGAGAGCGTCGGCCTGCCTCTGGACCTGTTCGCCACCGGCGAGCCGCGCTGGCTGGGAGCGAAGCTGGAGTTGCCGGGAGAAGTGGAGCAGCCGCGGGTGTTGCTGGTGAGCGTGCCCTATGCCTTGAAGGCGTCGGACGCGGACACGGTGGGTGGAATGCCGGCCTCGGCCTTCGTTCTGGCGCCGACCGGTTCCGGCGCGGGTGCGGAT
>Ga0187818_10000246_pt1 | contig 17882 bp, 18 predicted proteins | sample NC_wetland_sal_i_14_FD_130581 | JGI IMG/M metagenome (GOLD analysis project Ga0187818, IMG submission 130581) | Wetland sediment microbial communities from Neuse River Estuary, North Carolina, USA - SO4_3 | ecosystem: Environmental > Aquatic > Freshwater > Wetlands > Sediment | place: USA... | reverse complement strand
TCTTTTCTGGCTCGGTGCCCTCCGGATTCTGCACCGCTGTGTTCACCTGGCTGAAAATGCCGAGGTCATACAGGTGCTGCTGCGTCTGCAGCACATCGATCTGGCTGAGCGGGGCGCCGGACTTGACTTGTAGTTCGCGCTGCACCACGTAGGGTCTCGTATAGTTCAATCCAGAGACATACACCTGATCCACGAAAACCCGATCGCCTTCGTGGATGATGAAAGTAACGTCCATGTGATTGGGTTGATCGGCAGTTGGTTTTGCAGCAGCTTCGAACGTGGCATGGGGAAACCCATGATTGAAGTAATAGTTCAGGAGGTTGTCGCGGTCTTGCGCAATGTTGTACTCCGAATAGGGCTGCCCCGGTGCGGTGTTGATTTCGGCCTGAAGCTGACTTGCGGAGAAGGTTTGGTTTCCGTCCATGCGAAACGCGCCCACCAGCGTTTGGGGTCCTTCGTCGACTGCGAGTTGGATCGCCAAAGCATTTTCATGTCCTTCGTAATCGTCGGTTACGTTGCTGGTGATCTTGAGCTGTTGAAAACCGTTGGAGCGGTATAGGTTTTCTAGACTGCGGATATCGTTGTCGAGCAATCCTTGACTGTAGCGCCCATTTTCGAACAACCGTCCCGCAGGCTGCACCTGCATACGCGAGCGCAGCTGTTCCGTGAGGAAATATTTGTTGCCGGTTATCTCGATCCTTACTAATTTGTGGCGGGCTCCCGGCTCGATCACATACATGATCTGCAGTTCGTTCCCATCGGGGTCGGAATGTTTTTTCAGCCCGACCTTGGCGGCGAAGTAACCGCGGCTCTGCAGGTAATTAAGCAGATTTCGACGGCCTTCGTTCAAGAGATCGTCATCCACCGCGTTCTCTTCGAACACCGGCACGTTCCGTTTGAGCACTCTCCGTCGGATCTTGAATCCTTCCGTCGCGATCTCTACTCTCGGTCCGGGTGTGATCTCAAGCCTGTAGTCCACGGCATTCGCCTCGGCGCGGTAGATCTGGGCGGCAATTGAAACCTGAGCCAGCAAACGATTTTGCTTCTGATACCTCTTTCGCAGTCGATCCAGGGCGTTGCTCGCCCGCTGCACCGAGACCTGATCGCCGGGGTGCATTTTGGCGATATCTTGAATCTGCCCCTGCGAATATCCCGAATCACCAGTGACGATCACCCGTCCAACCTTCGCATGGGGTCCGGGACTGATCCGAAAGAGAATGGATATCTGCTGCTTATCAGGATCGTTCCGCTCCTCATCGGTCACTGCGGACCGGTAGTAGCCGTTCTCTTGCATGAGCCGGCTGATGTTCGTACGAGCGTGATCGAGTTTCTCCTGCGTGAACAGCTCTCCCAACTGAAATTTGGAGGCATTCACCACCTGACTGGCGGTCGGCCTGCCGGGGACGCCTTCGACGTTCACCTCCCCGACAAAATAATTCACCGTGTTAAAGAACGAAAGTGACACTTGGCCATTGTTCGTTCGCTCCGCTTCCACGCGAATATCGGCGAAGCGCCCGGTCGCGTGCAGCTTCCGTATGCTCTGGCGAACCAGTTCACGATCCAGCGGCACGCCCGTATGTTGTGGGATGAGTTGCAGCAGCCGCCTCTGGTCGGCGTCCGAACGCGCATCAGGAAAATGTATCTCTGCCACCACTAAGCCCTGATACGACGCCATACTTTCTTGCGGTGAAAAGGTTTGCGCTTCTGGAGATTGGCTCTGCTCTTTCCCGGTTTGCTGGCCCATGGGGGAACCAGCCGACGCTGGCACTCCGCAGGTGGCCGCCAGCGCCAAGGCGGCCAAGGTTGTAAACACAAATCTCCTTAATAACAAATAAGTTCCTCAACGCAGATGTGGCCCGCGGCATGCCTAAACAGATTGTTCAAGCCTGAATCAGCCGATATAACTTCGATGAAACCACCCAGGGCTTTGTTGTCCATTCGCCAAGTCAACCGGCACCTATAATAATAGTTTGCCAGCTGGAAAACGGTGACCTCTTTGGAACCGGATGAAAGATATTCGCGCCAGGTGCTTTTTCGCGGCATTGGAGCGGAGGGGCAACGCAAGCTCGCGGCCTCGCGACTCGCTATTGTAGGTTGCGGAGCGACCGGCTCCGCGCTTGCCTCTATGCTTGCCCGCGCCGGTGTAGGCACAATCCGCATTATCGATCGCGACTATGTGGAGCCCAGCAACCTGCAGCGGCAGTCGCTTTTCGACGAAAGCGATGCTGCCGAGTCCCTGCCCAAGGCCATCGCTGCCGCGCGAAGGGTTGCCGCCTTCAATTCGCAGATCGTGATTGAGCCCTGCGTCGCCGATGTGACCCCGGCGAACATTCAATCCCTGCTCGAAGGCATGCAACTCATCCTGGACGGCACCGACAATTTTGAGACCCGTTATCTCCTCAACGATTTCGCGGTAAAGAATTCCCTGCCCTGGATCTACACCGCAGCGGTGGGCAGCTACGGCGTGACCCTCAACGTGCTGCCGGGCCGAACTGCTTGTCTGGCCTGCATCTTTCCCGATCCTCCGCAAGGCACGTTTGAGACTTGCGAGACCGCGGGAATCCTGAATTCAGCGGTCAACCTCGCGGCCTCAATCACAGCTACGGAAGCAATAAAGCTTCTTGTCGGAGCGGAAGCCCAGCTCCGCCGCACTCTGCTCTCCTTCGATGTGTGGTCGAACGACCGGGCCGAAGTGGCGGCTGACAAACCCCGTCGGGACTGCCGCGCCTGTGGGCAGCACCAGTTCCCGCACCTCGCCGGAGAAGGCCGCCCGCACATCACTCTATGCGGACGCAACTCCGTGCAAATTCATGAACGCCACAAGCCCGTCGATCTAGCCCAAATGAGCGAGCGCCTGAAACCCCATGGCATCGTCCGCCATAACCAGTTTGTTCTGAAGTTCTGGCATGAGCCTTACGAAATGACGCTTTTCCCTGACGGCCGGGCCATTATCAAAGGTACGACCGACACGGCAGTGGCCAGAAGTCTCTATGCCCGTTACGTAGGAACCTGACAAAACCCGCGCCCAGAGCGGCATTTCGGGTGTATGATCTTACCGGATCTGTGGAGGATCGTATGCGTCTAGTCAAGGTTCTGTGCTTGGTTCTTCTGTTTTCCGGGCTGGCAGCCGCCCAAGTCTCCGTGATCGGCGGCACGGCCAGCTACTGGTCTCCTTACGGCATCTATGGCGTGCCCATCGTGCCGCTGGTTAACACTCCGTCGGTAACGCTGGCGACCGTGTCGCCCTCGGGCGCCGGAGCCAGCAATGCGACATTTGGCCTGGTCGCTGGCGCGACCAACTCGACGTTATCCGACGAGTTCGTGGCCTCGCCCCCGGTTGGAGTCTATTCGCAGCCAGTCTGGTATGGCCCATCGGAAGCGCCAGAAATCGCTGCGCGGCCGGCGCGTGAGGGTGGCCGAAAGCATGAAGCGCCCCAGTTCGACTTTATTTCGTCGGGGAACCTGGGTGCGGCGCAATTGATGGCGAGTGCAGGTCCGGCGCGGAAAGCGGGGCGCACCTACACGAATTCAGATATCGACCGCATCAATCAGACCACCGGCACAGTCAAGTGGGACGGCAAGACCGAGCACCTGTGAGACTGATTGTTATCAGGTGAGTGAATTGTTATCTTCAGGAATCGGTCTCCTTCGCCTCGCGAGGGAGACCCGCCTGAGGGATCCGGCATTTGGCCATCACCGCTGCGCCAGGGTCTCCAACGCTTGGAAGAATCCGGGATAAGAGATTACCGCTGCATCGGCCCCACGGATGGTCGTCTCTCCTTCCGCGCGCAAGGCGGCTACCGCAAACGCCATCGCGATCCGATGATCGCCCTGGGAATCAATTTCCGCACCATGCAACTGCTGGCCGCCGGGAATTTTCAACCCGTCCTCGCGCTCTTCGACCTTTGCCCCCATCTTCTGCAAATTGGTTGCGATAGCGGCAATCCGATCCGACTCTTTCACTCGCAGCTCCCGCGCATCGCGCACTTCCACGCCGTCGCTGGTATACGGCGCAATGGCCGCCAGCACGGGAATCTCATCGATGAGCGCCGCAGTGTCGGCTCCGGCGATCAGTGCACCCTTCAAGTCCCGGCCCTCGACGTGCACCGTACCCACGAGCTCTCCGTGCCGCTCTTCCAGTTGCGTGACGGAAATGCCGACACCCATGGTGATCAGAATATCGAGCAGCCGGGCCCGCGTGGGATTCATCAGCAGATCGCTGATCACGATTTGCGATCCCGGAAACAACGCCGCCGCGCAAAGAAAAAACGCCGCGCTCGATAGATCGCCCGGAACGGTTGCCTCAATGGCGTGCAGCTCCTGCCCTCCCGCAATCCTGGCTTCGAGCCCATGTTGACTGACTTGCGCGCCGAACGCACGCAGCGCCAGTTCTCCGTGGTCCCGCGTGCGCACCGGTTCTTGCACGCCCGTTTCGCCTTCCGCGAACAGCCCGGCGAATAGCAGCGCAGACTTCACTTGCGCGCTGGCCACCGGCATTTTGTAATCAATCGACTTGAGCTGTCCGCCCGAGATTCGCAGCGGCGGCCGGCCAGCCGCTGCTGCGACAATTCGCGCACCCATTAGTTCCAGAGGCGAGATAATTCGCGCCATGGGCCGTCGCGTAAGCGATTCGTCGCCCGTAAGCTCGCTAGTGAATTTCTGTCCGGCTAGGATGCCGCTCAGCATGCGCATCGTCGAGCCGGAGTTGCCGCAGTCCAGTGGATTCTTCGGGGCCTGTAACGTCCCTCCGCGCCCGTGAATCACTACTGTGTTTTCACTACGCTCCCATTCCACTCCCAGAGCACGCAAGCACCGCAATGTGCTGGCGCAGTCCGCTCCCGTAGAAAAATTCTCCAGCCGCGTGGTTCCGTCCGCAATGGCGCCGAGCATGGCATAGCGGTGCGAAATGGACTTGTCGCCGGGCAGGCGCAAGGCCCCGGCAACGTTCTTCGCCGGACGAACCACGAGTGTGGACGCTCCAGTCATTGCATTCAATATAGCGGATGGGAAGTGTAATGTTAGATTTCTGATTTTAGATCGCCGATTCAGCTTGGCAGGCCGCTGAAAAAACTCTGGTTTTGGGTGGCGCAGCGCTTCAGCGCTGCGATGACTGTTCTTTATATCATTACGCGCTTTAGCGCCTGAGGTCACAAAGGCGCAACCCGTTAGGGTGGGCAGGAACACGAAAAGGTTTCAATCTTGGGTCTGAAATCAACTTCTCCTATGCCAGCGCCTTCGCTTCGGCCGTGGCTTCTTTCAGGATATCCGCCGGCACTTCCTTAATACCGACCTGAAACTCAAACATCGGAGTCTCGCTGCCCCGGCCCCAGCGGCCCACCTCCCAGTGAGCGCGCACAAACTTCACGTCCGCGTGCCCAGTCAGGTCGAGCAGCAGAGGATGCTGCCCACGATAGAACTTCTGGGGAAAGTTCGTCAGCGGCTTCGGTCCCCAGGCCGCACCATCCGCCGACCCGTAAACGCTCACTTCCAGCGACTCCTGCTCCACGATGTTGGTGATTTCGAGACTGAGCAGGAAAACGCGATTGGCCACGCCGCTCACGTCCACTGCCGGTCCATCGCCCTTCGCCTGAGCAACTGTCTTTTCCGCAACCAGGAAGGTATCAATCATGGCGAGAGAATTGTAGCAAAGGACCTGCAGATCGGGGCTGCCGATCGTCACCCGCCGTGTACCGCATCCACAAACTGGCGCACGATCCTTCCCACTTCCTCGGGTTGCTCCCACGGAGAATAGTGGCCTGCCTTCGCCACCATTTTCATCTGGCTGCCGGAAGTTTTCTTCTTCATCAGTTCTGCCTCGGCCACGCCGGTCAGCGCATCTTCGTCGCCGGTTACGATCAGGGTTGGCACATTGATCGTCTTCAGCGTTTCCAGCGAATCCGGACGTTCCGCCATCCCTCGCTGCACCAGCGCAACGTCCTCAGGCGACATCTTCCGCATCATGCGCAGCGCTCCCTCGACCAGATCTGGCCGCGCTTGGTGCGTCGTTTTCCCCATCAGTTTGGGCAGCATACTTTCGAAAAACGGCTCGGTACCGCGCTCCATCACATCGGTCGCAGCTTGCAGCCGCCCGGCCCGTCCCTCAGGCGTATCGGCCTGGGCTTTGGTGTTGCATAAAACCAGCGCCGCCACGCGCCCGCGATACCTTCGCCAAAACTCGAAAAGCACATATCCGCCAATGGAGACGCCTGCAAACGGCGCCCGGCCCACATCTTCACGGTCCAGAATGCGCGCGACGTCCATCGCATGTTTTGCCATCGTGGCCGGACCTTCGCCGGCGCCTGATTCACCATGTCCGCGCAGATCCGGAAGAATCACGCGGTAGCGCGTGGCCAGCGCCTGAGCCGCCGGTTGCCACAATTCGTGATTCGCGGGAAAAGCATGAAGCAAAACAAGCGGCGGTCCGTCGCCCATCACTTCGTAGAAGATTTCCGCATCATCACTGGTGATTTGCTTCATCGCCCAGATTTAAACACATGAGCGTCAGGAGGACCAATGCACAGTATGCCTGGGAACTAGCTGCGGGGTTTCACCGGCGGCTGAGCTTCTGGACTTTACCCTTGCGTCACCTGCTGCCCTGCAGGCGCGGGCATCGGCAGCGCCAGTGGTTCCTCGGGCATCACGATCCACGCAATCACATACGCGATCAGGCCCAAGCAAACTCCCAGGAAGACTGAGATCAGCCACACCACGCGCACCAGGGTGACGTCGACGTCGAAGTATTCGGCAAAACCGGCGCACACCCCCGCGATCTTGCGCCCGGTCCGCGGACGAACCAGTCGATGTCGCGCCAGCACTGCGCCCACTCGCTTGCCGCAATAGGCACATATGTTGGCATCATCCTGGATTACTTTTCCGCAGTAGTTGCAGTACATAAGCCTGTCTCCTTGCCTACATTAGAATACGCGCTTTGGCCTGCAAACGTTCCTAGCCACCGCCATAGGCACCCGGCGTCTCCGCGTGCTCCTTAGCTACCCAGAACCACGGACATCAATGCCTGCCGCATTTGCCTGCTGCAAACTGCCTGTTCACCTAGGCATAATCTGTCCTGTCATAACCAGGGCAGCGATAATCTTTGCAGGTAACGCGGTAATTCTTGCTCGCTCGGGATGGGGGACTGGCTTCCAAGGCCGAGTCCTTGCAATGGCTTACGGCTACCCGGTTTGGCCACCGGCGTGCCGCGAAAGGGGCCAAGGTCATTCACATGCCTGGGGCAATCCACGATACACCGCAGGAGTTTTGGCGACCTCCAGTCGCGCTGTCGGAAGGCGCCATGCCGGACATGGTCGAGGTCTGCGATCAGTGTCAGGCGGAGTTCATGGTCGGTGCCAGATTCTGCCATGTTTGCGGCACAGTTCGACAGGCGAAAGCTGATTCCCTGGTGCGGCCCAGTTGGACCCGTTACTTCCAATTTCTGAGAGTGCTGGAATTCCAAAGCGTGAAAGACCGGCTCGGCCTCTCCACCGCTTCGCTCATTGCCTTCTTCATGGGCTTAGGCTGCATCCTGGCGGCGATCCTGGTTGGCGTCATTTATTCGGTCCAGAATTTTGCCGACTTTCAGGCGATTCAACTCTGGCGGATGGAGTGGCTGCTCGGGGCTCTAGTAGCCTTCGTCGCTGGAATCCTACTCAAGCGATCAGGCCCTGCAGAGAAGTGAATCAGTCAACCGTGACTGTCAGGATCGGCCTGACACCCAAGCCCTGACTCCTAGCTCCTAGCTACCAGCCACTAGCTACTCTTCCCTAACTCACCGGCTCGGGATCCGCCGCGACCGTACGCCGCTGCTCATTCATGCGGTAAAGATGATGCACCGGTCCGGTGCCGCGTCCTAGCGGATGAGCATTGCTGATGGCCGCCGCGACGTAGGCTTTGGCCAGCAACACAGCCTCGGGCAATCCCCTTCCCATCGCCAGATGGCATGCCACCGAGGTGGCGAACGCGCAGCCCGTGCCGTGGGTGGAACTCGATCGCAACCGCGCCGACTTGAAAACTTCCTGCTCAACCCCAGCCTTATCGGTGAAGCTCAATAGATCGATCGCCTTCTCCAGATGCCCTCCGGTCACGACCACCGCAGACGCGCCCATCTCGTGCAATCTCCGTGCTGCCAATCGCATCTGATCAAGATCGGTCACTTCCAATCCGGTCAAGGCTGCAGCTTCGTCGACATTCGGAGTCACCACCGTAGCCATAGGCAGCAGCTTCTCCTGCAGCAGACGAGCGCCAGGGGCATCTACCAAGTCGGCTCCCGATGAACTCCGTAAGATGGGATCCAATACCACGTTCGAAAGCTTATGGTTGGACACGAATTCCAAGACTGCCCGAGCCACCTCCCCGGATCCCAGCATTCCGATGTGAACCGCCGCCAGCTCAACATCGGAAGCAAGCTCCTCCAAGGTTTCTGCCACCAAGTCCGCCTCAACTGGTTCCACCCTACGAACCCCTGCGGTCGATTGCACAGTCAGGGCGGTAATGCAGGCCACGCCGTAGCAGCCGTGGGCCGCAATCGTCTTTATGTCCGCAGAGACTCCAGCCCCCGACGAGGGGTCAAAACCGGCGATGGTAAGAACTACTGGGGGCGCAAGACCCATGGTCGCAATCTATAGGAAACGGGCTCAATTGCAAATTCGATTTCGAGGCGACTTCAATGCGGCCTCTCCTTGCAGCCTTCATCGGATTGGCGTTGAACGTCGATTGGACTACGCACCCTCAACGTAACTGATTGAATTCAGGGTAATAAACTAAAGTTCCACCGTAAGCATATGAAAACAAGGGTAAAGCAAATATTTCATACTGCACCAAATTCTGTTCATTAACCAGATTATAAACATGTAAGTATCTTCTACTACAGTAACATCGGTAGATTGTATCAACATGTACAGTAGGTTACGTGAGATATCCATAACTGTCTGGTTACGTTCATACGGTGAGTTTTGGATTGACAGCCATTACACCCCGCCTTTAGCATGGCGAGATCGTTGGAGGATCCGGGTTCTGGGAGGTAGCGACTTTGAAGATGCGAGGTGACTGAATGAGAAGACGTATTGCTCATGGACTGGCGAGCGTTCTACTGGTCGTCAGCCTGGGAGCGGCTCAGGGGCCAACCAGCTCAGGGTCGAAAGACACCCAAATTAGCCTACTTACACCGGCTGCAATCGGACTCAAACCTGTGTCCTCGGCCAAAACCCAACACCATCACCCATACCAGGTCGGCACCGCATCCTGGTACGGCAGCTACTTCGTAGGTAAACCTACGGCTAGCGGCGAGCCTTACGACATGTACGGCCTAACCGCCGCTCACCCCACTCTGCCCCTCGGCAGCTGGGTGCGCGTAACCAACCTGCGCAATGGGCGCAAGGTGTACGTCCGCATCAACGATCGCGGACCAATCGTTCCCGGCAGGATCATCGACCTGTCTTACAGTGCTGCCCAGACGCTACGCTTCACCGATCAGGGTCTGCAGCGCGTGCGTCTGGATCTGGTGCAACCACCAGCGCAGCCAGAACAAGTGGCCATGCTCCAACCCTTGGCTAACTAGCCGCCTTCGTTCTACACTCCAATAGATGCACGATCCGCGCCAGCGTCTGATCGTCGCCTTAGATGTTTCGTCCGCGGCCGCCGCCCAGAAAATCGTGGCGGCCGTGGGCGACTCCGCTTTTTGCTACAAGGTCGGGATGCAGCTCTACACTGCCGAGGGCCCAAAAATAGTACGGGATTTGGTCTCGGCTGGACGCAGAGTTTTTCTTGATTTGAAGTATCACGACATTCCCAACACCGTGGCCAGCGCCGTGTGTGAGGCTGCAAAACTGCGCGTTAGCATGCTGACCGTACACGCTTCCGGTGGAGGGAAAATGCTCCGCGCAGCAACCGAGGCAGCACGCAACGTGAATCCTGCTCTCATGGTTCTGGCCGTGACCGTGCTCACCAGTCTCGATGACCACGACCTCGACAAACTCGGCGTGCATGGCCGCGTGCAGGATCAGGTCTCGCGGCTTGCCGCCTTGGCCCTGGCTAGCGGGTGCCACGGCGTGGTCGCCTCGGCCCGGGAAGCTGCGCAGCTGCGCAGCGAACTGGAAGGTGATTTTATCATCGTAACTCCAGGCGTCCGTCCTGCTGGGACCGAGCACGGAGATCAAGCGAGGGTCGTTACTCCTGCAGAGGCCATCGCCGCTGGCGCAACCCACATCGTGGTCGGGCGCCCCATCACCTCAGCTGACGATCCCGCCAGCGAAGCCCGCGAAATTCTCGCCCAGATAAGCTTCTGAGTGCACCTGAGATTTGAAGTCGAAGGCAAAGAAAAGCCTCAAGCCGCGACCGCATCGCCCAAGTATTTACATCCCCGTAACACAGGCCGATGTATACTGCGGGCGGGTTAAGAGTTCCAGGACCGGAATCCTTGTCAAGGAGTCGGTTATGCGACGCCCGCTCAATCAGTTTGGGAAGATCTCCAAACTTTCCGATTTCGATCAGCGTCTCAACTTGTATTCGCTGGCTGCGACCGCCGCCGGAGTAGGCCTGCTGGCCTTAGCGCAGCCCAGCGAAGCCGAGATCATCTATACGAAAGCCCACCGAGTCATTAACCCGAACACTACAATCAAGCTCGACCTCAATCACGACCGCATCGCAGACTTCAGTCTCAAGGACACTTTCAGCACTACCTTCTACAGCTCGTTCGGCCGACTTTCCGCCCTTCCGATTGGGCAGACAAACCAGATCCGGGGACACACAGTCTCTCAACGGGCATACGCCTCTGCGCTGTTCGCCGGTGCCCATGTCGGCCCGAAGGGACAATTCCTGCCCGGTACGGGACAGATGGCGGCAACATCCTTTTTGGGTGGACTGCATCCCCAGGTCTCTGGCGTGTGCACCGGCCCTTGGGCGAACGTTACGCATCGCTACCTTGGGCTCAAGTTCGTCATAACCGGCAAAGTGCATTTCGGCTGGGCTCGCCTCAACGTGACCTGCTCCGCACAAGGCAGCACCGTTAGTGCGCTTTTGACGGGCTACGCTTATGAGACGGTGCCCAACCGACGCATTGTTACCGGGAAGGAAAAGGGTGACGGAGACATCGACAATGCTTCTCGGCAAAGCCGCACATCCCCTGGACCGTCCGCTCTTCAGCCAGCCAGCCTGGGCCGGCTGGCCCAAGGGGCGGCAGGTTTGACCGCCTGGCGCGCGAAACAGTGAGCTTGCAGGAGACAGGTTCCATGCAAAAACGCACGTTCCTAATATCTCTTATTTTCTCTCTGACCCTGGCGCTCGCTGTTAACGCCTGGGCCCACGCCACCGAGAAGGTGCTGTACGGATTCAAAGGCGGCACCGATGGGGCATTCCCCTCCTCGAGCTTAGTCATGGATGCTGCAGGTAATCTCTACGGCACTGCGTCGGAGGGCGGCAACCCCAGCGATTGCGTCGACAACTATGTTCCGGGCTGCGGCGTGGTCTACGCGCTCACATCCACCAGCGGCGGATGGCAGCAGAGCGTGTTGTATGCTTTCCAGGGTGGGTCCGACGGCCTGTACCCTAGCGGCAATCTGGTTTTCGACGCTTCCGGTAACCTCTATGGCACAACCGTCGGCGGCGGTACTGGTACAACGTGTTCTGGGGGATGCGGTACGGTTTTCCAGTTGTCCCCCGATCAAGATGGCGGCTGGACCGAAGCCGTGTTGTACAGCTTCCAGGCCGCAACCGATGGAGCGTTTCCCGCTGGCCTGACTTTTGATTCGTCTGGCAATCTCTATGGCATAACGACCGCCGGAGGCAGCGGTAGTAGGGGAACGGTTTACAAGCTTGTGCCCCCGAAACAAGAGGGTGGTCCATGGACTGAAAAAACCCTTTACGGCTTCTCTGATTTCGAAATAGCACCCAGTCCCGGCCTTGTGTTTGACAGCAAGGGCAACCTGTACGGCACTTATTACCAGTTATATTCGTGCTACCCGGGGTGTGGCGCAGTCTTCGAACTTAAGCATGCGCATGGACAGTGGACGGAAACTGACCTTTTTGACTTTCCGGGCGGCGGGAATGGCGGCGAACCTATGGCGGGGGTCATTTTCGATGACAAAGGGAATCTGTACGGAACCGGGGCGGAGGGCGGAAACAACTTCGGTATCGCATTCGAGCTCAAGCGTTGTGGCGGCCAGTGGAAGGAAATCATGCTGCACAACTTTTGCAGCCTCAATAACTGCGCTGACGGTGCTCTTCCCCAGGCTGGTTTGGTCATGGATGCCGCTGGTGTTTTGTACGGCACCACATCGGCGGGCGGGAGATGTCTCTACTGCGGTGGCGGCGTCGTCTTCAAGCTGGCGCGTGCTAAGAACGGTTGGAAGGAAACTGTACTCCACCGCTTCCGGGGCGGTTCCGACGGGGCCTCACCAACCGCGAGCCTGATCCTCGACGGAGAGGGCAACCTCTATGGCACGACCGACCCTGGCGCATATAACAATGCTGGCTACGGGACTGTGTTTGAGGTGATGCCGTAGGCTTCGACGCTCTACAGCTTCTCAAAAAACTCGCATGCCGAGCACGAAATAAAGATTCCGCCGGGCACTCCGCGCTCACGGTCTTTCACTCGCTTCACGATACGCGTGGGTTTGCCACATTTGGGGCAGTCGGTGCTCTTTGATGTGTCCATCACTTTCTTGCGATCTGCTGTCTTGGCAATCTTAGCCATGCTCGTCTCCTGACAAAAATGTTTCTCTCCAGCCGCTGCCCGCTGGCTTATAAGCAGTTTGAATAGTTCGGGATAATCCGTGCGGCCGGTGCGTTGTTGATTTTACATGAACGCCGCGGCGGCTGTCTCCCGGCTGAAAACCGGGAGCTAAGAACTGGCAACTGGTCTTAATCTTAGTGCGACACCGCCGCGAACAGATCGGAGTGCAGCAGTGACTGGAATTGCTTGTCATCGGCCTTGAAGTGCATTTGCAAATTGGAGCTGTCCGAGTTGACCGAGACACTTTCCAGCGCCACTTTCTCCACCGGCGTGGCTGTCATCTTCCGGTAAAGCACTCCCGCTTTCACCAGCGAGGAAAGCGTGGCTGCAGTCATCGAGTCGGAGGTGACTACATCCATATCGAAGTTCACGCCGTTGGTGAAGTTCATGCTGTAGCGCGAACCCAGCACGTGTTTCTTGGCCCTATCGAAGTCCGCCAGCTTGCCCGCGTCGCCCAGCGCCGAGAGCAGCATGTTCTGGGTTCCCCGCTGATCGAGCACGCTCCAAACCGTGCCCGACTCTACACCCCCAATCATGTCGGAAACCTGACTGTTCGAGTCCAGCGACGGAACGTAACCATCGCGGGCATCCAGCGCGCCTCTCAGCGCGCCTTTGTCGCCGAAAAGCAACGAGTTCTCGTCCAGGAAGATCATCTCCATGCCGCCCGACATCGGGTAAATATAGTTGTCGCGATATTTCACCGGCTTTACCTTGTTCAGCCGCATCTTCTTGAGGAACGCCCTTTGCGAAAACGACCCCTGCGCAATCCCGACTACCTTGACCCCTTGCTTGGCGGTGCGATAGGAGGCGAAGGTGAGCTGATCGACATCTTTTTCGGGATTGATCCCGACGCTCTTGAGCTGCCCCTCAAATTCCTTCAAGCTCGGCGGGAGCACCTGCTCCTTCAGCGCCATCGCGGTCGGGGAGTTCTTCAGCGTACGATAATCCACGGTGATAATCTGCTGTATATCGCTGGGAATTACGCTGTGCGCGGCGCTGACCATCGGGCTGGCCCAGGCCCCCGCGACAGAAAGAAATAGAAAGCACAAACCACTCTTCACGAGTTTCATAGTCAAAACTGCCTCTTAGGAATATGGATACTTAGATGCTGGCTAGCCGCTTCCCGTCAGCCGCGCCCTAACCTTATTGTATGTCAAGCCGCCGCGACCAAAGGTGAAACGAAAGTGCAATCCTCTCTAAGCAAAAGGTACACCAGGTTCGACATTCTCATTCTCGGCTGGCGCTTTGGGAAGGGCACGACTTCAGCCGTGCCGACCAGAGCCCAATAATGACAGGGCTCTATCCCCTGAGGATCGCACACCACATCTCGAGAAAATCGTTCCTGCGACCGATTCCGATCTTCGTTTTCCCGAGCGGGACCTATTCCATCTGGCTGCAAGATTCTTACCAAGCCCTCAGCGCCTCCGCCTTCTTCCTCACTTCCGCGGCGAACCCTCCATCTTTTAGCGACTCCAGATTAATCTCCACATTGGCTAGCGCGCCTTCTATCGCCGCTCGTGCCAAAGCCAGTGCCGTCGTCAGGTCCGACTTCATGTTGGGATTCGTCACCGGCTTTAGCTTCTCGGCGATTCCAGCCACTTCCCTCGCCCGCTCCGCTACACCGAGCGGCACGCTGGTGGCCTGCTTCAGCGCGGTGTCAATGATGCCATCGCCATCCGCCGACTCCTTCGCCTGCTTGTAAGCCTCCATCACCACGTTGAACGATTCGGCATCCGCATCGATTGCCGCCTTCAATTCCTCGCGCAGTTGCGCCAGCCTGGCAATGGCCTCGCTTAACTCACGTTCATATTTCACGTATGCCTTCTTGCCACGCGACATTGAAGCCACCATCGCGGCCAATCCCGCTGCCATTGCCCCACTCGCTGCTGCCGCACTCCCACCGCCCGGCGTTGCCGTAGGCGCTGCCAGTTGTTCGATGAACGGTTCGACGCCGGCTCTTAAGCCGCCAATTGCGACCTTGCCGCCCATCACAGCCGCCAAGCGGTTTTCCAGAATCAAAGACGAATCGAAGTTTTCCACCTGCAGAAACCACTCGGCGGCCGATTCCAACGCCTTCTTCGGAATCAACCCTACGATCTCGCTGCTGACCGGAGAAACCCCGTAGCGCGCCGCTTCCCGCTTCACCATCTCGAAGGCATGATGAATCGGAGTCTGCTCAAAATCGGTCAGGTTCATGGAAACCTGCGCCATCCCGCGGACCAGGAACCCCGCGCCCTTCACAAACCGCAAGCCACCGCTCGAGAAGCGCACCGCCTTGGCAACGTTCTTTGCAATCTGGACATCCGGCGTCCTGAGGAAAACGTTGTAGGCGATGAGAAATTTCCGAGCGCCTACCACCGTCGCCCCAGCCGTCGGATGTACTCTGGGATCGCCGAAATCGGGTTTTCTTGCAGGATTTGTGGCGATCTCCGCCCGTATGCCTTCGAATTGTCCGCGGCGAATGTTCTCCAGATTCTGCCGCTCTGGCGTCGTCGCCGCCGCTTCGTACAGGTAGACCGGAATCTGATAGCGCTTCCAGATTTCCGCTCCCACATGCCGTGCCATGGCCACACAGTCTTCAATGGTCACACCGTCGATCGGAATAAACGGCACCACATCGGCCGCGCCCATGCGCGGATGCGCTCCTTGATGTTTGTTCAAGTCGATCAACTCTGCTGCCTTCCCCACGCCGCGAATCGCCGCTTCCTGAATCGCCTCGCGCTCGCCGACTAATGTAATCACGCAGCGATTGTGATCGGCGTCCATCTCCCGATCCAGCAGGTATACGCCATCCATCTTCATGGCCTCGATGATGGCATCGACTTTGGCCTTGTCGCGGCCTTCAGAGAAATTCGGAACACATTCGACCAGTGTTGACATACGCGAGAAGAATAGCTGGCGGGATTGGCACCCTGCAACTCTGGTTGCGTTTCCTTTGTGATACTTCGTGTCCTTCGTGGTTGAAGCTCTTGCTTTCCCGAACCACAAAGGACACAAAGGCACACGAAGAAAAGCAGCGCAATGAGTCGTTCGGAAACTGAATGCGGCTCGGCGCACTCGACGTCCTCTGCGGTTCAGGCTTTGGAAGTCAGTGATGCCAGAACTTCCCAATCCCCAACCGCACTTGCACTGTATTAATCCCGGGGTTCGGCGTCGCCAGTCCTGCATTCGAAATATGCATATACCGGGCCTCCAAACTCCACGCATACTTGTCGCCTAACAAATGCACTCCGAATGCTGCCGCTGACGTGAAGTTGACGGTATTCGTTCCGGCGGGAACGTCATGGTTGGTGAACAACGTCCCACCATTCAGCTCAAGATACGGTTCTACCCGCCCGCGCGCCGCAAAATCCCACTTCAACCCCAGCGGATCGAAACCAGCTCCATAGGCGGTGTTCACGCGCTGAAAGACCATAAATACTGGCACCGCGTCCACCGCGTACTCGAATCTTCCTTTCAGAAATCCCGGCCCATGCGGCCGAGTCAGAATCCATCCATAGCGCACGCCCACATTCCAAACGCTGGTGTCCGACGTCCCTCCCGGCACCGAATGCCCTCCACCCGTCCACACTTGCAGCTCGCGCCCGCCGTCTTCCGGCCGCGCCTGTGCCCAAGCGGCCGAGCACAGGAACAGCAGTGCGATTACGATGAGAATTTTATTTCCGCAAGTCATGACCAAGCTCGCACCATACAGCAAAACTCTCGGACGTGACAAATGCGACGCACCCCTGAAACCGTACTTTACCGGTATCGTTGAACACTCCGGTCATCGCCCGCTCTTGCTTAATGTGGCAGGAACAGGCAAACTGTCGCCGCGAGTGCAACTTCCCCATCACGTACAGGAGAATGCTATGCCAAAATATGTGATTGAACGTGACCTTCCAGGCGCAGGAGATCTCACACCCCAGCAACTTCAAGCGATATCGCAGAAGTCTTGTGGAGTTCTCAAGAACCTCGGACCCCAGATTCAGTGGGTTCACAGCTACGTGACTCAGGACAGGATTTACTGCATCTACATTGCGCCTAACGAGAAGCTCATCCGCGAACATGCCAGCCAGGGCGGCTTCCCGGCGAATCGAATCTCCGAAGTCAAGTCAATGATCGATCCCACTACCTCGGAATGATTGGAACTCGTCTCGTAAATATGCTTTGAAAGGGCGGCTTCACAGGCTGCTGAAAAACTCTGATTTTGGGTGGCGCAGCGCTTCCAGTGCTGCGATAACTGCTTTCCTGTTCATTGCGGGCTTTAGCCCCTGAGGGAACATGGCTTTCCTTCACGAACCGTCCATGAGACCAGTCGTAGGCGACAGCCCCTCACAACCCCAGCCCGCCGTCTACTGCCAGAATCTGGCCCGTAATAAAGTGTGGCGCCGTGGCAAAAAACATAACTGCGCCCGCGATTTCTTCCCCGCTGCCATTTCGCCGCATCGGCGTCTGCTTCGCCATCTTTCTCATAAAAGCCGCAGCCGACTTCTCTCCCAAGTCAATCATCCCGGGCGCAATGCAATTCACCGCGATCTCGGGCGCCAGCGCTTTCGCCATCACCTTGGTGAGCATGTGAACGGCGGCCTTCGACGAACAATAATGCGCGTGATCCGCCCACGGTCGCAGCCCGCCCAGCGAACCCATATTGATGATTTTTCCCCGCCGCTCGCGCAACAACTTTACTGCCTCCCGAGAAACCAGAAATGGCCCGCGCGTGTTCGAGGAAAAAATTGCGTCCCACTGCCGCAGGCTCAACTTTTCGAACTCCGCCGTCTCATAATTCGCGGCGTTGTTGACCAGAATATCCAGCCCGCCGAGTTCCTTCGCTGTCTCCTTGATTGTGTTCTTGACGCTCTTCTCGTCGGTGACGTCGCAGCGTAAGGCGACGCCGCGCACCCCGAAGCCGCTCACGTCAATCACCGTGTGTTGAGCCTCACGGGCAGAGCGTAGAAAAGTAATCGCTACATCCGCTCCAGCTTCAGCCATAGCGAGAGCAATAGCCCGGCCCAGGCGGCGCGCCCCACCCGTGATCAGCACACTCTTGCCCGCCAGAGGCCTTTCAGTCTTCCGTGGCATGCCACGATTGTACCCTGAACCCTCCACCAGCCATGTGGGGACGGGCGCCCTCGCGAGCCTGCACTGAGCGACGTCGAAGGGTCCAGGCCGAGCAACG
>Ga0187818_10000245_pt1 | contig 17888 bp, 12 predicted proteins | sample NC_wetland_sal_i_14_FD_130581 | JGI IMG/M metagenome (GOLD analysis project Ga0187818, IMG submission 130581) | Wetland sediment microbial communities from Neuse River Estuary, North Carolina, USA - SO4_3 | ecosystem: Environmental > Aquatic > Freshwater > Wetlands > Sediment | place: USA... | reverse complement strand
GCGTTCATCGGAACCAACCCACGCGCCGATGAAAGTCGGCACCAGCACGGGCGGTTTCAGCGGATACATCAGGCAAAATCCGACTGACTCGAGGAATGGGCGGGCGTCGTCGAGCGTGCGGACCGGCGGACCGGTGAGCCGCCACTTTTCGCGCCGAAGTTGATCGAGGTCGAGCATAAAAGCAGCTCTTGGCTGTTGGCTCTTAGCTCTTGGCTTATCACCTCTGTCAAGCCACCAACTGCGAGCCGTGCCGGCTAAGAGCTAAAGGCCAAAAGCCAATAGCTGGGTTTTCAGATTCTCTTAAACGCTTTCTGAATATCCTTCAAAGAGTATCGCAGAACCACCGTCCGACCGTGCGGACAGGACATGGGGCATTCGGTCTTCGCCAGTTCGGCCAGCAGCCACTCCATTTTGTTCTGCTCCATCGGCATATTGACTTTGATCGCGGCGTGACAAGCGATCGACGCGGCGATCCGCGCGCGAACCTTATCGAGGTTCAGAGCCTGCTCCTCGCGGGAGAACTGGTCGAGAAGTTCGTGCAGCATATGCTCGACCTGGGTTGCCTCGACGCCTGCAGGGGCGATTTTTACCGCGAGACTTCGTGTGCCGAACGGCTCGGCCTCAAAGCCATTCTGGTTGAGTTCCTCGGAGATTTCAGCAAACACAGCTTGCTGTGCGGGGGTGAGTTCGAGCACCAGCGGCATGAGTAGGCGCTGACTCTCTACTTTCTGCGCCGTTCGTTGCTTCAGGACTTTTTCAAACAGCACGCGTTCGTGAGCTACGTGTTGGTCGATAATCCACAAGCCCTCGTGATTCACGGCGAGGATGAAAGACTCGCGAATCTGCCCCAAAGGTTTAAGCGAAGCGAGCGACGGCGCGAGATCGCTCTGCACTTCAGGCTCCTCGGGAACGGGCGGAGTGCAACCGTCGCCGGGAACGACTGGCTGGGGTGCCGGGGCCAGGGCGACAGCCGCATTGGCTTCGACGGTTATCATTTCATTGCCGAACCTGAGGCGCTCGGTGGCAGCCGGAGGCACGGGGGCCTGCAAGGTGAACCCAGGCGGCGGAGTGGTGCCGTACAGAGCGCGCCAGGCTGCGATGTCGACCGTGGCTGCGCGCGCACCCGGAGTGAGCGATGGACTCGCGGTGGGATGGGCCTCAATTTCGGTGGCGAACTGCGGCACCGGCCGCGCCTTCATCAATGCCGCACGGACCGAGTCGCGCACAAAATCGTGGATGATGGTTTGCTGACGGAAGCGCACCTCGGTTTTCGACGGATGCACGTTCACGTCCACCTCCCCGCCGGGCAGCTCGAGAAATAGCAGCACCACGGGATAAACCGTCGGCGGAATGATGTTGCGATAAGCCTCAGTGAGCGCGTGCTGAATGAGGCGGTCGCGGATCAGGCGCCCGTTTACGAAGACGTAGATCGAATTGCGATTGAGCTTCTGGATTTCGGGCTTGGAAATGAAGCCATGGGCACGGATTTCACCGGGCTCAGCGGGGCCTTGATCTTCATCTTCTTCCTGCCTCCGCCACGGAGGCGGGTGCGGCAGGCCGGTGCGCTCGAGCGGCTGCATGGCCGCGATGGGAATCAGTTGATCCAGAACTTCTCTGCCGAAAACCTGATACACCCGCTCGCTGTGCCCCGCGACGGGCGGCGCCACCAGCATGGCGTTGGTGGCGGAGTGCAACTCGAAATGTTTGCCAGGGTGAGCCAGAGCGTAATGCGTGACCAGCGATGCGATGTGGGAAAGCTCGGTTGACTCTGACTTCAGAAATTTCTTTCGCGCGGGCGTATTAAAGAAGAGATCGCGGATGGTGATGGAGGTCCCCATCGGCAGCCCGGCTTCTTCCACTTTGAACATCTTGCCGCCGTTGATTTCGACGATGGTTCCAGCCGGCTCATCCGCGGCACGAGTTTCCAGATGCAGCCGGGAGACCGAGGCGATCGAGGGCAACGCCTCCCCGCGAAAACCCAGCGTCGCCACATTGAGCAGATCTTCTGCGCTCTTGATTTTTGATGTGGCGTGGCGTTCGAAGGCGAGTAGGGCGTCGTCTCGCACCATGCCGGAGCCGTTGTCGGTGATCTGGATGAGCTTCTTGCCGCCCGCCTCGACTTGGATCTTGATGCGCGTGGAACCGGCGTCGAGCGAGTTCTCGAGCAGTTCTTTCACTACGGAGGCAGGGCGCTCCACGACCTCGCCAGCGGCGATTTTGTTGGCAACAGCTTCGGAAAGAACGTGGATGCGGCCCATGGGTCAGTGGCTAGTTGCTAGTGGCTAGTGGTCAGTCTCGCAGATGAGAGAGAAAAAGCAAAGCGAAGCCAAAGAGTGCTGGATGGCCCGAGATCGGCGCCTAGGCAGCGCAGATTTGGGAATTCACAGGGCCAGAGAGACGCTTCTGGGTGGCGCAGCGCTTCAGTGCTGCCGTACGGTGCTAATAAGAAGCGGCTTCAGCCGCTGAGGTACTTATGGTAGCCCCTCATAGAGGCAATACTGCTTACAGCACCTACTTCATCACTGCTTCCAGTTTCCAAGGGGGAAACATCTTCCAGTCACAAAGAATGGCCGAGCTGTTTGTGAAAGTCCTGTTCGATTATCGCGAGCAGAAGAAATATCTGCTTCATGAGTTTGTGTTGATGCCCAACCACTTTCATCTGCTGCTTACTCCGACCCTGAGCCTGGAAAGAGCCCTGCAGCTCGTCAAAGGCGGTTTTTCCTATCGGGCGAAAAAAGAGTTGGGACTTGGCGGAGAAATCTGGGAAAATTCTATGACCGGCGAGTAAGGGATATGGAGGATTACTTTGCTTTTCGCCACTACATCCATCACAATCCTGTGAAGAGAGGCTTGGTGCCCACAGCTGAACAGTACGTGCACAGCTCGGCTCGGCCGGGATTTGTGATGGATGAGGCCCCTCAGCGGCTTAAGCCGGTCAATTTGACAGCCTGAATCACAGCGCTGGAAGCGCTGCGCCACCCCAAATCGCCGCTTGTTTGTGACGGAATTCTCACGGTCAATCTCCCGGTGTTGGTTTTGGGTGGCGCAGGGCCTTTGGCCCTGCGATTTAGTGCTTGAAAGGATGCCGCCTTCAGGCGCTGAGGTACCTTGACGCGAAGTCCCTCAGCGGCTAAAGCCGGTCAGTGTGAGTGCCTGAATCGCAGCGGTAAACCGCTGCGCCACCCAAAGGCAAGCGCTGACGGCAATCGCTGCGGATCACTTTGTGTGTTGATTTCGGGTGGAGCAGGCCTTCAGGCCTGCGATTGGCGGCTAGCTCTTCTTCACCTGTATCCCCAGGTCGCTCAACTGTCCCTCGCTTACCGGCGTCGGCGCGTCCACCATCAAGTCCACGGCTCTGGCGGTCTTGGGGAACGGGATGACTTCGCGCAGGCTGTCGGCTCCCGCCAGAATCATCACGATGCGGTCGAGTCCCAGTGCAATGCCGCCGTGCGGAGGCGTGCCGTACTCCAGCGCTTCCAGAAAAAATCCGAAGCGGGAGCGGGCTTCCTCTTCCGTCATGCCTAGAGCATGGAAGATTTTGCGCTGAATATCCTGGCGATGAATTCGGATCGAACCCGAGCCCAATTCGGTGCCGTTGAGCACGACGTCATAAGCGAGCGCGCGGATCTCACCCAGCGGCGATTTGCGGTCGTGCACTGAGTCGACATGGGCTTCGAGCTTCGCCATGTCTTCTTCATGCAGCGAAGTGAAGGGATGGTGCGCAGGGTTCCAGCAGTTCCCGTCCTTATCCCACTCGAACATGGGAAAGTCGGTGACCCAAAGAAACTTAAAGTCTTTCCCTGGATCGCCAGTCTTGACGAAAGCGCCGTGCTTTGCGGCGTATTTCTGCGCCAGATCGACCCGCAGGAAACCGCATCTTTCGCAGAAGTGCTGAAGACTTTGTTCCACGACGACTGCCGCTTCGGGCCTGCTGAGCGCTCCGGCGAGCAGCCACAAATCGTCTGGCTCAACTTTCGCGAACTGGACGACGCGCTCCGAAAGAGCCGGGTAGTCTTTGGCGAAGCGCTTGGGATCGGACATCAACTGAACAAACGATGGCCCATGCACATGCTGGAATGCACCATAGGTTCCAATGGTGCGTCGCTCGGTGCCTGAGATGTCACCTGCCTTGGGGATACGAATGAGCTGAACGGGAAGGTCTTTCCTGATCCTGAACTTCGAGGCAAAATCTTCGAGCTCCGCGGGCGAGAAGACTTGGCGCACATCCGTCATTGCCGGCAGGCGCATGTCGGGCTTGTCGCTGCCGTAGAGACGGATGGCTTCGTCGTAGCTCATGCGCCGGAATGGTGTCTTGATCTCGTGGCCGGCCGCCTTGAACGCGGCGGTCAGAAATCCTTCGACCACTTCCCACACGCGCTCGGGCTGCGGATAGGACATTTCCAGGTCGATCTGAGTGAATTCGGGCTGGCGGTCAGCGCGCAAGTCTTCGTCGCGGAAGCAGCGCACAATCTGGAAATATTTGTCGAAGCCCGAGATCATGAGGATTTGCTTGAACAGTTGCGGCGATTGGGGCAAGGCGTAGAAGCTGCCCGGCTGCACGCGGCTTGGCACAAGATAATCGCGCGCGCCTTCGGGCGTGGAGCGAGTCATGAATGGGGTTTCGATTTCGAAGAAACCCTGCGATGAAAGGTAATCGCGTATCGCGATGGCAACTTTGTGGCGCAGTTCGATATTGCGCTGCATGGCGTCGCGGCGCAGATCGATGTAGCGGTATTTGAGGCGCATTTCCTCGTTGGGCAGGACGCTGTCACCGGGAAGAAATGGCGGCTGCTTGGATTCGTTGAGGATGCGCAGTTCCTCGCCGATCAGTTCGACTTCGCCGGTGGGTATGTTCTTGTTGAACGTGTCGGTGGTGCGCTGCTTGAGCTTCCCCGTTACGGCGATGACGTACTCGTTGCGCAGTTGGCTGGCCTTCTCGTGAATGGCCGAGTCGCGTTCCTTGTTGAAAACGACCTGCGTGACGCCCGAGCGGTCCCGAACATCAATAAAGATGAGGTTGCCAAGGTCACGGCGGCGATTCACCCAGCCCATTAGCACAGCTTTCTTGCCGGCGTCGGAGGCGCGCAAGGCACCGCACATGTGAGTTCGTCGTAGATCGCCTAGGAAGTCGAGCAAGTTGTGCCTTTCAGTGAAGAATGCGGCGAGCAGCCGAATCACAAATTATAAATGGTCGGGGATGGTTGAGGGTCCATTTGGGTGGCAGGCCCCTCGGACCTGCGGTGAAACCGTGCATCGGAGCCGACCGCAGCGCCGGGCCCTGGCGGGCCCGTCGCTACATTGCTACACCAGCGCATTTATTTTGTCTTAGTGGCCTTGCCTTCCATCACCGTGTTCCAGGTGGTTCCGTCCTGCGACATATCAAACTTGAAGGTGTAGGAAGTGGGGGATAGAGTTTTGATGATGAAGTGCGTCTTCATCTTCATACCGCCCATTTTGTCTTCGCTGGCCCAGTTCCATGTGTCGCCATCCAGCGTTCCTTTCGAGTGCTCGGCCTCACCCATACTGTTGAATGCGTCGTAGGTATAGACCTTCTCATCGGAGTTGTATCCCATGTAAGCAACTCCGGTGCCGTTGCCCATGTTTGTGCTCTTGAACTCGACATTGCATTGCAGAAAGAAATCACCATCCATCCACTTGTTGGCTTCGGTCTCGGTCATTTTGCCGCCTGGCCCCATTGCGCCCGGTTTCATGTCGCCTTCCAGGCTCCAGTTTCCCAGGAAATAATCGAGTTTCTTCAGCTCGGGTGCGGGCTTCAGCATATCCATTTGAGCCTGCGCAGATGAGGCGACCACAAACAATACGAATGAAAATACGATCAGCGTTAATAACCGCTTCATGCAGATGTCTCCAGTTTGGAATGTCGCTTGGGAAAAAGATTTTTCTTCGCGCCCCAGCGGTGGAGATACTAGGCTGAGGCTGCCTGCATGTCAATGCCCATGTATTGAAAAGCGCTAGCGGTTCAGGTTGGAGCTTAGTGACTCGCTAATCGATGTGGCGCACAGCCGTGGACTGCTGGAACCTCAGCCGCCACTGATCACCCTGCTTGACCCACAGGTCGGAGAAGTGCTGGTAACGTGGCGCGCGGCCGGGAGCATCGCCCTCGGGCATGTGGATAATGGCATCGTAGGTCACGACTGCGACGGTGTCATTGACGGGCAAGACCTTGACGCCATACACGCTGTAGTCTTCCAATTTTCCATCTTTGGCGTCGTCCAGAAGATCGTCAGATCGGTGGAGTTTGCCTTCGCTCCCTACTTGCTGGAAATTATCGCTAAGCAGGCGCTTGAGGGAGTCAACGTCTTTGGTTTTCTCGGCCTCAAAGACCGCTTTAGAGTTGGCGACGAGAGCCTGATCCAGCGCACTCAGAGGCTTGGCAGAAGTGGATGTTTGGGTGAAACAGGCTAGGGAAAAACAAAACAAGATTGCGAAATGTTTCATCGGGTTTCTCCGTCACAGTTTCGCACGGCGCAGGGCGTTCAGCCATGCGGTAAATCTTGTGATCACCGTGCCTCCAGCCCGAAGCCTTCCTGCGCCATGCGCACGATCTCTCGTCCGATCGGAAGCGACGCGGTTGCTGCCGGAGACACGACGTTCCATACATGCAGAATATTCTGCGAACACACAAACTGAAAATCATCCACCAGCGCTCCATCCGGTCGGACGGCTTGCGCGCGAACCCCGGAGCCATCTGCAACCAGATCCGAACTGCTGATCTCCGGCAGCAACGTTTGCAGCGCCCGCACGAATGCCGGCTTGCTGAAAGAGCGATAAAACTCTCCTGCGCCGCTTCGCCAGTACTTCGCAGCCATGTGCCAGAATCCCGAGTAGGAGAACGTGCTGGTCAGGTCTTGCAGACTGAAGTCAGTTCGCGTGTAGCCCTCCCGTTTGAACGCCAGCACAGCGTTCGGGCCGGCATCCACGCCGCCACGAATGCGGCGGGTGAAGTGAACGCCGAGAAAGGGAAAACGCAGATCGGGCACGGGATAAATCAGAGCGCGAACCAGGTGCTCGCTTTGCGGCGCCAAGTCGTAGTATTCGCCGCGGAAAGGCACAATCCTGATGTCCGGCTTTTCACCTGCCATGCGGCTGACGTAGTCACTCTGCAGGCCGGCACAGTTCACCACGTAGCGGGCGCCGTATGCACCACGCGTGGTCTCGACGACGGTTTCTCCATTTCGCCGGCGGATGCCCGTCACCTTGGTTGCGGTGCTTACCGTGCCGCCCTGCGCGACGATCAACTCAGCATATTTTTCACACACGGCAGAGTAGTCGGTGATTCCCGTGCCCGGCACATGAAGCCAGGCCACGCCGCCACAATGGGGTTCGATTTCGCGTGCCTGTTCCCGGTTGAGTAATCTCAGGCCCTCGAGCCCATTGGCCTGGCCGCGTTCAAACAGCGAATGCAAGCGCGGGATTTCCTCTTCAGTAGTGGCGACAATCACCTTGCCACAGAGATCGTAAGGAATCGCGTGCTCGCGGCAGAAGGCCACCATCGCAGCCGCGCCCTCCACGCACAGCTTCGCCTTGAGCGAGCCGGGCTTGTAGTAAATGCCGGAGTGAATCACGCCGCTGTTGTGCCCGCTCTGATGTTGTGCCACTTTCTCTTCCTTCTCCACCAGCAGCAGGCGCAGATGGGGAAAGATGCGAGACGCGTGCATGGCAGTGGAAAGACCGACAATTCCTCCGCCGATGACGACGATGTCAAATTGCTGATCGGGCATAGAGGAGCCATGGCCCTCGACTTTCCCGCCGCTTGTCGAGGGCGCAGCTTACAAGATTAATACGGAAAGGGCTTCTGCGTACAAGACTCCGACGGGCGAGAACCTGTCCTGAGCGAAGTCGAAGGAACGGTACATCACCACGCTTGGCTGGACGTGGTTTTAGTTGACAGTCAGCGTCACCGGCGTGCTCCGGGTAAGCGAGCCGGAGACGGCGGTGACGTTAACGGTATAAGTTCCCGGATTGGTTCCCGGTTGTCCGCTGCCTCCGCTTGAGCTGGCACCACCGCCGCAAGCAACCATCAGAATCGCGAACGCGAGGGCCACGAGCAAGAAGAGGACAGAAAGATGCTTGCGCCGCGATCGCATGAGCTCGCGCGGATCGAAGAGCAGCAGCAATCCGGGCAGCGGCAACCACAGCGCGTACAGCGGAAGGCGTGGCATGTTCGGCGGTCTGGCCGAGGCGAGGATTGGCGCTGTGGTGGTAATGGTAAATGTTACTGGTGTATCGCCTTTGCCCGAAACGATCTGTGCCGGGCTGAACGAGCACGTACTCTCTCCCGGCAGACCGGAGCAGGAGAAGGTCACACTGTCAGGGAAGTTGCTTCCCAAAGGTTTTACGTCGAGATCGTAGGTCGCGGTTTGCCCGGCCGGAATCGACTGCGGACTGGAAACGTTGGTCAGCGAAAAGTCGAACGCGGCGGTGAATGTTACTGAAAACGCGTGCCGGGTATGGGATGGATCAGTCCCGACCGCAGTGATGTTGAAGTTGTAAGCCTGCACCACGCTGCTTTTCACGGTCACTGTAAAGGGTTTTCCATTCGCACCGGGAATCAGGCTGGTAGGGTTTGGCGTGCAGTTGGCCGGTGGCGCAGTTTGACCAGCGCTGCAGCTCAGGTCAACCATGCTGTCGTAGTTTCCCAGGGAAGTAAGGGTGCCGTTGAACGTCGCCAAACCCGTCACAGGAGCGCTCAACGATGTCGGCTTCTCGATCACCAGCACATAGTCCTCGGCGTTTTTCACCGTGAGAGACAGATTCTGCGTCCGGTCCGGGCCACCGGCCGTGGCGCCAGTGATCGTGATTGGAACTGTCCCCGTGGGTGTGCTCGTGCTGGTGCTGATTGTCAGCGTGACTTTTGCCGGATGCTGCGGGGTCGGATTCACCGAATCCGAAGGTTGGAAGTTGCACGTGGCTCCGACCGGCAGCCCGCCGCATGAAAGATTCACTGCGGAGTTGAACGATCCCGCGGCTGTCACTTGAAAATGCACCGGAGGAGAACTATTCGGCACATTCGCCGTTACATTCGACGGCGAGGGGGCAGTCAAAGCGAAGTCCACCACGTGCAAAGTGAGGGCAAAATTGTGCGTGGTTTGGCTTTGGTCGGTTCCGACAGCGTGGAGATTGAAGCTGTAGTCGCCAATCGGGCCGCCGGCAGTTACGGTGAATGGCGTCCCAGAACTCTGCGGCGTAAGGCTACTCGGGCTGACGGAGCAGGTGGGGGGCGGTGACGTAGCGCCATTGGTGCAGCTCAGGTTCACCACGCTGGCGTAGTTGAACAAGGAGATGGCGTCTCCCTGGAATACTGCTTGTTGACTTCCGAACACGGTGATTGCGTTGTTGGGGACAGACAAGACAAAGTCCGGCATCGTGATCAGCGGAAACTGCCACACTCCGCGACCATAGGTGGAAGCCCGCAACAGCTTGATGGTTCCCGCCTGGTTTTCGAACATGCCCAGGGCAGTCACGGCGACGTTCGGCAGGTATCCTCCGGATTGTCCGACTTCGGTCCAGCTCGGGCTGGCGGTGCTGCGGGAGAACACACCGACGTCGGTGCCGACATATACGGTTCCAGTGCTGGCATCAACCAGCACGCTATTCGCAGGCGCATCGGGCAGATTGGCGGTGAAGTCGGTCCAGGACTGCCCGCCGTTCGTCGTCTTCCACACGTGCGAAGTGGGGAAGTCGATGGTGTTGAAGCCCATGATTGTGACGTAAGCCGTCAAACCAGTTGCGTCCGAATTGTCGAGCGCGATGCTGGAAATCGGAAAGTTATTAGGATTGATCGAACCAGTCTGATCGGCCCAGGTCGAAAGCCCGCCTGCAACATTCGTGCTCACCCACACGTGGCCGCCTTCGGGTGAAGTTGGAATAAGCGGCCCGTCGCCGTCCGTGCCCGCGTACATCACGTTGGAGAGGCCGTTCACCATCGGCCCGCCTGCCGCCAGCGAGCGAACCAGGTTAATCTCGGTCCCCGTGCAGATGCCATCCCCACCGGTTTCAAAGCTGTGGCTGAGGACGACGTAGGTGCCGCCGCTGCTGGACCCGCGCCACATCCGGCAAGTGCCAACGGTAAGCTCTCCAGAATTCTGCGGATCCAAAATGTACGGCGGATAATATGCGCCCGTATCCCCGCCCAGGGTTGCGCCGCTGACCACTTGATTGTTCTGGAAATCTGGCGTGCGACAGTTGATTCCCGAGGCGCAGCTGAAAATATTGACTCCTGAGATTGCGTCGGCAGGATTGGAAACGAACCATTCGTCTTCATTGTCCGGGTCGATTTCGGTATAACCGTTATCTCCAACGTTTACGCTTTGCCAAGGACTGTCGATCAGCGCCAGATCCGTAGCGGGCGCGCCGTTGCCCTGCGATCCTCCCAGAATGATTTCGGGATCAGTGGAAGACTGGGAGAACGAAACAAATTGGGTCATGGAGCCGAGCGTCTGATTCAGACTGTCGAATTGATTGCTGTCCCCGCAAGTGCCGGTGGTCAAGCCGGTGTAGCCATCGAGTGCACGGTAGATGCCGCCATCGTTCGCGAAGAACATGACGTCTTGCGTATTGCCCTGGATCAACATGAATGACATGGCGTGCTGCGCGGGATGGACGTGCGCGATGGAGCCAAAATCCGGCGGGCACCCGTAAACATGCGTCAGATTCAGAAACGTGTTCGAGCCGGTCCCGTTGCAATTAGGAATAATGCTGGTGATCGTGCACTTGTACAGATTGATCGCCCCGGCGTACAGGTCGGTAGCAGTATTGTTGGGCACAGCCGCTAACGTCAGGTTGTAGGTGCCCTGCTCGGTGCCACAACCATAATAGTCGCCGCAATTGGTAATGCCAGATTCGTCGAGCTGAGACCAGGTGGTACCGGCGTCGGTGCTGGCCCAGATGCCCTGGTCGTTGTCGTTTGCATCGACATACCAGACGTACATCTCGTTGCGGCCAGGCACGGCGGCGATTTCCCCGCGGTAAATAGGGCAGACGCTCGGGGAAGCGGTTTGCGCCGGGCAATTTGCCTCCGTGAGCCCGGCGCCGGGCTGGTCGGGAAGGCGCGACCAGGTTTCTCCGTCGCTGGATGAATAGAACCCGTGGTAGCGAATTGCAGCATAGAACTCTCCCGCACCTTGGTTGTAGACAACGCTTGTTACGGAACTGGGTGCAGTGGCGACGTTCGTGGCGTCCTGCACCGTGGCGAAGGTCCAGTCCGTCAAGCTGCCATCTGAGTAATAGATTCCGAGATTCGCCGTGACCGGATCTTCCAGACCTTCCAAGATTCCCATCGAAGCGCCTGCGGTCGCGGCCACCGCCAGAGCGGGTGTCGCCGTACTGAATGCGATTTTGCTGAAGGCCATCCCCGCAAGAGAACGCGTGCCCGTGGTGTCGGAGGGAATCAGTGTCCATGTATTGCCGGCATTGGTTGAGAGCAGGATGCCCAAGCCGTAGTAGGAGTCGGCTGAGCTGTTTGCTTCTCCTGTGCCCACCACAACCACGCTATTGGCCGGGTTGGGGTTGGTTAGTTGCGGCTGAATCGCGATCGCGCCGACCGCCAGCGTAGCCTGATTGTCAGTGAGTGATTGCAGCGGCGTCGAACCGTCCCAAATCACGTTGGCGGCGCTTTGGCTGAGCGGGCCGGCATTGGACGACTTCCAGACTCCGCCATAGGCGCCGCCGAGGTACACGGTATTGCCGGTGAGGTCGTTTGGATCTGCGACGACCGTGGTAGCCCGCCCGGAAACCCAGTTGTAATCTTCCTGTCCGGAGCCGCTCGCGTCGGAGGCCAGCGGTGCCGGGCCGAGGGGAGACCAAACCTTGCCGGAATCCTGCGGCAGGATGGTGCGTCCTGCCTTTCGCATCTCGGACCCACGCTGCGCGCGCATCCGCATCTTCTGGAGGTAAGCGCGATAGCGCAATGCCGCCGCGGACTGCCCGGATGATCCCTCCGGGCTGGCTCGTCCCCGCAGGAACCATTGTTCTTGCCGGATTCGTTGAGCACGGGCGTCTGCGGCTCGGGATTCCGGTTCTAGGTTCCCACTCTGTCCAACGACCAGAGAAGCGCTTGAAACAAAAAACAACAGAATCAGCCAGAAAAACAAAAAATAGCTGCGGGCACACGTCCACTTGGATCTGCGTGTAACGAGTTGCCAGGGCCGAGGGTTGTCCACCATGTTCAGATCACGGTCATGTCCAGATGAGGATTCATCTCATTTACAAACGCCCCTACGCCACCTTTGGCGGGAAGAGCGGCGCGGATGATGATTTCGGCGAAATCCTCCCGAGTTTGACCAGGCGGGCGACGATCGAAGGCACGGTTCGATTGTGCGTTCTAGCAATCTGATGGAAATCGATTCCCTGGCGCAGTTCTTCGCATACTTGCTCCTCCTCCGCTCGTGTCCATCGTTTTCCGGCGTTTCCTGGCTGATCCCGCCGGGCTTTCTCCCGTTGCTCCAGAAATTCCAAGGCTCCCACGGCCCGGTTCAACGCCGCCACGACCTGCGGGTTTTTGTAAATGGAATCGTTTGGCAGAACCTCGCTCGTCTCCGGATTTGTTCCGTCGGCCAGCGCCCGCGCCACTTTGATCGCTTCCTGAATCTCCATCACACAACCTCCCAGGGTAGGTATGGTAGAAGCGAGCGTTTGTGAGCCTCTGTGATGGCTGAACATTTCTGCATGCGGTTGTACCAGATTGGACCAGATTGGAACCTTCAGCGTGCCGGCTTGGCTATACTGGCCTCTGCTGATTCCGCATGGACGAAAACACATGGACTGGCAGGCGTTCTGGCTGACAATCCGGCTGGCAGTGTTGGTCGCTGCGCTCCTGGTGGTGCTGGGGCTGCCCATCGCCTACTGGATTGCTTTCTCGCGATGGCGATGGAAATTTCTGGCGGAAGCTGCGGTAGCCTTGCCCATCGTTCTGCCCCCTACGGTGCTGGGCTTCTACGTGTTGCTGGCGCTCGGTTCGCGCAGCCCGTTGGGGCGCTGGTGGCAAGCCCTGACCGGCCATCCGCTTGCGTTTACCTTCTGGGGATTGGTAATCGGCTCCATCATTTATAGCCTGCCGTTTGCGGTTCAGCCATTCGCCGCGTCGTTCGCGCACGTGGACTCGAGGCTGATTGCGGCTTCGGCGACTTTGGGCGCTTCGAGATTGCAGACATTCTTCCGCGTAGTTTTGCCGCTGTCTGTTCCGGGGCTGGTGACGGGTGTGGCACTGAGTTTTGCTCACACCATGGGCGAGTTCGGCGTGGTGCTGATGGTCGGCGGTAATATTCCGGGCGTGACTCGGACGGTTTCCATCGACATTTACGATCAGGTGCAGGCATTCAACTACGCAGCCGCGAATCAGACCGCGCTGGTACTGCTGCTGATATGTTTCGCGGTGTTGTCACTGGTGTACGGCGTGAACCGGAAAGTATGGGCGGCGGGGGTGTGGAAATGACCCGAGCGAAAAAAGCATGAACCACCAATGACCCCGGATACGCTCACAGTTAGCGTCGGCAAGCACTTCTCCGGCGCCGGGCGCGATTTCGCGCTTGATGTTTCCTTGGATGTTCCTCCCGGCATCACCATTTTGTTCGGGCCTTCCGGGGCAGGGAAGACCACACTGCTTGACTGCATCGCTGGCCTGACCACGCCTGACTCGGGGAGGATCACAATTGGCGCCCGCGTTCTCTTCGATCGTGCGAACCGAACAAATCCGCCGGTTCAACACCGCCGAATAGGCTACGTTTTCCAGGACCTTGCATTGTTCCCTCATTTCACGGTGAGGAGGAACGTCGAATACGGGCTCACTGGCCAAGATGCTGGCGAGAGGCGAAGACGGAGTGATCAAGTGCTGGAATCGTTCCGCATTTCACATCTGCGCGAACAGAAGCCGGGAAAGATTTCCGGCGGCGAGCGGCAGAGAGTGGCGCTGGCTCGGGCGCTGGTGACCGACCCCTGCGTTCTTCTGCTCGATGAACCGCTTACCGCGCTGGACGTGCCCACCAAATCAAAGATCATCGATGACCTGCGCTCGTGGAACGCGGCGCACGGGATTCCGATTCTTTACGTCACCCACAGCCACGACGAAGTCTTCGCTCTGGGCGAACGTGTATTGGTGCTGGAAAATGGGCGGATTGTCGCTCAAGGCACTCCGCATGAAGTGATGGCCGCCCCGCGCCGGGAAACCGTGGCGCAACTGGCCGGCTTCGAGAACATTTTCGATGCGGCCGTTATCGCTGCGCATGAAGATCGCGGGACCATGACCTGCCGGATTGCCGGAAGCAAAGTGGAACTGGAGACGCCGCTGGTACGGGCAGACATGGGATCAACTCTGCGTGTTGGGGTTCGCGCGGGCGACATTCTGTTGGCCACAGTTCAACCCAGCGGATTGAGTGCGCGCAACGTTATTCCAGGGCGGATTGTCTCTCTCTCGCAGCGGGATGTGATCGTCGTGGCCAGAGTCGATTGTGGGGTAGAGATAGAAGTTCATCTCACGCTGGCGGCTCGCGACTCGCTGCAGCTCCAGCCTGGACGCGAAGTCTGGCTGATTATGAAGACGCACTCGTGCCATCTGATGGCGGGGTGAAAACCACGTGAGCACCAATAGCAGGCTGCGGAAAAACTCTGATTTTGGGTGGCGCAGCGCCTTACTGCTGCCGAAGGCCCGTGCTTTTGGGTGGCGCAGCGCCTTACCGCTGCGATTCAGGCCATCAAATTGATCGGCTTCAGCCGCTGTGGTTCCTGAGCCGCGAAGCGGTGCAAGAGGAGTGCAATGTAGGCGCGGGCGTCCCCGCCCGTGCGGTTCGCCGGCAGCCTGCTCGGGGGCCACCACTCAACCCAATCACCGCCCGTGCCTCCTCCACTCGCTCCATCTCGATCACTCCCACCCATTGGCTGTTGCGGCGGTCGCTGTAAACCAGTTTTCCTCCCAGAATTTGTGCGGCGGCGGCTGGGGGAACATCACGGTGATATCCGAAAAACCGTGTCTTCCATTCTCGCCACGTGCGCCAGCGCTCGAACCAGGGATGCGGCGGTTCATACTTGGTGGAGAACACTAGCGCCACATCAAAACTAGAACGAAGGTCACTGGCCGCCATGAGTTGCTCTACAGTGAAATCTTCAATACGAAGAACACGCATCGGACGTGTCACATAGCCGAGATAAGGTCGCGTCAGTTCATCGCTCGCCGGCCAGGCCGTCAGCACGCGTGCCATGGGATAACGGGCTTCCACGAAGTCCTCGGCACGTTGGTGCAGCAGAACGTAATCGCGGTAGGCGAGGTTGTCTTCGATAGAGAATCCATAAGGAGGATTCGCGAACAGTCCCGCCACAAAAGCCAGCACCACAATGGCCACCACGCCGCGCCACAGGCGCACGCGGCGCCATAGAGTCGAAACACAAACAATGATCACCAGCGGAGTCACTGGAAGCATGTAGCGCGCCAGTACTGCCCCGCCAATCGCGGCCATCGCCAGCACATAACATACGATCACCGCCAGGAAGGAAAACTGGATGCCGAGCGCGATCCTTCGGCGTTCTGCTTCTTGATCGCGAAGCGGCGGCAGCCACATTGCCAGCAGTGCCGACAACGTCAGCAGATACAGATTCATGTATCCCAGCACCTGCCAGAGGCGCAATCCAAACGCGAGAAGCACGCGCAACGGTTGCAGCGTGGCTTGCACGTTGTAGCGGAAGAACTCGGGGTTACCGAAGACGAATCCGGTTCGCGAATAGTGAAAGCCATACCAGAGGCCGAGGGGGATCAAAGGGAGCAGCAGCGAGAATCGGGCCAGCATTTTCCCCCCAGGGGCTGAAGCCGTGCCCTTCCCCAAACCGAGTTCCCACCGCGCGAATCCAGGTAAGAGCTTAACCCACTCCCACGCAAACAGCGCCAACGGCGCCAGGACCGCAGTTTCTTTCGCCAGGGCTGCGAGCGAGAACCAGACGGCAGTGGACCATCGCCGCCCGTCAACATAGGCATGCAACCCCCAGAAGGTCAACCCGGCCGCCGCCAGATCGATGTGGGCCAGCGAGCTTTGCGCAAAGAACACAGGATAAAGAGCGGTACAGATCACAGAGGCGATCGCGACTTCGCTATTGGCAACGCGCCGGGCCAGCCCGAATAACCCTACGAGTGAAAATGCCGCCAGCAACAACATCGCGGTGCGAGTCACGACCGGGGTATATCCGAGAAGTTTCCAGGCTGAAGCCAGGTACGTGAGCACCAGGGGAGGATGCGCGTTCGAGGGAGTGGAATGCGGAATCAGAGTTCCGGTCAGCAGTAGATCGCGAGCGGCCGGCACATAGTATCCGGCCTCATCCCAGAAATACGGAAGACGTAACAGGGGAGCGTGGAGCACGAACAGGCCCAGCACTAACAAGCCCAGGAAGAACAGCGCCAGAAATAACGCTGTAGGGTACCGGCGCGAGTCGAGGTCTATGGGCACCGGCGCCGTCTAGTGCACCGGCCCGGCGGCCACCATTCGCGGATCGAGCTTGATCTCGCCAAACGTACTTTCATAACCGCTTACATTCTGCTGCAGAATCGACATCAGTGCCTTGGCCTGCTGTGGGCTCAGGTAGATGCCCTGAAAGTTCTTCACTTCCACCTGAGTTTCGCTCTGCTGCTGCAGTGTTCCAAAAACCAGAAAGAAATCCCACACGTTCACCCGCACCTGTACGCTATTGGCATAGTTTTCGCGATAATCGGGGGCGTTGAACAGCTTGATATTAGGTTGCGACGGATTGCTCATAGGACATTCAGTGTAGCGGCAACGGCGGCTTGAAAGAAAGGGGCAGAAAGCAGACCTAGGTTAAAATAAACGCAAGCCGGGATGGCGGAATTGGCAGACGCGCTGGACTTAGGATCCAGTGCCGCAAGGCGTGCAGGTTCGAGTCCTGTTCCCGGCACCAGGTTTGACCCTGTTACGAAGAACTCCTCATCCGACTCAGTTCCTTACGCTTCTGCTTGAGGTTGCCTGTTTGCGAGCCAGGTGTGTACCAAGTCCTTCGCGGCAGCCGGCCAGTCGGGGAATTGGAACTGGAAGCCGGCGTGCAGAAGGCGACCGGGAACTACGCGCCGGCTTTTCAGGATCAGTTCGGTCTCGGTGCGCATGAATAGCGCACCGAGTTCCAGCATAGGCCGCGTCGCAGGAAGGCCAATCGGGGTTCCCCACGCCTGTCGCAAGGCCTTCATGAAATCTCGATTAGGCAATGGTCCGGGCGCGGCGATGTTAATCGGCCCCGCGAAATCTTCGCGCGCAATCAGGTATTCGATACTGCGCAAGAAGTCCGCTTCGTGAACCCAGGAAACAAACTGTTTGCCCGAGCCAGCCGTGCCGCCCAGCCCAAGGCGCACAAGACCGAGCAATCCATCAAATATCCCGCCTCGGTCGGGGCTCATGACCATTGCGCTGCGAAGGGCGATTTTGCGAGTCAAGGGTGTAGCCGTGGAGAAGAAGGCTTCTTCCCAGCTGGTTGCCACGTCGATACTGAAGCGCCAGCGGGCGGGAGCGTCCGGTTCATTGCCACCGATCTCGCCGGTTTCCTCGTCCATGGGGCGGTCCAGGGCATGGCGATAAATGGTGGCTGTGCTTGCGTTCATCCAAAGACGCGGCGGACGAGACAACCCGCCGATGGCTCGGCCGAGCAGACGGGTGCTTTGGATTCTCGAGTCTTTGATCGCTTTGCGATTCCCTGAGCTGTAGCGGCAGTTCACACTCCGTCCAGCGAGATTGATTATGAGATCGGAGCCATCCAGTTTGGCCGTCCAATCGCCCAAAGTTACGCCATCCCATGGGATCACCTCCCATGGCGCAGGTTCAGGGTTGCGGGCCAGAACCACAACCTGGTGACCTTGCGAATGGAAATGGCGGGCGAGCATGTTTCCT
>Ga0187818_10000244_pt1 | contig 17897 bp, 13 predicted proteins | sample NC_wetland_sal_i_14_FD_130581 | JGI IMG/M metagenome (GOLD analysis project Ga0187818, IMG submission 130581) | Wetland sediment microbial communities from Neuse River Estuary, North Carolina, USA - SO4_3 | ecosystem: Environmental > Aquatic > Freshwater > Wetlands > Sediment | place: USA... | reverse complement strand
CTTCGCCAACGCGAATCACATTGCTGCCTGCAGCGATACCGCTGCCAAGCAATGAAGACTCGTCGCCGACCGCACAGGATGTCTTGGTGCCTCCCCCGTCAATGCCAAGAAAGATCGCCACGAGCGTAGTTGTATCACATTGACGTCTCTTCACCAGTGTGAGCCTAGGGATTCGATGCAAAGAGCTCTTAACCGCAAAGTTCGCTAAGGAAATCCGCGAAGGCCCCGAAGCTTCTGCCTTTCTTTGCGCACTTCGCGAATCTTTGCGTACTTTGCGGTTAAAGGCCTCTTGTCGGATGTCCCTGATTGATGACTCGTTCGAAACCAGAACCAGCCCGGATTTATGAGCTAGATACCCTCCCGGCCAGATAAAACACCCCGCGAAAACAAAGCTGGATACTCTTGAGGAGCGGATTCGAGACACTCATGGACCTCGACAAGCTCGACCTCAGCATCATCGCGCTGTACCTCGCCGGAATCACGCTCTTCGGTCTGCGGTTCCGTAAACATCAGCGCTCGTTGCGCGATTATTTCCTGGCCGACCGCAACATTCCCTGGTGGGCAATTGCGCTTTCCATCGTCGCCGCCGAAACCAGCACCCTCACCATCATCAGTATCCCTGGCCTCGCCTACGATACGAACCTCACGTTTCTGCAGGTTGTTTTGGGATATCTCGCAGGCCGGGTCATTATCAGTTTTGTTCTGCTGCCACATTACTTTCGCGGAGATCTCTATACCGCCTATGAACTGATGGAGCGCCGCTTTGGACGTAAGCTGAGGTCCTTGACCGCGGGACTCTTTCTGGTGACGCGAGCCGCGGCCGAAGGCGTGCGTGTGTATGCCATCTCGATCGTTGTGGCGATCGCCTTTGGCACAGGCGAGATTGCCTCAATCGCAATCATTACTTTGCTCACCCTGATCTACACCTTCGAGGGTGGGCTGGCAGCAGTGATCTGGACTGATGTCGTGCAGACCATCATTTATGTGGGCGGAACGGTGGTGGGTCTGTTTACCATCCTTCATCTTGTTCCCGGCGGATGGGCAAGCATCCACGCCCTGGCCGCGAATGCCGGCAAGCTGCAGGTTTTCGATTTTACCCCCGACTTCTGGAAACCCTACACATTCTGGGCCGGCCTGCTGGGCGGAGCGTTTCTGACCACTGCCAGCCATGGCACCGATCAGCTCATCGTGCAGCGATTACTGGCAGCGCGCAGCCAGCGCCAATCGGTCACTGCCCTTCTCTCCAGCGGCGTCGCCGTCTTCGTTCAGTTTGCGCTTTTCTTGATGGTCGGCGTAATGCTGTTTGCGTTCTACCGGGTGCCTTCCGCTGGCTTCGGGCGGGCAGATCGAATTTACCCAACCTTCATTGTCAGCCACATGCCGCATGGCATTTCGGGTCTGCTGATCGCTGCCATTCTGGCAGCAGCCATGTCGAATTTGAGCGCGGCGCTCAACTCACTTTCCTCGACTTCGGTCATTGACTTCTATCTTCGGCACCGGCCGCAGACGGACGAACCCAGCCGCTTGCGGCTCTCCCGCCTCGCAACATTCATCTGGGCACTGGTATTGTTCGCGCTGGCAGTCTTGTCATTGCATAAAGTGGGCCGCGTGGTCGAGGTGGGATTGCAGATCGCATCCGTCGCCTATGGCGCTCTGCTGGGCGTGTTCCTGCTCGGGGTGCTGACCCGTCGAGCGAATCAACCGGGAGCGATGGTCGGCATGTTATTCGGCTTTGTGACGGAACTCTACCTCTGGCGGTGGACGAGCGTGCCCTGGACCTGGTACGTGGCAATCGGAACCGTGGTGACGTTCAGCGTGGGATATACGGCGAGCTTGATCCTCAGCAATGAAGTACACCCAACCAAAAGCCTTTAACCGCAAAGCACGCTAAGGCTCGCAAAGTTCGCAAAGAAGGGCCTGGGTTCTTCTTCGCGACCTTTGCGGATTTTCTTGGCGAGCTTTGCGGTTAAGAGCTTCTGATCCCGAATCGGGCCTCACTTTGCCGAAAAAGTTCGCAAAGAAGGGCCTGGGTTCTTCTTCGCGACCTTTGCGGATTTTCTTGGCGAACTTTGCGGTCAAGAGCTTCTGATCCCGAATCGGGCCTCACTTTGCCGAAAAAGTGATACCCGGCACAGCCTGAACTCTCGGCGTTGGATATGCTGTCAGTTGGTCGGAACATGCACAAAGCCGATTTAACACCTGAAGTCATCGGGGCAGCTATCAAGATCCACCGGAAGTTGGGGCCGGGGCTCCTCGAATCGGCATACGAGGCATGTCTCGCGTACGAACTCGAGAAGCTTGGGTTAAGAGTCGAACGCCAGAAAGCAGTACCTCTGATTTATGACACAGTGAAGCTTGACTGTGGCTTTCGAGCTGACCTGGTAGTCCAAGGCGCGGTTGCGGTGGAACTGAAATGTAAAGAGGTTCTCCATCCGGTGGACGAAGCTCAACTTTTGTCTCACCTGCGACTACTCAATCTTCCAATCGGCCTGCTGATTAACTTCCATGTGACTCTCCTGAGAAGCGGCATCAAACGTATGGTGAACAACTATCGCGAGCAGCAACAGAACCTTTAACCGCAAACAACGCTAAGGCTCGCAAAGGACGCCAAGAAGAAGAGTAAAATCGCTTTTCTTTGCGACCTTTGCGGATTTTCTTCGCGAGCTTTGCGGTTAAGAGCTTTTTCCCAACAACCCTCACGTATACTTCAATCCCAACATGCCTCTGCCTGAGCAAGTACCCCGTCCCCAACTCGCCCGCGATCTTGGCGTAAGCCATGCCTGCGCAGTGGTGGTGGGCACGATCATCGGCAGCGGCATTTTTCTCGTCCCCGCGGAGATGATGCAGGCCGTTGGCTCTGCCAAGCTGGTCTATCTTGCCTGGCTCGTCGGAGGGCTGCTTTCGTTCTTCGGCGCACTCACCTACGCGGAACTGGGCGCGATGAAGCCTCAGGCCGGCGGCGAATACGTCTATGTCCGCGATGGCTACGGCCCCCTCGCTGGGTTTCTCTACGCCTGGACTTGGTTCCTCATCGCTAAACCGGCGTCGATCGCTACTGTCACCGTCGGCCTGGTTCGCATCCTGGGAACTTTTTCGGCTTTTACGTTCTTCTCAAACCAGGCCATTACTCAGCCCTTTTCCATCACCTACGGACAACTCGTTGCGATCGCGGCTGCTGTGTTGATCTCGTTTCTCAATTACATCGGAATCAAGAGAGCTGGCGAGTTCCAACTGGTATTTACCCTGCTGAAAGTCGCCATCATTTTCGGGATCGTCTTTATCGGATTCACGTACAGCGCAGGAAGCTGGAGCCATTTCGCCAGCAGTTACTCCGCGGCCAAAGGAGGCATTGCAGGCTTCATGGCGGCGCTGGTCGCCGCCCTGTGGGCTTATGACGGCTGGAACGATTTGAATATGGTGTCGGAGGAGATCCGCCAACCCGAACGCAACATCCCGATCGCTCTGATTGCCGGCGTCGCCACAGTCGCGGCGCTTTATATGTTGGTGAATGCCGCAGTGCAGTTTGTGCTTCCTGCCGATGCCATTGCAGCTTCGCCGCGACCCGCTTCTGACGCTATCGGCCTGGTCTGGGGCCACATCGGCGCTGGCCTGGTTTCAGCAGGCATGGCCATATCCATGCTCGTCACGCTCAATGGCACAACCATGAGCGGGGCTCGCGTGCCGTTTGCCGTGGCACGCGACCGCTATTTTTTCGCCGCTCTGGCCAAGGTCCATCCCCGGTTTCACACCCCGTCAGTTGCCATCATGGTTCAGTGCGTTCTCTCCATCATTCTGCTGCTGCTGGGCGGCAGTTTCCGCCAATTCTTCTCGCTGGCAATCTTCGCGGAGTGGCTCTTCTACATGATTGCAGCCAGCACCGTATTCATATTTCGCCTCCGCGATCCGCAAGCCTCACGGCCCTATCGAGTCTGGGGATACCCCGTGGTTCCTGTCCTCTTCGTGCTGGCCTCGGCTTTGCTGCTTTACTACACGTTCACCGATAATCTCCGGAATTCTGCCGTGGGCTGCCTGGTGATTCTGGCTGGCATCCCGGTTTTCTACGTTTTCGCGCGGCGGCGGAGGCGGTCAGAAACTTAACGCTGCAAGCCGATGTACCAGTGATCTCACCGCCTTGCGGCTTGGGCCCACGAAGATCAGCGGGGTGTTTATTTGCGCGCCTTGGCGATCAGCAAAGTGAGGTCATCTGACTGAGCACCTGCACTGAACTCCTGCACGCTGGCAAGAACGACTTGAACGATTTCATTCGCCTGAAGGTGGCGGCACGCTTGCAACTCGTGAATCAGGCGAGCCTCGCCGTATTCTTCCTCGTTGCGAACCTCCTCGGTAACACCGTCGCTGAATATGACGAGCAGGTCTCCTGGAGCCAGGCATATCTGCTCCACCGAGCACTCCCACTGCTCAAAGAGGCCGATCACCGTCGCTGTCGCCGGCAGGCGCTGCACGCTTCCATCCTGGCGTAGGCATAGGGGAGGGTTGTGACCGCAGTTAACGTAGACCATTTGACGCGAGGTGTCATCGTAGATCGCAAAGAAAAGAGTGGCGAAGTGTTCGGAAGCAGTGGCCTTCCATAACATGCGGTTGCCCTGTTGGAGCAAGCGCGCGGGATCGAGGGGCGTGATGCCGCTCTGGCTGCGCAGGTAAGCCTGCAGATTCGCCATCAGCAGCGCGGCATGAACGCCTTTTCCGGAAACGTCAGCGAGTACGAATCCCACATGGTCCGGGCCGAGATCAAGAAAATCATAATAATCGCCGCCAACGGAGCGCGCCTCGATGCACTGCGCTGCGCAGTCCAACGTCTTCAGACGGGGCGGCTCTTGGGGAAGAAGCCTGGCTTGCACCTCCTTGGCAATTTCCATTTCGCGGGCGACCCGCCGTTCGGCATCGATTCGACTGGCAATCTCTCCCGCCAGACGGATGTTCTCGAGGGCAGTTCCAGCCTGGCCCGCAATGGAAGCCAGCAGTCGCTTGTCTTCGCCCGAATACGGTCCTTCCGAGAGCCGCGGCCCCAGCACCAGCAGGCCCACCAAACGGTGGTCGCGCCCCATCACCGGCACTAGGCACTCCGGATGAAGCAGCGCCAGCCCTGGCCTTTCGGCGGGGTCGTCACCAGTCGGCGGAAATTCCCACGGCTGACCCCGCTGAGCCAATTCGGCCAGGATGGGCAAATTTGCGGGAATGGTTCCAAGTTCCTTCGGCACGGTCTCAGACGCAGCCTTGAGACTATCGTCGCTTCCCTGGAGGTAGACGATCAGAGAGCTTGGTTGCAGCGCCTCCTTGAGGTGGTGTTCCAACAAGCCTGCGAGCTGTCCACGATCCGTTGCGGTCCGCGTTTTTTCCGCCAGATCCTCGAGAATCACCCGGGCGTCATACGCGCTGCGGAAGAAAGCGCGATCAATCCTGGCACTCACACGCTTGTGGAGCTGCGATCCACCCAAAAGCATTACCGTGCCGAAAACTGCGCCAAGAGCGATGCCTGCTGGCTGTGCAACTTCAATCAGCGGACGAAGGTAGTGCGTGAACGAGGAGGCGAAGAGCAGGGTTACGCCAATGCTTAGAAGAGTGAGGAGAACGCTGAATCCGCGTTGCACGAACAGGTAACGCGCGCTTCTCTTCAACAGCACGGGGATCTCCAGCACTCTGTGCTTGACCACGGCATAGGCGAACGACAAGGGAAAGAGGAACGCGTTGACGATTAACGCGACGTCTAGCCAGGCAGGATCCTGATATTCCACGAAGAAATGGCTTGCTGCGGCTACCAGAATCGGTGCAAGGGCGATTGTCGTACCCCAGAAAATCACGCGAATCCTGCGTCGCGCTTCCGGGTCGGTGGTTTGGAAAAAGTTGGAAGCCAGGGACGCCACGCCCAGTGCCACAAACCCCAAGATGCAACACACAAAAATCATCTGCATCTGGCTGGTCTCCCCGAACACGTTGGGCAAGGCGGGCAGCCGCAATCGGCCCACGCGCAATCGAGGCAGTACCAAGGACAGTGTCCCGATCGGCAGCGCTACCAGCGATACCCATTTCAACCAGGGCAGACGCCGGTCCAGAGGTGACCGCGTCGGAAACACGGCAAAAAACCAGTAGAAGAGCGGAGCCAGCATGCCTTGGCCAAGGACCTGGTAGGCCATGGCAAATGGCCGTAATGCCGCCGGCACGGCGGCGAATTCATCCGGAATTCCGCCAGGCCCCGGGGTGAAGCTTGCGAACAGGAGAGCCAGGTGCCAGACCCTCCGATCTTCGAAGCGAAGAAACAAGACAACCAAACCCACTGCGACGAACGGCACGGGATAGGAATTGCGGAGTTGCTCGGCGAAGTATTCTGTCCAGCTTCCTTCGGGCCGGGAGAGGCGTCGGCGGAACACCGCCGTGAGGACGACTGGGGAAGTCTGGCCCGGCCGTTCGATGGTCAATTGAACCGTATCGCCGGGCTTATGCGCTTTGTACAACTTGTATAGGGAAGCTGCACCCTCCAAGCGGGTTCCGTCGATAGCAAGGATTCGATCGCCGGGGAACAGGCCGGCCTTCTCGGCCGGGCTATCTCTTGAGACGGCTGTCACCAGCAGAGGCAGCGAATTCTGAAAGCCAAGTTCGACATCTGGAACCCAGCGTACGGCGAGCATCCAAAGCGTGGTGTAAAGAATCGTAGCCGCGGCGAACACCACCGCCAATGCAAACAGAACAGGGCGGGACCAGCGGGAAGTGCGGCTCGTTGGAAATTTTGCCGGCATGGATGTGACGCTCGTAATATTACACGTCCGACTGATGGTCCAGATTCTCTGCGTGACTTCGTGTTTTTCCCGGTGCGGGCAATCATCAACTGCCCACGCTCAAAACCCACCTAAGAAGGCACCCATTTACAATGCATGGCTCACCGACCGCAAGGTCCACAAAAAACGGCGTTCTGAAAGGCGAGAGACGAGGTTCTGGGCGAGTTATCGGCAACTCGGAAGCTATCCCATCGACCACCTGACCTTGGAGTCGGCTCAGCCGGGGGGATCCGCTGGGTATTGTTCGTGTAACATCCCCCATTTTCAAGTGACGCTCAGTAGCCTGTTTAAGAGATGAATTCTCGACCCCTCCAAACTCTTTCCCACCCCAGTCCCACTTCCCCATTCGGCAATCCGCTGGTTACCGAAGTACAAGGGCGGCGGACACGTTTACCCCTTGCCCAGTCTCCCTTAGCTTAGAGACTCCACCCGCGCACTCTCCCCAGGCTCGGGTTCCCTCTTGGAGCGCATGGATGGCTACGCCTTACAACTTTCAGTTGGGTCTTCTGCCTGAGCAGAAAAGGGATTGGCGGACGTTCGCGACCAGCTATGGGATTGAGATTCTCATTATCCTGCTGCTCATCGGCGCCGGATTCCTTTTCCCCGATGACCTGCGGCTACGCCAGAAATTCACAGTCACCGAACTGGTCCCGAGGCCTGATTTGCAACCGAAGCCCATGCGACAGAAGAAGGCCCAGCCACACCCGCTCCTTGCCAAGAAGCTGCCTCCGGCTCCGGTGTTTGCCGCCAAGCTGTATGTGCCCAAGGAAATCCGCATCAAGAAGAAGAAAGAAGAAGAAAAGGAAGCACCCAAGCTGGAAGCTAAGTTTGCCGCACCGGTATTGCAGCAGCCTACTGGCCTTCCCGCCAAAATTGTGTACACGGGTTCATTCGGCAGCTCAGCCCCGGCAACCGTCAACGCTCCGATACAGCAGGTGCAAACCGGCGGCTTTGGCGACCCCAATGGACTGAAAGGGCAGGGCAAGGAAGGCGCCCATCTGACCGCGACGCAGGTCGGCTCGTTTGATCTGCCCAATGGACCGGGTAATGGCAACGGCGCCGGCGGAGCAAAAGGCGTGAAAGGGACGATCGCCAGCGCGGGATTTGGAAACGGCATCGCGCAGGGTGAAAACCGAAGCGCTCCAGCAGTGGTGCAAACCGCGGGGTTCGGCTCGCAGGAAATCTCGCATGCAGTGGCGAGGAGTCTGCAGGCAGATAGCGGTCCCGCCACCTTGCCCGTCGAGATCGTCTCCAAGCCGAATCCGGTTTATACCGAAGAAGCTCGTCAGCTCAAGCTGGAGGGAGAAGTCTTGCTGGCCGTGATGTTTGGTGCGAATGGGCAGTTGCGCGTGGATCACGTGGTACGCGGCCTGGGTCACGGCCTGGACGACGCCGCCATAGCTGCCGCGAACAGGATTCGCTTCAAGCCTGCCCAGCGCAACGGTTCGCCCGTGGATTCCACGGCGGTTGTACATGTGGTTTTTCAGTTGGCGTATTGAAGAAACAGAGAGGACCAGAGTTATGCGTACTTGGAAATGGATGCTCATCGCGTTTCTGCTGATGTCGATCGCCGCTATGGCGCAGCAGACAATGGATCAATCGTCTTCGCCGAACCCGGCACAGCCGTCGGCTCAAGCTGCAGCCACGCAACCGGCCAGTTCGGCTGCGGCGCAATCGGCAGCGCCAACTGCGGCTCCGGCTACGGCTCAACAACCCGCGGCGCAAGCGCAGCCTGCGGCAGCGCAGGCGCAGCCAGCCTCGGCACCGCCAACCACCATGGATCAGGTTGTGGACCGCGCCATCCAGCGGGAGCACGCGCTGATGGACTTCCTCAAGAACCGGACGCCGCTGGTCGAGACTTACCTGCAGAACCTCAAGCCCGACTCACAACTCGGCGCTGTGCCCAAGGAAGATCATTACTTCCTCGGCCGGTTGGATCTGGGTGAGGCGGTCGATCGCCGGGACTATCTCACCAAGGACGAAAGCTTCGAGAAGAACCTGCTGGGCGGCGTCACCAAAATGTTCAAGTTTGAATACAAGCCCATGGGCTTCTCCTGGATGATCTTCGCCGATCGCGAGGACTTCGATCGCGGTCATTACACCTTCAAGTACGTTCACCGCGAGTTTCTGGGTGACGTGCGCTGCATCGTCTTCGACGTGACTCCGAAGAAAGATGCCGGCAAAGGCCGTTTCGTCGGCCGCATCTGGGTGGAAGACCAGGATTACAACATCGTGCGGCTGAACGGCACCTACGCGCCCCGGCCGAAAAATGCGTACTTCTTCCACATGGATAGCTGGCGTTTGAACCTCATTCCAGGCTACTGGTTGCCGGCGTACATCTACAGTGAAGAAGGCGACTTCAGCTACGGCGCCAAAGACAAAATGGCGTTCAAGGCCCAGAGCCGGATCTGGGGATACAACCTGAAGCAAGGCTCAAAAGAAGATGAACTCACGCAGATCAACGTAGATGACGTCAAGGACGTGAGCCCCTCGACCGCCGATGCATCTCCGCTCGAAGCCCAGCGTGAGTGGCAACAGCAGGCTGAAGACAACGTTGTCGAGCGTCTGCAAGAGGCCGGTTTGCTGGCTCCGGCAGGCGAGATGGACAAGATTCTGCAGACCGTTGTCAACAACCTGGAAGTCACCAACAATATCGAACTGCCCCGTCCCGTGCGGGCGCGGGTCATGCTAACCTCGCCGCTGGAGACCTTCAGTGTCGGCAACACTATCGTGGTCAGCCGAGGCCTGATCGACGTGCTTCCCGACGAAGCCAGCCTGGCCATGGTTCTATCCCACGAACTGGCGCACATCGTCCTGGGACACAATCTGGGCAGCAAGTTCGCCTTCAACGACCGCATGCTCTTCTCCGATGAATCGACTTACCAGAACTTTGGATTCCGGCATAATCCGGAAGAAGAAACTGCCGCCGATGCCAAAGCGATGGAGCTGCTGAAGAACTCACCCTACGCGCAAAAGCTGGATGTCCCCAGCCTGTTCCTGAAAGAACTCCAGGCGCGGGCGCCGGAACTATCCGCCCTTTTGACCGCTCATTTGGGCAACAACTTCACCGATGATAAAGGGACGCTTATCCGTCTCAACGCACTCACCAGTTCGGGCCCTGCCCTGGACCCGAACAAACTGGACCAGATTGCGGCGTTGCCTCTGGGTGGCCGCGTGAAGCTGAACGCCTGGGATGATCACGTGGAGCTGATCAAGTCGGCTCCGGTGGCCATCACTACGGCGCGCGACAAGATGCCGTTTGAAGTGACGCCATTTTTCCCGCGGCTCTCTCGTTTCACCAGCAGTGACACCGGAAACACGACTTCGGCAGCCAATTCGGCGCCGAGCAACCAGTAGTTGGTTGAGTTAGCGGAGCGACGGGCGTCCTCGCCCGTCACCGCCAAGGGCGTTATCAAGTTGATGGAAGCGTCGGCCGGGACCGGAAGCAAATTCCGGAATTCCGGCCTTCGTCTTTTTGGTAGCTGGTTGTGAGTCGTGAGCCTTTTTAGAACGATGGAGGACGGGCGTCCTCGCCCGTTCAAACCAGGACTGGGCTCACAAATGTTTCGGGTGCGAATCAAACTTTGAGGGTGAGCAAGTGGAATGAAGCGCTTGAAAACTAGCTCCGAAAGGAGCGCAATTTGTTAGCCCGGCACGTGAGTGCCGGGTCCAAGTGGAGCCCTGACTCACGCCCCGCAGGGCGCCACATCAGTTCGCGCACAGACGCTTCCAGTGCGGGGACAAGCGCTCCCAAATGAATGAGAGGGCTTGAATGGCGGAAACTCCTTTGAGAGCTTGTAGCGCCGCAGGCAAGCGCGGGGTCTTTCGACTTAGCCGCGTGATTCGGAGCGAATCACACGGCTCCGCTCAACAGGTTTAGCAATTTCAAGATGACAGAGGTTTAGCAATCCAGGCCGGTCTACTCGGCAAAATCGACGCAGAGTTGTTCCATCGAAGGCAGGTGCGAGACCGGCGAGTCATCATCCTCGAAACGACCAACCAGTTCGTCGAGCAGCTGTTCCGTAGTGATACCGGAGGCGGAGTTGCCTGCATCGAATTGAGCTCGTCTTTCTACCGGCTCGCGCGTAAAGTCCAACTTCTCCCATACTGCCATGGCTGGTTCTGCTCCTTGAGAGTACGTCTGCGGAACTCTCATCAGTATGCAGTCCAGTACGGGATGTCGGTAGATTACGAAGGGCTGTGCTCCTTTTCCGCATGTCAGCGACGGATCACTACGGCTCCGAGCCTCCAAGAACGTCGCCTCAATCTCACTCCTTTTCTTTTCCCGGTAATCCCCCCGGATTCTCATGCGTCCGCTCCCGGAAGCTACCCTTTAGTCCCGTTGCCAGGGACACGCTGGACTCGCCGAACTTGTCGCGCATGCGATCTGCAGCTGACAGCGCCTGCTGCCAGCGCTGGCGGCGCTTGTCTTCGAGCAGATCGCCTTGTCCGCCCTGTGTCTCGAACGACGACGCATGCACTCCCAGCAAACGCACCTGCATCCCCTTGCGCCAGTTCTTGCGAAATAGCGCCCGCGCCTGCTCGAAGATCTCGGTGTCGAGCTGGGTCGCATCCGGTAACGTGTGGGCCCGAGTGATCGTAGTGAAATCTTTGTAACGCAGCTTGAGCTGGATGGTGCGCGCGTGCAGTCCGTTTTCACGCAGACGTCGCCCAACCATTTCCGAGAGCCGCATCAGCGTAGATTCGATCCGTTCGGGATCAGCCGTATCCTCGTTGTAGGTATGCTCATGGCTGATGGATTTTGCCCCCGTATCTGCGCCCACCTCGGTGTCAAACCATCCACCCGCGTCTTCCCCGCGAGCTTTTCCTGCCAGCGCCAATCCCCATTTGCCAAAATGCTCTTCCAGAAAAGCGTCCTCAAACCGAGCCAGGTCGCCCACCTTGAGAATGCCCAGCGCATGCAAGTTCTGCTCGGTGACTTCCCCCACACCCGGAATGTCGCGCACGTCGAGCGGCGCCAGAAATTTTGCCTCCTGCCCAGGGATGACCCACAGAATTCCATGCGGCTTGGCCTTGGCTGATGCCACCTTCGCAATCAGACGCGAGCTGCCAATTCCGATCGAACAATTGAGTTGTGTCTCCGCTTTCACTTTCTGGTGCAGAAGATGAGCGGCGCACAAGGGCGGGCCGTGCAGCCGGTCAGTGCCGGTCATATCGAGATAGGCCTCGTCGATCGAAGCCATCTCGACCTGTGGCGAGAACGACGTGAGTACGGTAGACCTTTCCGGAACATTCACGATAACGCTCAGGATGGCCATCCACGAAGATGGCATGAGGGCAGAGCTTGGCCGCCGTGCGCAGCGGCATGGCCGAATGTACGCCAAATTTGCGCGCCTGGTAGGAGGCTGCGGATACTACGCCGCGCTCACTGCGCTGCCCGCCAACGACTACCGCTTTTCCCTTAAGGGAAGGATTAAACAACTCTTCCACCGAGACGAAGAACGCGTCCATATCGACGTGGAAGATGGTCTTGGCAGGCGAAGGCATGGCGAAGAGCCTCTACCGGATTCTACCAAGCTTCCGGATGGATTCGTGAGAGAAGCGTGAAATCTATAGGAGTTGAATTCGCGTTCTTCCTACACCGTCGCCAGCAGCGCCGCCGTGCCCCGTCCCTGCCGCACGCGCTCGTAAATGCGCACGTACTCCTTGGCCGAAGCGTTCCAGGAGAAGTCTTTGTTCATGCCATTGCGCATCAGCGTCTGCCATGAAGATTGATCGCGGAAGGCCCGCAGCGCATCCTTGATAGTCAGCAGCAACGATTCGCCGCTGTAGTCCGTAAATTTGAAGCCGGTCCCCTTGCCCGTCCGGGCGTTCCACGGCTCAATGGTGTCGTCCAGGCCGCCGGTGGCGCGAACGACGGGCACGGTTCCGTACTTCAAGCTGTAGATCTGGTTCAGACCGCAAGGCTCATATTTGGAAGGCATCAGGAACATATCGCTTCCGGCTTCAATCTTGTGGGCCAACGCGTTGTCGTATGCCACCTTGACCGCAATCTTTTGCGGGAATTGTTTTTGCAGCCGCACGAACATGTCTTCGTACTGCTTGTCGCCGTTGCCCAGAGCCACGACGATCATCTCCTCGCGCGCCAGCCGGTCCATGACTTGCGCGATCAGGTCAAACCCTTTCTGCGCCGCAAAACGCGAAACGATCCCGATCACCGGCAAACGCAGATCAGGCTTCTTAACTCCGAAAGCCGCCAGCAGATCCTGCTTGCACTGAGCTTTCCCCGCCAAGTCCTCGGGTGAATATTTGGCCACAATGAACTTGTCCGTCTGCGGACTCCATTCGTCATAGTCCACGCCGTTGAGAATTCCACTGACCGTCGCAGCACGGTTGCGCAGCACGCCTTCCAGGCCGAAGCCAAACTCGGTCGTCTGAATCTCCTGGCTGTACTTCCGGCTCACCGTGGTGATGAAGTCGGAGTACACCAGCGCCCCCTTCAGGAAGTTCACATTGCCGAAAAACTCCATCTTCGACATCGTGAATAGGTCCCAGGGCAGAGTCAGAAGCGGCAAGGTGTCGGGAGAAAACAAGCCCTGGTATCCCATGTTGTGAATGGTAAAGACCGTGGCAGCGTCGCGAAACGCCGGATCTTCGGCGTATTGCGTGCGCAGCAAAACCGGAATCAGCGCGGACTGCCAGTCATGGCAATGGAAAACGTCGGGCACGCCCAGGATTTTCGAGGCCTCGAGCACGGCCCGTGAAAACAGCGCGAAACGCTCGGCGTTATCGGGATAGTCTCCGCTGGACGTCCCATACAGCGCCTCGCGGTCAAAATATGGAGGATAGTCCACGAAATAGAAGCGCACCCCGGAGTGGTTGCCTGCGCCCACCACGGAGCAGAACCGGTAGCGGTCATCAAACGGCACGGTAATGCTGCGTACGACCGTTTGAGCATCGGTCAGCTTGGTCTGGCGATAGCGAGGCAGATAAACGCTCACCTGGTGTCCCGCAGAGGCCAGCGCACGGGGCAGCGCGCCCACTACGTCGGCCAGACCACCGGTCTTCGAAAACGGAACGCATTCTGAAGCGGCAAAAGCTATATGCATGAAAACCAGTCCTCCAAACTCTGAGCTCTCAAACCCCAGCGCAAGCTATCATAGGAAGGTGCAATCCGTGCGCACCATTCCGGCGCTCAACTGACTCGCTGGGTGAAAATTCAGTGTAACTGCCGGGAAGAAAGAGGGTCAACGTGCCGAAAGTATCTGCCGCGCGTCCGAGTCCTAGAAAACCGAAGCTGGGCCAGCATTTTCTCGCCGACCCCTCGGCCGCGCTGCGCATCGTCGAGGCCCTGGGCGATTTCTCCCAGAACACGGTTCTCGAGATCGGGCCGGGACGAGGCGCCCTGACCTCGCTGCTGGCCCGCCAGGCCCGGCGGCTCATTGCCATCGAACTGGACCGGGTTCTGGCCGCCCAGTTGCGCATGAATTTTTCTCTGGCCCGAAATGTCGAAGTCATCGAGGGCGACATTCTGGCCGTCGATTTCGACACCCTGTTCGGCCCCAAGCCGGGCAGCACCCGGCCCGGAATGAATCACCAGCCCGAACGCGTGCGCGTGGTCGGCAATCTTCCTTACTTCCTCACTTCAGACATTCTTCTGCGCATGTTCGAATACCGCAAGTACTTTGAGACCATCCTGCTGATGGTGCAGCGCGAAGTCGCCGACCGGCTGGCGGCGCAGCCGGGCAGAAGTGAGTACGGCTTGCTCTCGGCGACGGCTCAGCTCTATACCCGAGTCGAGAAACTTTTCACTCTTCCTCCCGGCGCATTTTCGCCACCACCTAAAGTCCATTCGACCGTAGTGCGGCTCACCATTGCTCCCCGGCTGGAGGACCTGCGCGTGCCGGAAGCGGGCTTCATCAATTTTCTGAAACTGTCTTTCGGGCAGAAGCGGAAAACGCTCTGGAATAATCTGAAGTCAGAATACAAGCCGGAACGCCTGCGCGCCGCGCTGGAAAAAACCGGGGTGAAGCCGAATGTCCGCGCCGAAGCGTTGACCCTGGAGAAGAGTGCGGGATTGTTTCGGGCGTTGCGGGATAGCGCCGGGTCTTGAAGACTTTAACCCCAAAGGCCGCGAAGAAAGTCCGCAAAGATCGCCAAGCGATGGCAAGGCCGTTGGTTTCTTCGCGTCCTTTGCGAGTCTTAGCGTTCTTTGCGGTTAAAAGCTGTTCTCCGCGTCAGGTAGGCAGTGTCCTACAGTGTTAGGACACCTCCCGTCAGGTAAAGATGCAGGCACCAAGTTCACTTACGGGATTACAATCGTCTTGAGCGAGTTGCCGACTTCCGGGTCGCCGACTTCTAGGACTTTGCCTGATGGAAACCCTACGCCATCCCGCGGTTGCCGGACGCTTCTATCCAGGTGATCACGACACTCTTCTGGAAGACGTGCAATCCTATCTTTCTCCCGCAGGCTGCGCCGCTCCTGCCCTCGGCTGCGTGGCTCCGCACGCCGGCTACATCTACTCGGGCCCGGTGGCGGGTGCGGTGTTTGCCAGGATCGAGGTACCGCAGCGCTGCATTGTGCTCTGTCCCAACCATACGGGCATGGGACAGCCACTCTCCATCATGAGTCATGGTGCATGGGAAACGCCGCTGGGTGCGGTGTCCATTGATTCAGCTTTGGCAGACGCGCTCAAACAACGCTTCCCGCTTCTGACCGAAGATGCGGCCGCCCATCGCAGCGAACATGCCATCGAGGTCGAGTTGCCCTTTCTGCAGGCGCGAAGACGCGATTTCACCTTTGTTCCGATCGCGTTGGGCACAGGCCAATTCGAGGTTCTTGAAAAGCTGGGTGAAGCTCTGGCCGACGTAGTAGAAGCACAGAACGAGAAGCCTTTGCTCGTTGCTTCCAGCGACATGAATCACTACGAGAACGACCGCATCACCCGCGTGAAAGACCACAAGGCTATCGAGCGCATGCTGGCACTGGACCCGCGCGGGCTGTACGACGTGGTGAGAAACGAGGACATCGGCATGTGCGGCTTCGGCCCTGCGGTCGCGATGCTGACCGCGGCCAAGCGGCTGGGCGCAATCTCCGCGGAGCTGGTTAAGTACGCGACTTCCGGCGATGTCTCCGGCGATCGCGAGATGGTCGTCGGTTATGCGGGAGTAGTAGTACGGTGAGGTCAAATATTTAGAATTTTCTTCCCTGCCGCGGCCGTCTTTGAGTAACGCGCTCTTCGCGACCTTTGCGGCCGTTCTTTTGCGATCTTAGCGGTTAAAGTCTTTAGAAGAAAACGAAGAAAGATCAAAAGCCAACCGCAAAGAACGCGAAGAACTTCCGCGAAGGACGCAAAGCAGGACAAGAATTTAGTAAGAAGGTAAGTAGAACGCGTCGGTTAACAAAACGATCTACTCATCACCATCCGAATCGAAGATTGTCACCTCGGTTGGCAGGTCGTCGAGAATTTCGTTCGTACCGAAGTCGTCCGGGGTCGCTCCAGTGGACCCTCCCGTTTGTTTTTCCGCCTTTCGCTGCTGCTTCCGCTCCAATTTTTCGCGCTGCTTATCCTGACGCGAGCGTTCTTTTTGGCGTTTGTTAAAGCTTGACCGACTTCGACCAGCCATACCCCCTCCATTTTTCGCGGACGCCGTCCGGATACCGCCAGTTTCCTATAATACTCAAGGCCTCCCTGGCGATAGAACGAAGCCGCTCTTTTCTTGTAATGATTGTCTATTTCGGGCTAGCGTGCACGCCACCGCTGGCACGTCCGGCCGGTGCAGGACTAGTTCCCATGTGCGTAGGGCTGGCCATGCTACCGCCGTGAGCTGCATCCGTCCGCGAAGCCGATCCACCATATCCATATTCGCTGCGCCACCACCCGCTTCTGACCCCAATGGGCGCGCTATAAACGTGTGCGGTCGCAAATCCTTTCTTCTCGACCGTCTGCGAAAGCTCATGCAAGTTGGCCACTTCTCCGCGCGGGATGCCCAAGCCAGCCGAGTTGTTGCGGATTGCCAGCTTGCTGGACGCCCCCCCCATTAAGGCCGCTTGCGGGCCCCGGTTCACGGCAATGATTGGCTGCCCCGGACTCCCCGGAGCTTGAGGGTGTTGGAAATTCGCCGGAGGGTTGGAGACCACCGGGATTCCGTTAAATCCCGCCCATGAGCCGCCCGGTTCCCAGACCCATCCGTACGGCGGGAGATATGCCCAACCGCCGTAGTGATAAGGTGTCCAGCCCCAGGGATACCCGGACACCCAGCTGTAACCAAAGCCGGGGTAGTAGGCCCACGCGCCAGCCATGAACGGATCCCAGCCGGCACCGACAAAGTATGGCTGCCACAACATGCCGTAGCCAGCCACGTTGAAGAAACTGCCATAGTAACTGAGATCGCTGGTGCCGTAGGCGTAAGGCGAATAGCTGCTGTAAGCGGCCTTGGTGTAACGCTGCTCGTACTGATCTTGCTGCTTGTCCCATTCGTCATAGGCCGCCGGTTCCACGTTCTTGGCGAGTTTGGAGCGATCCTGGTCGGCCAGATCAAAGGTCACTGTCTGGTTCTTACTAACCTCCACCTTTCCCGATGGCGCTGCCACCTGTACGTCACCGTTGAAAACGGCCACCTTGGCGTCTGTGTCGCCAATGCTCACCCGAAGACGGGCGGGGTGCGTAAGCGTGAGCTTCTCGTGTCCAAAGGTCAGAGTGAATTCGTTCCCGCTGACGCTGGCGAAGTTGAGATAGATAGTCCCTTCCTGCATTCCCACGGCCGAAACCTTTGTTCCGGAATCCCGCAGAGAGAGCTGCGTAAATTCGACAACACTTTCAGGAGCCACGCGCAACGTGCCTCCATCCTCAAACTCCACCACGGCGCGGCCGCTTACCTTCGTCTGAATCTTCACGCCTTGCGTCACCGGCAAATTCAGAAACGCCTTCTCGTAACCCAGTCCGGTGTTGCGGTCGATCTGCACCCCACCCTGCACATCGCTCAGCCGCACGATACGCGCCTGCGAATCGGCCAAGGACGGAAGGGCGGACAACGAACATGCCAAAGCCGCGATAGCTAACGCTCCGATCGTTACCTTGTAATTCAGCATGATGCACCCCGAGAATACGCCCCGCTCGTAAGCCTCAGAAAAGAGCGCTTTGG
>Ga0187818_10000242_pt1 | contig 17959 bp, 11 predicted proteins | sample NC_wetland_sal_i_14_FD_130581 | JGI IMG/M metagenome (GOLD analysis project Ga0187818, IMG submission 130581) | Wetland sediment microbial communities from Neuse River Estuary, North Carolina, USA - SO4_3 | ecosystem: Environmental > Aquatic > Freshwater > Wetlands > Sediment | place: USA... | reverse complement strand
GGCGGAGCCAGACTTCGGCCTGCTGGCGCGCGGCGGAGACCTGCGCCTGGGTCATTTGGGAAGCCAGCCCTTCGAGTCGAGACTTGCTGTTCTCGTCACCCTGGGCAAGCGCTAGCGCAGACCAGAAGTAGGCTCTGGAAAGATCTTGAGGAACTCCACGCCCCGCCCAATAGTAGGCGCCGAGCGTGGCCTGCGCGGTAACATGCCCTTGTTCGGCGGCGCGCAGGAACCACTGCATGGCCTGCACGTCATCGCGCGGAACGTCCTCTCCGTTATGGCAGCGCACGCCCATCTGCCATTGTGCGTCCGCGTCTCCCTGATCGGCGAGCTTTCGCAAGTCGGCCAGAGACTTCGCTGGCGAGCGTTGATCGGACGAGCGTTGATCGGACGAACTATGATCGGTTGCGCTTTGCCCTGAAACCTTCGACGCCGCCTCGGGCGCTAGCCGCTGCGACGCTTCCGGTGAGATGCGCTTCTCGATTATGGGCGCGACTAAATAGCCGACGACCATCGCTACCACTGCAATAGCCAGCCCGAGCAGGAGGAGATCAAGCAAGCGAGACGGAGCTGCGACCGCGGGTTTGGGAATCTGCTCCGGAATCTGCTCCGGAACTTGCGCTGAGACGATTTGTCCGGGGACCCTCTGCAAGGCTCGCTCTTCAGGCTTCTGTTCCCACAAGGCCTCGCGAGTCGCATGGATCGAACCTGATTCCATCGAGCCTGACTCCATCGAACCTGACTCCGAAGCGGGCGGCCGCGACACGCCTGACACGGCTTCTGGTCTGATCGGCGTTTCCGGTTGAGCCATTTCAGGCTGGGGGTTTTCACGATGGGTTTTGGGAATCATCTCGACGAGCCGGTCTAAAACCGTCTCGTGCGCCTTCGTGAAACCGCGCGGATGCGGAGAGAAAACCTCCAGCAGGCCGACCACCCGGAAATCGGACACGATGGGAGCGGCCATGAGCGAGCCGATGCCCAGTGCGCGACCGACTCCCGGATCGATACGCGGATCGTTTTCCGTATCCTCGCACGAGACCAGGAGGCCGCTGCGAACGCATTCTCCAGACAGGCCTTGTTTTACGTCCACAGGGGCTCCCAGCGGCGGAGCTGGTTCACCGGCTCGCGCCCGGCAGATCATCCTGTCATCCGTGAGCAACGCCAGGGCCGCGCCACTGGCTCCCGTGAGGCTCAAGGCGCGCTCGGTGACGAACTGCAAAACTGCATCGACGTCGTCACCAATCTCGCGGACCTCGCGGCGAACTGCTTCCACCTGTAGAGACGCGGCTTGCCGCGGCTGAGACGGGGCAAGCCCCGTCTCTACAGGGGAGAGTGTTTCGCTTCGATCGGAGATCGGAACGACGCTGGGGGCTTTCCTGACCGGCGCCGGCTCGGGTGATTTCTCTTCGTCATTCTTGTGCCGCGCGAGTTGCTCGGTTCGAGCAGCGTGGTTGGAGCAAGCGATCAGCAGGTTGGCAAAGAGCCATTCTTTGAGTATTTGGCGGGAACTCTCAGGAAGCCCGGAAAACCGGATACCTCCGCGGCCCGCATCATCGCTCCATATCACCTGGCCAGTGCCATGAACGAAGCTTCTGGTTTCAGGCAGATCGAGGCAAAGGGTTACGGCCCGGTTGATTTCCAGGCGTTCACTGGTTTGGACGGCGAAGCCGTCTTCGTGCAGGTCGAGCAATTCGCTCAGGTCCACAACCATGCCGGTCTGGGGGCCATTGAAACTGGCGTAAACCGGAGTGTGGAGTTTTTGACGAACACAGCGACGCCGCTCTCCGCTGGGAGCCCCTGCAACTGGATCCGGCAATCCGAGAATGCTCCGATCCATAGTTGACACCATATTAACTCAGGGATCGAAAGGAAGGGAGCAAGATCAACCGGGAGGCAGTTTCAAAAAAGCCGTTACAGGTTCGCGGCCAGAAACCGGGCGTCGCCTTGCGCTACCGGCACGAGAACCTCGGGCATAGTCAGCACTCGCTGGAGCGCGTCTGCGAGGGTAGCGGGAAATTCGGAAGTCAGGAGGTTGACATCCAATTGCAGATCGCGGTGGCTGTAAATGCGGTAGACGACGAGTGAGCCGCGGCGCTGGTTTGAAGTTGTCACCAGGTCCAGCGTCAGCTTCCAGGAAGGCTGGCTGGAAATTGCCACCATGTGAGGAAACTTGCTCCAGTGAAAGTGGCGGTTGGTTTCGCCGGGCACCGTCTCATCGCCAGGAAGTAACTTGAGTTGCAATTCGAACGCATCGAAATCGTTGCTATCGAAGGCGGCGACCAGGACGCTGCGCACCTGATCGAAATCGCCGGCCACTTTGAGTTCCTCGACCGCGCGGCGCACCGAAAGATTGTTGATCACGATCTGGCGCTGGTCCATGGTGCGCTGCGCCACTCGCCGCAGTTCGCCAAACTCCAGATAGTTCAGATGCTGGACTCCCAGCCAGATGCCGGTGCCCACGACCGCCAGCACCAGTCCCAGGGTGCTGCCCGTCGGCCAAAGCAGGAACAGGCTGAGCATGGCAAACATGGCAGACACGGCGTAGAGAACGATCACCACCTGGCGATGCGAAAAACCCATCTGCAGCAACTTGTGGTGGATGTGTTCGCGATCGGCGGTGAAAATCGGGCGTCCGCTAATCATGCGTCGCAGGATGGATAGCAACGTTTCCAGAATGGGCAATCCGAACGAGACCACCGGGATGGCCACGGCCACGAACGTCGGCGCTTTCTGCGCTCCCGCCAGAGCCAGCGCGCTGAGCATGAAACCGATGAACAGGCTGCCCGAGTCACCCAGGAAAATCGTGGCCGGGTTGAAGTTGAAGCGCAGAAATCCCAGGATGGCGCCGGCGAGAGTCACGCTCATCAGGGAGCCGAGCCACGAATGATCGACCAGCGAGACGACAAAAAACACCATCGTCGAAAACAAGGCCGATCCAGCGGCCAAACCGTCCAGGCCATCGATGAGATTGAAGGCATTGGTAACCGCAACCACCCACAACACCGTGAGGGGCAAGCCGACGAACCAGGGCAGCGAGTGGGAACCGAAGATGAGCGGCAGACCGAGAACACGCATTCCGCCCGCAAACAGCATCGCCGCCGCGATCGCCTGCACGGCAAACTTCAGATACGGACCTGCGCCGCGGAGATCATCGTAGATGCCGAGACCAAAAATCAGACAGGCCGGAACATAAATGCGGAGAAGCGTGTTGGGAGCAAGTCCTTCGAGCAGGCGGGGAAATATGAGGGAGAGGCCCAACCACACGCTCAAGCTGACCGAGAAGGCGAGGAAAATCGCCACGCCCCCCAAACGGGGAAGCGGGGCCTGGTGGACATGCCGTCCGTCTTGCGGCACGGAAACCCAGCCTCTGCGGGTTGCCATGTCCCGTACTTCACGCGTAGCCACAAACGACAGCGCCAGCGAGAACGCGAATAACCCGAAGAACAGGAGCGTCAAAAGCTGAGTTCCCTTCCGGCTGGAAGATCCGGCATCTCACACCACATGCGCTGCGCGGAAGTTCCAGTCCATTCTTTCAGACAGGGTTTCCCCAATTAGTGGCGCCAGTGACGAATTCAATGTTGATTTTCTAGGACTATACAACTTGGGCCGTCGCCGAGCAACCGTTCTGGCGAATTTCTTCGTTTACTCTTGATGTACTCCCGCGGCGTTAAAGAGAGGGCTCTGCGCCGATTTTAACGGGTTGCGTGCAATTAAACTCGCGTGTGCCCAGGCGGAATCGCAGCTTCGTTTTGCGGGTCTAAAGGCTGTGGCACCGGTCTCAGTGCCAGGGTTGAGCATTGCGATGTTCCTGGCGCCATTCGCTTTGTCTTACAGATCGTGCGTCGATTGTGGGGTGGGTGCGTCTTCCAGTGTAGCTCTCAGGAGCTCTCGCTTGCTTCGCCACAGCGGGTCGGCCAGCCCCGCGTACATGAAGCGGAAATCCGACGGGGGATAGACTACCTCGACTTCCGTGCGCCAGATCAGGTGATGCGAGTCGGCGCGACAGTCCACGGAGCCAGGACAAGGCGCGAAGCAAAAGCGGTGATGCTGCTGGATTAGCTTCCAGGCCCTAGGAGTGATCGAGTCCCACGAAAAGGTCCAGGCAAATGCATCCACTGGCTGCCCCGTCCAGGCGGCGATTTGTGCGGCGCTGTCGACGATTTCGTGATGCAGTTGGCTTTCGGGCAAGGTTCGGAGATTCACGTGGGAGTAGGTATGGTTGCCGACGGAGTGCCCGCGGCGCGATAGATCCGCGATTTGCTGGGGCGTCATGGAGCGCGTTTCTTCCTCGGGGAGGCTGGGCGGAAGCCGCCGGGTATCGATGCGCGAATAGTAGAACTGCCGCGCTTCTTGCGGGTTGCATTGCACAAACTGCGGAACCACAAAGAAAACACCGCGCGTTCCAAAAGACTCGAGGACCGGCGCCGCGACGGTATAGTTGTTTAGGCGGCCATCATCAAAAGTGAACAGGAGGGGCGGCTTGCTCTTGCTTACTGCTCGCGGGTTGGCGCCATACTCCCGCCACCAGCGGGCAAAAGTGACAAGGTCCACCAACGTAAAATGACGCGCTGCCCACTCCAACTGTCGGCGGAACAAGGCCTCATCCCGCTCCGGGGTCTCATGCATTTCAATCACCAGCATGCTGGGAGATTGACCCCAGCGGACGAGCCAGCGTCGCAAGGCGAGTGCCAACTCATCCACGCGAAGCGCGGCGGCAGTTCCTATCAATGTTGAACGAACGGCTGAACGCAAAAAGGTCTTAGCACTCAAACTGCAGCCTCACAGAAACATGTCACCATCGGCTGGCACGAAATACCAAGTCTTCGCTGGGAGTAGTCCACACTTGTCCATGCACCAGGCAATGGGCGCCGCAAACGGACGGACTTTGAAGCCGTTGGCCGTCAGAGCTTGCTGCTGCGTTGGATTGAGGCAGCGGAATACCAGCACATCAATCCGCTCACGATACTCGCGCCACAAACAGGCAGCGATCGCGAGACATAATTTCGGATCGGCCTCGCCCCAGATGTCCAATACGTGCAACGCTCTGATCTGTTGTTTGTATCCGCGATTCTGCAAGTGAACCCCGACCATGAATTGTTTTTTTTCGCCGTCACGCGGGCGAAACGCAAACAGGCGAGTGATTGGGTCAACGCGCGAGAAGTAGCGCCATTTCAGAAACGGGGCATCCCGGCAACTCGTGATCTTGTCGCTCTGATGTTCCGCGCAAATGCAGGCCGCTTCCTCAGGACTGCCGAGCGGCAGGAGTTCGCCTTCCGCGCTGCCAGAGAGTAGCTGCCGCCGCGCCCGCAACCAAGGGGATGCCAGAGCGGCCGTGAATTGTGCCATGCGATCGCTTGCCGTCTTACGATACACGCTTTCTGCCAACAGCGGCGGCCAGCGCAGGATGCCAAGGACTTCATGGCCCGAATTCCCCAAGGGATATCCACCAAGCTTCTGCCACATTTCAGCCACGGTAGCATTGGCGGAACTGACGAACAAAGGGTAGCGGCGGCCAAGCTGCAAATACTTCAGGAAAATCGACGCGCCACCTCCTCGATATCGATCATCCACGTAAAACGAATTGGCCATCATCAGCGTGAAAGCCGTCGGGCCGAAGCAGAACTTCTGGGGAGCGCAACACATGCAGCCGACGACTTCTCCAGACGGCGCGCGGAGCAACCATCCCAGGGAATCACCAGGCGCGCGTGCAGGATTTTCCAGCAGGATCCATGAGAGCCGCTCCACAGCCCGACGAACCGGGGCGCGAGGAAGCGGCGTGTCCGATCCCGACACGCGGCGGATGAATCGAGCCACTTCCTCCAGGTCAGAAGGAGCGATCTCGCGCAGCTCGAGGTTTTTCTTGATCCCATTTTCCGGCATGTTGTATTTCACGCGCACCCATGACTTACAGCTGCGCCCCGGAGAGCACGATCGATTGTCCCGAAATGAACGAGGCGGCCGGTGAGAGAAGATAGCGGACCGCGCCGACGATGTCTTCCGTCTCACAAATGCGACCCATGGGAACCAGCGCTCTCTCCCGTTTGACTTGCAGGTCGTCGGCTTGCGCGTTCATGCCGGCGGACACGAAAGTCGGGCACACGGCATTGATGCTGATTTTTTTGCGAGCCATCTCGGGAGCCAAAAGCCGGAGCGTGTCTTCCAACGCGGACTTGGCGAGCGAATAAGCTCCCAGGCCCAAGGCGGGGCTGTGGCGCCCCGCAGACGACCCGAGCGCCACCATTCGTCCGCCATCGGAGCCGACGAGACTGAACAGTAAACGCGCCAGGCGCACCACGTGGGAAGTTCCGAAGGCAAGCTGTTGCTCGATGAGCCGAGGGTCGCAGTGCAGCAGCCCGCCTTTGGGCATGCCGGCCCACGCACAATGGACAATGCCGTATAGAGGATGGCCGCCCAGGCGCTCGGTAATAATTTGTTCCCATCCGGGAGCGCTGATATCGGCCTGCAACTCCACCGCATGGTGGGGCCGTTGCTGCAACGGATGGCGGTGAACGAGCGCCAGCACCGAAAACTCTTCCGTCAGAGCCTGGAGCAAGGCAGCGCCAATTCCTCCCGACGCCCCCGTGAGAATTATGACTTTTCTGTCCGCGGAAAATGCCGCTTCTACTGGCCTCGATTGCTGCGTGGCGCCTGCGGGTTGCTCCAGCTTGCCCGCCTGCAGCGTGAAAGCCATGGTGATCTCTGATACCGGCATGAGCGATGCCAGTTCGCTCACCGTAACCCGGACGCTGCCGGCAAGAGAGGCAGCGTTCCACGCCGTGATCTCTCCGCTAACCCGAACTCGAGACGGGAAATAGAGAGGCGAAAGAAAACGCGCGTTGACTGAGCCCAGGAGCACGTCGCGGCCGGGCAAATGCATGCCGATCAGAGCTGAGGCTAAACCAATCTGAAAAGCGCCGTGAACAATGCGCTGCGCATACCGGCTGTGCTGGGCGAATGTGGGATCCACATGCAGAGGATTGAAGTCCCCCGAGTTTGCGGCAAACCCGAGCACATCCGACTCTTCAATTTCGCGCTCGTACTCGGCCGTGAGTCCCACCCTGAGGTCGCCGGCGGCAAAGATTTTAGGCGCCAGCGTCACTGTGCGTCCTCCGGAGATAATCTCCCCAGACAATCTCTTTGCAGATAATCCTTTTGCAGATAGTCTTTTTGCAGATAATCCAGGATCAACTCAAATGAGACCAGATCGGGAACATCATCCGGCGCTATGCTGACACTGAATTCCTCCTCGATAACGGAAATCAAGGTGATACCGGCCAGCGAATCCCAGCTTGCCAGCGAGCCCATGCTCACCGCGGGAATCTCTTGCGCAGCAAGCTCCGGAAAAGCAATCGCAAAACAATTGACCAGACGGCTCTCGAACTCAGCCATTCGCTGATTCCTCGACGGTATGGCTTAAGCGGGGGCAGCTCTGCATGAATTGAGCGCGGGACAGGCGACAGTGCGGCTCCGCGGGCGCGTTGCGAACTTGCTGCAAGAAGTTTTGCATGGGCGTGTTGCGCGCAGTCGGCAAAAAGTCAAACTCAAGTTCTTCTACATCCAGCTTGGCAAACAGCCACCTGACGCACTCATATTCAATCAACCGGGAAAAGGCCCGGCAACTCATGACCCAGGTGCGGATGCAGAGCCTGCGTTTTCCCGAAGAGTCGCCATTCACGCCATTCACATTCAAAAGATCGCCTGCAATAACAGCTATGTTTCCCAGAGGGCCGTATTTGTCGCGATAGCTGGCCGCCACCAGCACGGCGTCCGGCGCGTTCAGCCAATTTTGCCATTCCGCCTCTTGAAAGCGACGGCCGTTCAGGTTGAACTGGTTGGTCTTGTTCACCAATTCCAAGGACCTGGAATCGAGCGGCTGTTTCTGTGAGCTAAGAGTCAACTTGCCGTCGATGTGACGAATAAAATCGCTCGCAGCACCCGGCGAAGCCTTCTCCATATCATGCTGTAACTCGGCATTGGCGCGCAGGCTTGGGGCGCGGAGGCCATCCTCCTGAGAAATTTTGTCCTTCCCAAACAAGTCGCGCAGCCGCTCCAACAGCTCATAAGCGGCTTGCGGATTCTCGCGAGGGAACAGGAGACATTCCGCTCCGGGATGTACCGCTTTGATCTCCGCCAGATCCATGGGGCTGTCGTCGACACACACCACATCATCGGCCGAAATGTTCCATGCGCCGAGGATGCGCGCCACCGATTCAGACTTGGCGCCCCAGTGCACCTCGAAGGGAAAAACGTCAGTCTCGCGCAGGATGGGGTCTCTGGCGGCAAACGCCTCTTCGACCAGCGGCCGGTCGTTCTTGCTGGCAACGGCAATCAGGGTTCCGGATGCCGACAGGGAGTGCAGCAACTGCTGGTATAGTGCGTGAATCTGGCTGTGATTGTCCAAATCCCACGAGATTCCTTGCACTCCGACCTCGCCGAGAATACCACGCCAGAGAGTGTCGTCGAGATCCGTGATCAGACCCTTCTTGGGTTGCGGATTCAGAACTAACCCGGCCAACACCTCGGCAAGCGCTGAAGCATGAGCCAGCGTATAGGGGAAGCCAGACGAGAGATCGGAGTTGACATCCAGACGCCGCGATGACGACAGCGCATCCAGCCGCTGCGGATCAACAATTCTGACTCCGTGAATATGGGATAGCTCAGCGCTGAGCGAGGCGACGCGGCTGCGAAGTTCAAGGGTGAACTCGCTCGCCCGTGCCAGAGGGGTAAAAGAAACCGGAACCAGCGGAAGGGTTGGAAAACACGCGACCACTGGAATATTTCGTGCCACCGCTGCCATAGCATTCTGCAGAAGGTCGCAGCTGCGGCTCGCTTCGCTCAGAATATCCTGCAATTGGGATGGCTCCCAGCCGCCAAGCCGGCGCAGGCCGAGCCGGGGATCGAGATCAGCCCATTCCATCACTACTACCGCGGCAGAAACATCCGCTACGCGCTCGAGGTTGCCAATCAAGTCCCCGTACAAACCGGTCTGCACAACTGGGAAACGTCCGGGAAACAATTTGCACAGCTGTGCCCGGAGGAATGTTTCCAGATGCAAGGGAGTGAAGCCACATAGCAGCGCTACCTGCAGCGGAGGAGCATCGGTTGGGGCTGACTGAACAATTTTTAGGGCTTCCGCCAACTTCATGTTCATTATCTTGGAAGGCTTGCCGGAGGAACGATCCGCACCTGCCGCCAAGAAAGTATATCCCACATCGCGAGCGCAACTTGGTCGCGAGCGAGTTAGCCCGACTCGGAAGCTTCTGCCGCAGTTACCGATGCCGAAGGCGCTGTCACTAACACCTTCACAGCCGTCTCCGCGGGCTGAGTTGCGATGCGCTCCTTCAGCCGCAGGAACCACTCCTCGAAATATTCCCGCGAAATGTATGCCAAGCCAACGGCAGCCGCGCCCCCAACTGCAAAGCGGAGCACGATCAGGCCAAAGTGTCCGACCGAGGGCTGCAGCCACGGCCAAAACATTCGTGTGACCTTGTCGTAGATGTGAAAGATCATTAGATGGATCAGGTAAAGCCCGTAGCTGATGTAGCCGAAGAACTGCAGGATTGAGCTGTTGACCCACCCTTTCCGTGAGCTGCTGCCGAGCACCAGGAAGAGAACAAGAAGTCCCACAAAGAAAGTATTTACCAGGGTCAGTTGCAGACTTGCCCCGAGCATGGTTTGACGTGACAGCATGCCGAAGGGGGCGCCAGCGATCACTAAAATCGTTGGCATCGTCAAGAGAAACGTGGCCCCGACAGCCGCGTGCTTCCGGCGGATCGAACTTCGCAGCACGATGGCTAAAAGGCTGCCCTCGGCGAGGCCATCCGCCGTAAACCACGTGTACCATTCTCCCCCCTGGAAATAACCATAGTGGAATGAGACTGCTCGGGCGACAGGTATGAGGATGCAGATGGCCAGAGAAAACAGGGCCAGAGAGCGAGGCGTCAATTTGCGCACGACCGAGGGCCAAACGATGTAATAGTGCTCTTCGACCGCCAGAGACCAAAGCGGATGATAGTCCATGGACACGCCGAAAAGACCCGTGACATTGGACAGATAAACAAAACTCAGGCCGAGAAATGCCGCCTAGGCCTGGTGCAGAAGGCCCAAGAGGAGCAAGAGCGAATAATACGCAGGGAGAATTCGGAGAACGCGGCGGGTATAAAACCGGCGGTAATAGTCGGGCCTGTTCTGGGAGTCGAGGAGGATTCCCGTGATCAGAAACCCCGAGAGAACGAAGAACAGGTTTACTCCGAGGGCTCCAGGCTGAGTCGCTCGCAGGAAAATTCTGCTAGCCCCGGTAAAAGGGAGTTCCCCATATTCCGCTCTAAACCCGTGGAAGAACAGCACGCCTAGAACTGCAACTCCGCGCAGCAGGTCCAGCTCGGGCATGAAGCGCCGGACCAGTGGTTCCGGCGCTCGCACCTCTGTTTTCACGTTTCGTCCTCCGTTGGCAACAGCTCATCGAGCCCGGACCAACGCCAGAGAATTGAGCTTTCAGTGATTTTGGAGATTATACCTTTAACTCTATTCTTCGCTCCCAAACTAGTTTACGGGGAGGTCCTGGATTGATTTCAGCCCCGCAGCAAAAAGAAACAATCTTCAGTTTCGTCTTAACTTCCACATTCCATCGAGTTGTGAACTCGTGGCAGCCGGTCAGCAACTGTTCTGGCGAATTTCTCCGTTTACTCTTGATGCTCTCCCGCGCTGTGAAACCGAGTGCTCTGCGCCAATTCCACTCGGTGGCGTGTGTTAAACTCGACGCACGCGCAAATCCAGGAGTGTTGGTATGTCCGGGCGGAATCGCCGCTTCCTTTCGCGAAGCTTGCACGTGTTTCTTGTTGCTTCGTGCAGCCTTCATCTTCTGGCCCAGACACCGGCTGCGGGGGAACCGCCCCAGCCCGCGCCTGCGAACGAAACCGCTTCGCCCCAGTCGCCTCGTCCGCTGGCGAATTCCAATGTGAAGCTGGGCATCGGCGATCTGATCGAGATCAGTGTGTTCGGAGTGCCCGATCTCTCGACCAAGACGCGCATCAGCGGTTCCGGAGACCTCTACCTTCCCCTGATTGACTATGTTCACGTTGCCAACCTGACCACCGATGAAGCGCAGGAGTTGATCCAAAAGCGGCTGGAGGATGGAGGCTTTGTCCGCGGCCCGCACGTTTCCATTTTCGTGGACGAATCCGCCTCGCAAGCCGTCACGATAGTCGGAGAGGTAAGCCGTCCCGGGGCCTATCCGGCGATTGGCGATCGCCGCCTTTTCGACTTGATCTCGGCGGCGGGGGGGCTAACCGACAAGGCAGGCCGCAACGTGACCATCGAGCACCGCGGAGATCCAGGCCGGAAGGTTGAGCTTCAGCTGTCGTCAAACCTGGCGGAAGATACCCAGAACAACGTCGATGTTTTTCCGGGAGACACGATCATTGTTTCGCGCGCCGGGATCGTTTATGTCGTGGGCGATGTGAACCGACCGAGCGGGTTTCTGATTGAGGACAGTGCCCTCAGTGTTCTCAAAGCTTTGGCGCTGGCGGGCGGCAGTACCCGCACCTCTGCCTTGAGCAAAACCAGGATCCTGCGGCAGACGCCGAACGGGGTTCAGGAAATTCCCGTCAACCTCAAGAAGGTACTTTATGCCAAGGCGCCGGATATGGCTCTGGTGAAAGGCGACGTTTTGTTCATACCCGGAAGTGCGGCCAAGGCTGCGGCATATCGCACTGCGGACGCAGCAATGTCGCTGTCCACTACCTTGGCAATCGTTGCGGTTCATCCTTAGGACTCGTGTGGGGATCGGGCACCCTCGCCCGTCCAAGCCGGGCGCAGTTCGGCAGCTGCCTGCGGTCACAGCAACTCTGGATTCGCTATAGTGCGTGTGCCGCGGACACTCCTGCCCACGGCCGTTGCATTTCCCCGTGTTCCCGCTTTCGCGGACAGCATGGTCTGCGCTACAGGCCCATCGCTTCCAGCACAGTGATGTAATCCTGCGCCGTTTTTTCGCGGGAAAATTTGTTGACGATGTATTGCCGCCCGCTGGCTCCCATTCGTCGTCTGCGCTCGGGGTCCTCCGCCAGCTCGATGATCGCTTTCACCAGGGCCCTCCTGTTCTCGGGTTCCACAAAAACGCCGGCGCTTGCTTCTTCGACAATCTGGCGGGCCTGGCCGTCGACAGCGACGATGACCGCCCGCTCGCATGCCATGTATTCCAGGAGCTTGGTGGGAATCACGGTCTTGAACAACTCAGTCTTTTTCAGCATGACCAGACAAAGATCGGCGGCTGAAACGTAGGCGGGAATTCGTTGCCGCGGCTGCTGACCAAGAAACTGTATATTGGGGAGTCCGCGCGCCGCGGCGAGTTCCACGATCCGTTGCTTTTCCGCCCCTTCTCCGATCAGCAAGAACATCGCGTTCGGCAGGGAGGTTTTCAGTTCTTCGGCGGCGGCAATCAGTGTTTCCAGTCCATGGGCATTGCCCATCGTGCCGATGTAGCAAATCAGAAAACGATCTTCGAGCTTCTGTTGCTTTCGCACTTCCGTCGCGGCAGGGTCGAAGCGGAAGAGATCGGTCTCCACGCCATTCTCGACGATGGAAATCTTGGCTGCGGGAACATTCCAGTAACGCATCAGGTGATCCTTGAAGGCCGGCGACACGACAACGATGCGTTCGGCGCGACGGTAAAGAAATCCGGCGATGCCACCCAGAGTGCGATGAAGCAAGGTTCCTCCGCTGCCAGCGCCGACGGCCGCGAGCGATTCCGGCCAAAGATCGCGTACCTCGAAGATGAAGGGGACGTGCTTCCAAAACGCCAGCCACCACCCGGAAAGGGCGCACAGCAATTGCGGAGACGTGGCAATGACCACGTCCGGCTTCCTCAGAGCCAAACCACTGACCGCTGCCGAAACACAGAACGACGCGTAGTTGCGAATCCTCTCATGCGCTTTTCGGTTGGGCAGCGGCCACAACCACGTGCGAATAACCTGCACGCCGTCGCAGGTCTCGGTGTAGCGAAGGCGGTGGAATCGCGAGCGCCAATCCTCAGGCACCACGCCAGTCGGGTGGTTCGGGAATCCGGTGAGCACCATCGCTTCATGCCCCATACGCGCCCAATGCCAGGACAACTCGGCGGCGCGCGCCGCGGGCGCTCCCATTTCAGGCGGAAAGTATTGCGAAACGTAGAGAATCTTCACGGGGCTCTTGACAGAAATTCTTGACAAACGCGCTGGGGACCAAAGTCCCTATTCCTCGAAACGTTGGCTCGGAAGCTGGCTCTGAAGTCCTCCGACCGAAATGGGTTGACCTGAAGAACGCGACTTCTCCAAGGCAAATGTGGCCAGCATCGTGGTCACAATCTCCTCGAGAGGCAGGGGGGAGTCTCCTCCAGTACGAACCGCGGTAATAAAAGCTTCCCATTCACCACGATGACCTTTGTCCTGACGCCACAGCGATCGAAACACTTGCTTCCGACCCCGGAAAACGAGTTCCAGCCGGCGAAAATCCTCAAGCACAGCCACCGCGCCACCACCGAAGACTTCGACCCGTTCTTTCGAATACGATTTGTCCCCGTTGGCCAAATAGCTGATCGTGCCTTGCGACCCATCCGCGAAGCACAGCGAACTGACTACGTTATCGTTGCTGTATTTGCCAGGGTTCGCCAGGCTGTGGGCTTGCACCTCAATCGGGGCAGCGCCGACCAGAAAAGTCAGGAAGTCCACAAAATGGCAGACTTCCCCGATGACGCGGCCACCACCTTGTTCCGGATCATTCAGCCAGTGATCGGCGGGAATGAAGCCGGCATTCACGCGGTAATGCAACGCCAGTGGCTCATGAATCCCTCGCAGAAAACTCTTGAGCCGAAGGGCGAGCGGAGCGAACCTGCGGTTGAAACCGACCATCAGAAGCGGTTTGCCAGCCGGTTGCTGATCCTCCGCTTGCTCGACCTCGGAGACCCGCACGATGTCGCGCAACTCATCTTCATTCAGGCACAACGGCTTTTCACAAAAAACATGCTTACCGGACTTGAGGGCCGCTAACACCTGTCTGGCATGCAAATGATGACGGGTGGCGACTACGATGGTGTTGATCGCCGCATCGCCGATCAAGCTGTCTTCATCGGTGGCACTGTAGTGAAATCCGAACTTCTTCGCGGTGTGATGGGAATGGGAGCCATTGGCGGCGCACACACCGACCAGTGTCACACCTCCAACTCGTTTTATTGCCGGCAATAGTGTGCTCGTGGCGAAGTTGCCCGCCCCCAGCAGTCCGATGGCAACCGAATTGGCGGCAGCCACGGCGTTTGCTCTACCGTTCCAGGCCACTGTAACGCGCCGGGTTTCCTCGGCAAGCTCCGGATAAGTAATCAGGACTCCGAGGAAGTCTTGCTGAGATTTCCCCGTGATGAGGTCATATGCCGACTGCGCCTGGTCAATCGGAAACCTGTGCGTGATCAAAGCGCCCACATCCACTTTGGCATCGGCGAGAAGCTGGAGAAAAGCCTCCATGTTGCGGGTTTCCGTCCAGCGCACATAGCCAATGGGGTAATCCACGCCTTTCTGTTCGTACGCTGCGTCATAGCGACCCGGGCCATAGGAGCGGGAAACGCGGAAGTCTAGTTCCTTCTCGTAAAAAGTCCTGCGCTCGAGGGCCATGCCCACGGTGCCGACCGCAACGACGACGGCGCGGTCCCGCGCCACTTCGGCGGCCAGATTGACCGGATCGCTGCTGGGCGTCTGCGCTGCAATGAGAACCGCATCCACACCACGTCCGCCGGACTGTTGCATGCACGCGTCCAAGAAACCAGTGGAGGATTCGCTGGCAGCATCAGCACCCAGACGCAGCGCAAGGTCAACCCGTCCGCGGTCGATGTCCGTCCCTACGACGCGGCAACCTGCGGCCTTGAGAATCTGCGCCGTTAGTTGTCCGAGCAGGCCAAGTCCAATCACACCGACAATGTCGCCCAACTTGACGTCAGCGGTTCGCACGCCATGCAAGGCGACTGCCCCGACCGTAGTTGCTGCGGCGTGATCGAAGCTGACGCTGACCGGCGAGTCCGGAGGGATCCGCGCCAGGAGCAGGCGCGGGATGCAAGCGAACTCGGCGTGCACGGCGTGGCCGGCGCCGGCGCAGGCTACTCGATCACCCGGGCGGATGTCAGTGACACCCGCTCCCACGGCGACCACGGTTCCGGCGCTGCTGTAACCAGGGGCGCTGGGCTGATCCATCCGGCTGCGGACTGCGGCCACGGCCGGCGCCACTCCGTCGCGGCGGACCTTGTTCCAAACCTCACGCACCAGGTCGGGACGCATCCTCGCCTTTTGCAGCAGGTTCTTGCGGGCGAACTCAGATGAAGCCCGCTCGGTCCCGACCGAAACCAAAGAGGCGGCAGTGCGGACCAATACGCAACCCGCAAGCAATTTCGGAGCGGGAACGTCGACCACTTCGATCTCGCCGCCGCTGACCTGTTGGAGAAGCTGTTTCATACGGTTTCGCAAGGAACGCCGAACGCCCCTCCGGCGCTCAAAACATACAGTATCCGCAATTGTACGATGGCTAACCGCTCGTTCTCACGGATTGCGCGGGCGCCAGACTGACTTGATAAACTTGCGAAGCGTCGCGCGACAAGACCAAATTGCTATCGCTTTGCCGAAGGTGAAGCGCTTCGCCGGCCAGAATCACGGTGACCATTCGAACCGGCAAGGGCGCTTGCACACGGTGGAGGAGAGAAATCGCCGGACATCGCTCGCCGTAGGTGGGCGACTCCCAGCCCAGCAACTCCTCATCTTCATCCCTGCACACGATATCCCCCGCCAGATTCTTTCCGCCGCGGATGATGGCAGAGTTCCCCGGAGAGCTGGAAAAGACGTTCCAACGAAAGCGCACCTTTTCCGCGGAGACGACCGCGCAAAATGGTGCGACGGCAATCACCTCGAACGGCAGGTCTGGCAGCAGCCAGTGCAACCGCAACTCGTGCTCACCCGCACCCAGCAGATCATCCACGATGACCCAGGCGTCTTCCGTGACGCACTGGACCGTCCGCCGATGTTCCACTCCGAGGCGCCGGTAGCCGTCGTGCTCGCCCTCAAAACAGTGCGGAGAATCCGCGCTCGCCGTTGGGAAAGATCTGCCCGATGCCTGGGCCCAATCCAGCCAGAGAAAACGGCCGGCGCGCCGCATCTGGTCGCGGCGATCCACCATGACCGTGTTGTGAACGGCGGTGCCGGCGAGGCCGTTGTTCCAGGGAGGCTCGCCGTTGTAGAGATACGTTCCGGCATCCCGTGCCAGATTGAGGCCGTGCCACCACAAGTCCACGTGCAGTTGATCGGCTTGAAACGGACGCCGCGTGTAGCGCCCCGCTCGCACCAACGCCCAGGAGTTTTCGGTGCCGACACGGTGATAGCCTGCCGAGTTCGGCAGTTTTGTGGTCCTGGACGGGCCCACCCAAGCGGAGCTTGGATGGGGCACCCGCTTCTCGGCGCTAAGCCATAGCGCAGCCTCGTCCCACGGTCCCGGTGGGAGCGCGGTCGGACGATCCAGAACGTAGCTTCCAAGCCGCACCAGCGGACGAAAGTCGCCGTAGTCGCACGCGGCCAACGGAAGTATGCAGCTGCCGTCATTCGATCCATGATTGGGCGCGTGTCCGGACTCTGAGTCCACAAACTCACCGATGAACTCCCAGGCTGCGACCGCGCGCGTGCGAATCTCCGGGTCGAGCTGGATTTTGTGAATTTCCGAGAGGCGGAGCGTCCACAGCAGCAGGTGAAGAACCATCCGCTGATAGTTGAATGAATTCTGGAGATAAACGCCCTCCGGCGTGATCTGGTCGAGGACCGCTTCCCGCAAGAGCCGTGCGCCCCGTTTCTGCCAAGCGGCTGCGTCCCTCAGTTCAGGGTAGAGAGTTCCGGCAGTCCACAGGCCAACGGCTTCGCTGAACAGATGATTGCTGCGCTGCGATCGTGCATAGCCCACGGTTTGCATGGTGCGCCAGGCATGCGCGGCGATCATCGACAGCAGCAGCGCTACCCGTTGCGGCGTCGTAGCGGGCGAACGGAGGAAGGCGTAAAGAGCAAAGCTCCACGCAAGAATCCGCAGGGAGGATTCCTGTCCACATATCCAGAGCGGACCCGACATGGGTGGGCTGTTGGCGGCCCAGTTCTCGACCGCACTCCAGAAGGCTTCGGGAAACCGCTCGTCGCCGCTGATGGCGTAGGCACGGGCCAGCGGGTAGACGAACAGGAATCTGGACGGTTCCAGAATGAACTTGAGATCGCCGTAATCGTCAGAGGCAACCCCGGAGGCAGACCCGGAGGCAAACCGCATCCGTGTCCACGAACGGTCGGGCGAGACGCGCTGGCCCGTAACCGGGTTCTGGAACCATTGGGGAGGAAAACCGCTGGCAAATGACAGCCGGCCAAAGAAGGGCAGCCTGCCTTCGAGAATTCTGCTCGCTTCGGCAACGGCTGATTTTTCCCCGTGGACGCCGAGAACCTTCTTGAGCTCAGGTGCCAGGCTGCGAGAATCCGAGAAAAAGAAAGGGCGGCCGCCCTGGCCACGAATGCTCAGAAGATCTTCCGGTGAAGTCTTCGGAGCGATGTGCTTCAGGTCCCAGGACTCCCAGCCCCGGACCGATTGCATGCGGCGCGACATCAGCCCGCTACCGCGCTGCAGTTCATATTCGAAACGCAGGAGACCGTCGCGCGCGCCGAATGTCCGGCCGATCTGCAACAGGGTGCCGAGCTTACCCATCGTGCCCGCCAGACCCATCGCACGCGCCAGCCACGGGATTCAACCGGTCATTCTTCAACCGGCCATTCTTCAACCGGTCATTCTTCAACCGGCCTTGCTTCAGCCGGCGCGTGGCCACAGCCTTCAATTGCTCATGCATCACAAAGAATTGACAATCTTCTTCCCGGTCGGCCTGGGGGATTGTTGAGACCGTGCCGCGGTCAAGGCCGGCCACGCCCTCGGCGAGTAACTC
>Ga0187818_10000241_pt1 | contig 18043 bp, 15 predicted proteins | sample NC_wetland_sal_i_14_FD_130581 | JGI IMG/M metagenome (GOLD analysis project Ga0187818, IMG submission 130581) | Wetland sediment microbial communities from Neuse River Estuary, North Carolina, USA - SO4_3 | ecosystem: Environmental > Aquatic > Freshwater > Wetlands > Sediment | place: USA... | reverse complement strand
GCGCTCGGCGTCCGCGCGAACTTCCAGACGCGTGAAGGGCTCGCGCTTCTTGCGCAGGATACCAACCACATCCGACGCGGTGCAGCCGCAGAGCGCGATCAGCACAAGTTCCATTGGAGTGTTAGCGGTCTTTTCGGAAGCGGTGTCCATGACGATGGCATGGCGCGAGCCAGCCTCGCCCACGTAACGCTCGTTGTCGGTCCAGACAGCCCTTGCAGTGATCATGATAATTTCTACCTTCTGTTGTCCGTGCTCGGCTCGGGATGAATCAATACCCGGAACAGCTCAGGCGCGTCTTGCTTGAAGCGGATTTCCAACTCAGTCTGAATATCGTGAACGCGAGCCAGGGAAAGATCATCGGAGAGCGTGCAGTGGCAGGAAACATACAGGCGTCCGCGGACTCGCTTGATCACAAACTCGTGCACGTCGACGATCTCGGGAAAGTGTGCGGCTGCGGCCTTCAGGCGCTCGACGAGTTGGGCATCCCGGACCAATTCTTCAGACCTCTCGATCGTAGCCGGCTCGCTCTCGATATGGGTCAGGATGCCGGAAATCTCCGGGACCTCGCGGCGCAGGTCGGCTTCGAGTTCGGTGACCTGATCGTGGGCTCTCTTCAGGGTCATGTTCTCGTCGAGTTCGATGTGCTGTTCGACGTGCAGGTGTCCGGCGAGGTTCTGGACGCTGATGTCATGGACGTTGAGGTTCTTCTGAGTCGCGACGGCGCGAATGCGGTCGAAAATATTTTCCGAATGCTGCGCGCGGGGCAAGGGCTGGACGGTGACGTCGGCATCGGGCAGGATGCGGTGAACGGCGTCGGTCACGGCCGAGGCTAGCTGGCCTGAGCGTTGGAAGGTAACATTGCGCGCCAGGCCTACGGTGAGATCGGCGAAATAGCGGTTTCCGGCGCGGCGGATGCGCACGCGGTCCACTTCGAGGATACCGTCCATGCGCGAAACTGCGTCTTGAATCTGCGCGCGCACGCCGGGCGGAGCTGCGTCGAGCAACGCGTCAATAGTGCGTCGGGCCAGGCGCCAGCTCACGGAAACGACTGCTGCCGCGACGAAAAGGGCCGCAATGGGATCGGAATCGCGCAGCCAGTCTACGTGATACGCGCGCCCGGTGAGAACCAACAGCAGGCCCAGGATGACCACACCCGCAGACCAGATATCGGTGGAAAAATGCAGGGCGTCGGCTTCAAGAGCCTGGCTGTCATACTTGCGGGCAATGCGGCCCAGCACGCGCGAACGCCACCAATCCACGCCCATGGAAAACAGCATCACGGCAAAAGCGGGGATCGTGGGATCGATCTCGATGCGGCGGAAAAAAAGGCGGAATACCGCCTCATAGATAATCCAGGCACAGGTAATCAGCAGCAGGCCGGTTTCCACAAACGCCGAGAAGTTCTCGACCTTCCCGTGGCCATACTGGTGGTCGGCGTCGGCCGGTTTGTCGGAGACTCCGACGGAGAAGTAAGTAAGAAGCGTGGCGATCAAATCGAGCGCGGAATGCGCGGCTTCGGAAAGAATGCCGAGGCTGCCCGTGGTGAGTCCGACTACAGCCTTCAGTACGGTAATGACGACTGCAGCCAGAACGGAGTTCCCTGCCGCGGCGCGCTTCTCGCCGCGCATCGCCTCCGCCGATGAAATGGCCGCGCTCCCCGACATGCTGGCATTATCGCCGCTCGGAGGCGGCTGCGCCAAAGCAAATTCAAGGCGCAGACTCTACCTTGTGCTCTGTTCAAAGCCGCAGTGAAACTTCCCGTTGTGCTACGATTTGGTGCTTGGCATTTCTAATTCTTTGATGGACCAATCCTGGAGGAAACGGTTTATGCGCAAGAGCTGGCTGTTGTGTGTCTTATTGGGGACGCTGTCTTGGGGACAAGCCGCGCCGGGCACGCCTCCGCCGGCACCACCAGCACAGAGGCCGGCCGCTCCGGCCAACCCGCCAGCGTCTGCGGGCCAGGCCGACGCGGCAGCGGCCCTGCCGCCCAATACACCGGTGATCACGGTGAAGGGCGTGTGTCCGGCTCAGCCCAAGACAACCGCGGCCACGGGAACTGCCGCGAAGACCCCGGCAGGGGCGAAGACTCCAGCGGCTGACTGCAAGACGGTCGTCACCAAAGCTGAGTTTGAGAAGCTGGTCAGCACCCTTGACCCCAAGGGTGCCAACCCGCAGCTGAAACGAAACCTCGCCGTCAATCTGCCGAAATTCATCGGGATGTCGGAAGCGGCCAAAAAGAGAGGGTTGGACAAGACTGCGCGATTCGCAGAGATAATGAAGATACAGAGGATGCAGGTTCTTGCCAGCCTGCTGCAGCAGCAGATTCAGGAGGACGCCGCCAACGTCTCCGAGGAACAAATCGCGGACTACTACAAGAAGAATCCAGAAGCCTTTGAGCAATACAACCTGGAGCGCTTGTTCGTGCCGCGCAGCAAGCAGGTGCAAGCTGAAGCCAAAGAAAAGGAAGAGGAGAAGAAAGACGAGAAGTTGACTGAGGAGCAGCAAAAGGCCAAGCAGGCCGAGGAGAAAGCCAAACAAGAGGAGAATGAGCAGGCGATGACCCAGTTGGCTGAGAGCCTGCGCGCGCGGGCTGCGGCGGGCGAGGAAATCGCCAAGCTGCAGAAGGAGGCTTTCGACGCGGCAGGCCTGAAGATTGAATCTCCGACCGTCAGCATGGCCAATATCCGCCGCACCGCTTTGCCCCCGGCACAAGCTTCAGTCTTCGACCTGAAGCCGGGAGAAGTCTCGCAGGTGATCAACGATGCGGGCGGGCACTACATCTTTAAAGTGAAGAGCAAGGACCAGTCCTCACTTGATCAGGTGAGGGAAGAAATCCGCCGGACCCTGCAGAACCAGAACACGCGCGACATGATGGAGAAGGTGAACAGTTCATTCCAGGTGGAAACCAACGAGGCGTACTTTGGTCCGGTCGGGCCGGGGATGCCGCAGCAGCGCGGTCCGGGCGGGCCAGGGATGCCGCAGCAACGCGGTCCAGGCGGGATGGGAAATCCGCGGATGGCGCCTCCTCAGGCCGCCCCGCAAGCTCAGCCCCAGACACCGCCTCCGGCCCAACCTCCTGCACAACCGCCAGCCGCGAAGCCGAACTGATGGCAAAACCAGTCGTCGTAGTCACGGGCATCTCGGGCAACCTGGGCTCCAGGCTGCTGCCGCTGCTGGGGAGTTATTCGGTGATCGGGGTGGACGTCAGTCCACCCCAGACCGACCGCGAACTGCAGTTCGAACGCATGGACCTGGGATATGAGTCTTCTACCCGGGCTCTGTACGAACTGCTGCGCGACACCCACGCGTATGCGGTGGTTCATCTCGCCTTCGTGATTGACCCGGTTCGCACGGGAGTGCTTGACGTCGACCGCATGTGGCAGATCAACGTGGCCGGTACGGCGCGGGTGATGGAGGCCGTAACGGAGGCCAACCGCACAACCGATGACGGCGTCAAGCAATTCATCTTTCCCAGCAGCGTTTCGGCATACGGGTCGAATCTGCCCGGCGCGGTGACGGAAGAATCACCGCTGGCCGCGCACACGCTGCCGTATGCCGTCCACAAGAAGGAATCGGATGAAGTCGTGCAGCAGCGTTCGCCTGCCCTGCGAGGTTGCAGCATCTACATTTTGCGGCCGCACATTTTTTCCGGCGCCAGCGTGGAAAACTACCTGATGGGAGCCTTCCACGGCACTCCCAATGGCAAGGGCGAGCGAGCGGAAAGGATGCGCAGCCAGGGTAAGCGTCTGCCCTGCATGCTGCCGCGAGGGAAGCAGTACCTTGATAACAAGATTCAATTCATCCACGTGGATGACATGGCGCGCCTGATCCGGCACATCCTGCAGCGCGAGCCGGAGACGCAGCGGTTGACGGTGTTGAACGTCGCTGGGCGCGGCGAGCCGCTGACCTTCGGCCGTTGCGTCGAGATGGCGCAGGCCAAACTGATTCGCGTCCCGGGGAAATGGGTGATGCGACAGGTGCTGAAACTCCTGTGGAACCAGAAGATCTCGGCCATTCCTCCCGAAGCGGTTCCTTACATGACGGGGGAATACATCATGAACACCGACCGCCTGCGTCGCTTTCTGGGGCCGGAGTATGAGCACGTGATCCGCTATAGCATTGCGGACGCCTTCGCGGATTCCTTTCGCAGTGATGCCCTGAGCAAGTGAGTTTTGTGTGGAGCGGGAACTCTTGCCCGCTTGCCGGCGGCATCGTTGGAGCTAGCGGACAAGAGTGCCCGTCCCACATGATCCCTACTTCTTTCCGCGGTACAGCCCCGCAATACCGAACGTATAAGGCGTCCAGGACACTTCGGAAAAGCCGGCGCGTTTCATCTGGGCCAGCATTTCTTGGGGCTCCGGAAAGCGCTCGACCGAGGCGGGAAGATAGGCGTACGGGCCACGTACTCCCGAGATGAAGGTTCCGACGCGCGGCAAGACTTGCTTGAAGTAAATGCGATAGAGAGGGCCGATGGCACCGTTCGGTTCACCGAAGTCGAGGATGCCGCACTCGCCGCCGGGCCGCAAGACGCGCACGATCTCGCGCAATCCCGACTCATAGTCGGCCAGATTGCGGAATCCAAAAGCTGACGTGACCAGATCAAAATGCTCCCCTGGAAACGGGAGGTTGAGGGCATCGGCTTCGATCCAACCGGGAGCTGACCCGTTCTGCGCTACCTCCGCCGACTTTGCCCGGGCGCGCTGCAGCATAGCATGGGAGAAATCGGCGCCGAGAATTTGCAGTGTCCTCTTTCCTGCCCGGCGGCACAACGCAAACGCCATGTCACCGGTGCCGCAACACAGGTCGAGGACGCGAGCATCGGGCCGGTCGAGAATATGGCCGAAGGTGCGTGCGGCACGCCGCCACCAGATCCGGTCCACATTGAACGACAGCACATGATTCAGCAGGTCATAGCGCGGAGCAATCGAGGTAAACATTTCGCGCACGGCGCGCGCGGCAGAATGCTGATCCCTCGCGCCTTCGGGTGCAGCGCCGACTACGGCCGCTTTGCGGGTTTCAGGCACGCTGGCTTGGACCACGGTGAAGTCTATTTCCGCTTCTTTGTCTTTGTCTTTGTCTTCGTCTTCAATTGTGAGACGATGCGTTCGATCTGCAGGATGTGGTTGGTGTCGTGCCCGGCGAACATCCGTGCCAGATGTGCAATCGTTTCCTTGCCGCGCTCCAGGTGCATGCCGTAGCTATCCCAACTTTCACGCGGGAGAGCTTTGAGCATCGCGAGGTTGTTCTCGCGCAGCACGCGGAATACTTCCAGCGACTGTTTCGCATCGCGCTGGTTGTATTGGAATATTGACGCCCAGACATCCTGATCAAAGGGTTGAGTCGTGGTTCCGCTTGCCCCGATGATCAGACGCATGCGCCAGCTGGCTGCGATCTCCACATCCGCTAAATGGGCGAGGATCTCGGCGATCGACCACTTCCCGGGTTCGGGCTTCCATCTCAGCTGTTTTGGGGTCAGCCCGGCCGTCAGTTTCTTCAGCTTCGCTGCGGTAGCTCGCTGCACTTTGAGCGCATCCTGACCCTCGACGTGGCTCAGAATCCGTTGGATATACTGTTGCGCCGTCTCCTGCATGTTTGAACCTCTCACTCGATAGTTTGCCCCAACTTATTTTCCCCAAACCCAGCCCTTGTGCGACAAGCGCCGCAGCTCTTCGACGGATTGCACGATGGCGGAGTCGGGCACATCGCTGGCAACTTCCACTTTGCCGATCTCGCGCGGCAGGATGAAGTGCACTACTCCGTTTTGCGTCTTCTTGTCGTTCTGCAGGCGGGCGAGAATCTTGCGCGGGCTGACATTCACTTCCGGCAGACGTCCCAGGCTCAGTACCGCGTCAGCGATGCGACCCGCAGTAACACTGTCGGTGCGGCCTACGCTGAGCGCGATGTTGGTGGCGGCGATCATGCCCCACGCGACAGCTTCGCCGTGCAAAAGCCGCCGGTAGCCAGTTTCGGCCTCAATGGCGTGGCCGATAGTGTGGCCGAGGTTCAGAACGCGGCGCAGACCTCCCTCGCGCTCGTCGGCTGAAACCACTTCGGCCTTCAACTTCACCGATTGCGCGATCAGCCACTCCAGTTCCACTGGATCGCGTTTCAGAATGCGAGCGCGGTTCTGTTCGAAGCGCAGAAACAACTCAATGTTGCCGATGATGCCGCACTTCAGGGCCTCGTACAGGCCGGCACGAAATTCGCGGTCGGGGAGAGTTTTGAGCACGGTGGGATCAATCAGCACCACGCGCGGGTGATAAAACGTCCCCACCAGATTCTTCCCGGCAACCAGATTGACTCCGGTCTTGCCTCCGATCGACGCGTCTACCTGCGCCAGCACTGTTGTCGGTATCTGCACGAGTTCTATACCGCGCATGTAGACCGAAGCGAGCAATCCGCTGACATCGCCCACGACGCCGCCGCCCAGGGCAACAATCACCGCGCTGCGGTCGGCGCCCAGGCGAACCAGTTTTTCGGCAAGGGCCTCGACGGTCGCCAGGCGCTTGGAAGGTTCACCATCCGGCATGGAGATCACCCGCGGCGCGAACTCATCCGCTCTCAGCGACTTCAGCAGCTTCGCACCCCAGCGCTGGCGGACGGGAGGAACCGTTACCACGAAAACCTGGCTGGCTCGCGGCAGCAGATCGGCCAGGACGGAACCAGCGCGGGCCAGCAGGCCGTTCTCGATCCAGGCCTGGTAGGGCCGCTGTGGAACGTGGATGGTCACTTGCGGCATGCCGCTCCATCATAGCGTATGGATTGACGGCCATGCCGCCTGCAAAGTGATACTATGGCCCGCGATGAAGGGTCTTCCAGCCGAGACCGACTTCGTAGTGCTGGGCGCCGGCATTGCCGGCTTGCGCGCCGCCATCGAACTGGCCGAGGCCGGACGTGTGCTTGTAGTCGCGAAGAAGGAGTTGCTTCACTTCGACGCGCAACCGGCGCCGGGAAGCGGTTCGCCGCCTCTCAACGACGAAGATGAGGTCAGCCTCCACCTGCAGGACACGCTCAACGCGGGCGATGGCCTATGCAATCCCGCCGCGGTGAAGGTACTGGTGGAAGAGGCACCCGAGCTCATCGAGCAATTGATCGCATGGGCCGCGAAGTTGGACCGTCGAAATGCCAAGCTGGTCTTCGGACAAGAGAGCGCGCACTCGCGCAGCCGCGTTTTGCACGCGCAGGGCGCTTCGACCGGGATGGAGATCCTGAGAACGCTCGTGGCCGAGGCGCACTCGCTCAAGAACATTTCCTATGCGGAATCCGTATTCTCCACCGAGCTGATTACCGAAGACGGGCGCGTCACGGGTATTGCGCTGATTGACGAAAGAGGAGTCCCTCGCGAGATTGGCTGCTGCGCAGTGCTGCTGGCCACAGGCGGGATGGGACAGATCTATCGCCACACGACTAACCCGGAATCAGCCACCGGAGACGGCCTGGCTATCGTCTTCCGGGCGGGAGCGGAAGTCGGTGACCTGGAGTTCGTTCAGTTTCATCCCACTGTGCTCTATCTGAAGAAGGCGCCGCGCTTCCCGCTGGCAGAGGAACTTCGCCTCGAAGGCGGGCACCTGCGCAACATCGAACTGAGCCGCTTCATGGCGAAGTACCATCCCATGGGCGAACTGGCGCCGCGCGATGTGGTGACGCGCGCCATTATTCACGAAATGGAAGTGAGCCGCAGCAAAGATCCGTTCGTCTATCTCGACTTGACGCACCTGGACGCGGCCAAAGTGCGCAAACGCTTTGCCCGCATCTATGCCACGTGCATGCAGCACAACATCGACATCACCGAAGATCTGATTCCCGTCCGCCCGGCGACGCACTATGCCGTGGGAGGCGTTCGCACCGATCTGGATGGCAAGACGAATGTTCCTGGACTCTTCGCCGCGGGCGAGGTCGCGGCAACTGGTGCGCATGGGGCAAACCGGCTGGCGAGTAATGCGCTGCTGGAAGCTCTCGTGTATGGAGCACGCGCCGGGAGAAAGATGCGCGAGGAACTGAAGTATGCATCGAAGATGCGATCCCAGCCGAAGGCCGCGTATTCGAACGGGCCGGTGGATGCGGGCGTCGAAGAGCTGATCGGACAGATTCAGGATCTCATGTGGAACGATGTCGGGGTGGTGCGCTCCCGTACCGGGATGCAGAATGCGATCCGGAAACTGGAAGAGATGGCGCCCAGATTGGGACGCCCGAAGACGCGCCGGGCCTATGAGGCCGCCCACCTCCATCTGGCAGGCTCGTTGGTGGCACGTTCCGCCCTGGCGCGCGAAGAGAGCCGTGGCGCGCACTACCGCGTGGACTATCCTGATCACGACGACAAGAAGTTTCTGAAGCACTCGGTGATCCGAAGCGACAAGGTGATTTTTGGGTAGAACGCCGGGAGTCAGAGAGAAAGCGGCCCCCCATTGGGAACACAAAAGCTCATAGCGCCGACGCGAGACGATGTCGCACTGGGGAAGGAAGTAATAGACGCAAATTCGAAATCCGCGCTGGCCGAACGCAGGGACCAGGGCCGGCTCACGTGGTCAGGACCATTGCTGCTGGTCGTGGGACGCAGCGTATTAATCATAGCCGCACAAGCGGTGACCGCTTGCTGGTTGTGGCTGCGTTTTGGTTCCTGGTCGTGGAATGCCGCGGCCAAGTGGTGGACCGTTTACGGAACGCTGGTGGACGTGGGCTGCCTGGCTCTGATGGCTGCCTACACGCATAAGGAAGGCATCCGGCTAAGGGATCTGGTCGGGCGCGTGCGCCTCCGCTGGGGACGCGACCTGTTCCTGGGAGCCGGCATCTTATTGCTGGTTTTTCCTTTCTTCGGTCTGGCGCCTCTTGCGGCGAGCCGGTTGGTGTGGGGCACCATACAGCCGCAACTTTATCCTGGACTCCTGGCCGGGCGGGCACTACCGCTCTGGGGAGTGATCTACAGCTTTAGCGTCTGGTGGCTGATCTGGTCGCCCACCGAGGAGATGACTTACCAGGGCTATGCGCTGCCACGCCTCGAGGTGCTCTTCCGGAGCCAATGGAAGGCGGTCGCAGTTGTGGGTTTCTGGTGGGCGCTTCAGCATTGTTTCATTCCCCTCATCCTGGACTGGAAATATATCGCGTGGCGTTTCCTTGCGTTTCTGCCCGGAGTGGTCGTCTTCGCCCTGCTCTATCTGAGAATGCGGCGGTTATCTCCATTTATTGTGGCGCACTGGCCCATGGACATCTATGCAGCCCTTCTCACGCTACAGCACTGATCCTTCGCGGACGACTCTGAGCCTGCAATGGGTCGGATTTGTTCATCCGGATTTTTCGGGTTGAAAGGCGCCCCAGCCGCTCCCTTTCAAAGGAGGCTTCATCAATAGTGCGGGCTTGCGCAGGCAGGGCCCGTCCCGTCCTACCGCTCCCGCTCTTCCGGAAAAGCCACCGATACGGCCACTGAAATGAGGATCACTCCGGCGACCACAGCCAATGTTGTCACGATCGGAACCTGGACGTAGTCCGCGGCAAGCATCTTCAGGCCGACCAGAACCAGCACCACCGCCAAGCCATAGTGCAAGAAACGAAACGTCTTCATCAGCCCGGACACTGCAAAATACATGGAGCGCAGCCCCAGAATTGCCATCACGTTCGAGGTGTACACGATGAAGGCGTTCAGGGTAATAGCGAGAACTGCGGGGATGGAATCGATCGCGAACAAAACATCGGTGGTTTCGATGACCAGCAGTACAACCAGCAGGGGCGTGGCATACAGGCGCGAATTTTCCTGCAGGTTACGCACGAAAAACCGGCCGCCCTGGTAATCGGCGGTAACGGGAACGAACCGGCGCAACCCTTTGACTACGGGATTTGCAGCGGGATCAATCCGGTGGTCGCCGGCCAGACAGACCCGGATGCCGCTATAAATCAGCAGTCCTCCCAGTACATAAAGCAGCCCGTGAAAACGGTGAATCAGCCCGACCCCGGCGCCGATAAAGATGCCGCGCATGGTAAGCGCGCCGAGAATTCCCCAGAACAGGACGCGCCGTTGCTGCTCCTCGGGAACCGCGAAGTAGTTGAAGATCACGAGAAACAGGAACAGGTTGTCAACGCTCAGCGAGAGTTCCAGAACGTATCCGGTGACGAACTCCAGCGCCGCCTGATGCCCCTGCCAGACGTAAACGATTACCGCGAAGATAACCGCCAGCGCCACATAGATGGCGCTCCAGCCCAGAGCCTGGCGGGGGCGCACAGGGCGCCCTTGGCGGTGGAAGACGCGAAGGTCCAGCACCAGCATGCCCAGCGCGAAGAGGTTGAACAGGACCCAGTCGTAGAGCAATTGGGAATCCCTGGTGGTTAGGAATTTTTGATTGTTGATTGTTGGATGTTGAACGACAACCCTAAAATCACCGCACGCTCTTCAATCAACAACGTCAATCAACAAATCACAATTATTTCTGTCTTCCCCGCTTGCCGCTGACCCAGTCGTCCCAGATGCCTTCGGACTTGAGCAGTTCTACGCCGTTGGTCTCGCGCATCGTTTGCTCAATCTGATCGTGCGTCAACCGCGGGCCGATCCTTTCCGGCAGGTTTGCCAGACCCACGCTCAATGCGGCGGCTTCCGCCACATGCTTCTTCAATTGAACAAAATCCACCTTGTCGTAGGTGTCGGAGACGGCGTGGTAGTTCTCGATGTAATTTGCCTCCTGCTGCTCGGCCACGAACGTGGGCACGCCCTCCAGCATGAACTCGAAATGGTCGATGCCCGATTCCATCTTTAGCGGCAGCTCCCGGACATCGAATTGAGCCAGCGGTGCGATCAGCTGTTTGGCGATATCGAGGACGTCTTTGCGGCCACCGACTGAAAATCCCGTCGTCTTGCCGGTGCCCTCATCGAAGATGATCACGCCAGCGGCCTTGTCGAGTTCGTGGCGGTGGTTCACCGCATAAGCGCGAGAGCCCAGCAGTCCCTCTTCCTCACCAGAGAAAAGAACGAAGCGGATGGTGCGGCGCGGTGTCACCCCCGAGGCCTTGATGGCCCGCAGCGCGTCGACGACCAGGGCAGCATTGCAGCCATCATCCAGTGCACCCGTGCCCAACTCCCACGAGTCGAGGTGCGCGCCCAGAATTACGAACTCGTCGGGCTTCTCGCTGCCTTTGATTTCGGCGATCACGTTGGAAGAGCGGATCGGGCCGCCGATCTGGTTAGGAATGGAGAGATCGGCCCACACCATGCGTCCGGACGCCAGCAGGCGTGCAATGCGTTCGCTGTCCTCACGCGCCACGATCACCATGGGCAGCTTGTCAATTTCTCCCTCGCCGGAATTGGTAAAGCGGTAAAGGATGTCATGCTCGCGCGTGGCCATGAAGGCGATGGCTCTGGCCCTCCCTTTCACGGCAAGATCAATGATGGGCGGGGCTTTCGTGTACTCGTCAGACAGGTCGTCCCAGGTCTTGAGAACGGCGGTGTGCACCAGCACCATCTTTCCCGATATGTCGCCGGCTTTCTTGAAGTCTGCTTCCGCGCCCTCGCCGACGTCCACCATCGGCACGTGCTTCACGGGAGCGAGCGCGGGAGCCCACGCCAACGAAACCGCGCGCACGCGAAAGATGGACAGGACCGTGCCACCCACTTTCGCAGCGCCGATCTCGTACGATGTGGTCGCCGTCATTTCGGTAGCGCCTTCGGACCAGGAGTTCGGAATGGTGAATCCTTCCGCGTGGACGCTGTCGGCTCCCGCCGCCGTGAAGGCTTGCACTCCCCACTCGACCGCGTGCTGCATGGCAATCGTGCCGGGAACGCGGCCGCCGATCTCATCGGTTAAATGGCGAAGATTGGTTTCCAGCGCCGACGGCTGCAGCGCGGTCTGAATGACCTGGTTTTGAGCGTTGGTGTCGGCGGCAGGAGTTGCAGCGAGACTTGGGGCGAGCCAGACGAGACTGAAGATGCACAGGAAGAGCCATGTCTTCAGGATTCGCATATGGGGTGCATTAGAAACGAAATCCTGAAAAATCGCAAAAGGCGGATCGCACGCTAGCGACTTTTGATTCTTGACCATCCCCACCTTCTTCGACGGCGTCATCCCGAGCGCAGCCGCTTTTCAGGCGGAGCGAGGGATCTCGCGCGGGGCATCTCGGTGGTGCGCGCCAGATCCCTCGGCCCGCTGGTGAAAGCGCGGGCCGTCGGGATGACGCCTTCCCAGAGGAACAAAGTGCTATTTCGGCGGCAGCGGATCCATCTTGTCCAGGATGCGCACTGTTTCCAGAATCACGCTGCCCACAATCTCCAGGCTCTTGGGGCTGAGCTTGTCAATGGTGTCCTGCGGAGTGTGGTGAAAAACGTCATTGTAGCCGTAATCGATGTCAATGATGTCGGCGCAGGGCACCCCAATCTTCATGAAAGGCAAATGGTCATCGTCAATGGCGTTGTTCCGGACAAAAAAGTGCGACTGATAGCCCAGGCGCGAGGCCGCCTCGTATACGACGTCTTCCAACCAGCGGGTTGAGTTATCGTCGCGGTCGATGTCCAGATCGGCGTCGCCGATCATATCCGTCAGCAGGAAGGCCTTGATTTTTTTCGCAGTGCCATCCTGCTGCCACCGGGCAGCGAGATGCTTTGTGCCGTAAAGGCTGTCGGTATCGGACCATTTGCGCACGGCTTCTTCGGCGTCGGTCCAAAGCAGCCACACAGTGTAGCCGTCGCGCTTCTTCCCTCGAAGCTGGCCGCGAAGCTGGTTGGCAAACTCCAGCAGAATTGCCGTGGTCGAGCCGCCGTCATTAGCTCCTACGTAGCCGGTGCCGCGCAGCGGGTAATTTGTGTCATAGTGACCCGCAATCACGATGATGCCGTCTTTCGCGCCGGGATACTTGGCAATGATGTTGTGCACCGGGAACTTGCCTTCGACCGTGTCGGCGGTAAAGCTGTCGGACTCGACCTCGTCACCCTTCAGGTGTTCCAGGATGTACTCTTCCAGTTTCTTGTGGTTGGCGCTGCCGATCGGACGCTCGCCGAATTTCACGACCTCTTTCACGTACTGCCAGGCCCGGTCAGCATCAATCGTAGGCGGCGGGCCGCTATCGGGCGGGAGGTTCAGCGGTGGTGTGTTCGCCTCGTGCGCAACCGGCGGCGCCGATTGCGGGGCATCGTTGGTCTGGTTGCAGGCGAATCCGCCCAGGGTGCACGCGAGCGCCAGAACCAACCCCAGAGAAATCCACTTCATGATTTCGCCTTCTCTCTTCTCGCCTCACGCGCCTCCCGCGTCTTGGGATGCACCAGCCACGCGACGCCCACGCTGAGCGCGTACAGACCCAGCATTGGCGAGGCAAAGACGCACATGTTAAAGACGTCGGGCGTCGGCGTTACGATGGCCGCAATGATGAAAATGATCAGGATGGCGTAGCGGAAGTGCTTCAGCATGAATCCGGGGCTGAGGATGCCCATAAACGACAAGAAAAACACGACGATCGGCATCTCAAAGATCAGGCCCATGCCCAAGACGATGCTAAGAAAGAGCTGGGTGTATTCGGAGATTGTGATCGTCGGCTGAAACTGCTGGCCAAAGTCGATCAGGAAGTCGAGGGCGCGCGGGTATGCGATCTTGTAGCCGAAATATCCGCCCAGCGTGAACAACGTGATGGTGGAGAGCATGAACGGAAATACGTATTTCTTCTCGCGGCGGTAGAGGCCAGGGGAAATGAACATCCATACCTGGTAGAGCACGAAGGGCGAGGTAAGAAACAGGCCCGCCAGCGCGGCTATCTTCAAGTAAAGGTTGAAAGGATCGGTGGGATTCAGGTAGACCAGCTTTTCCGGCAGCTTGTGCTTCCTGAGCACATTCACGATCGGTGTTTGCATGATCGCGTAGATGCGCTCGCGGTATCCCCAGCAGACGACCATTCCCACCGCAATCGCTCCAATGGAATACACGATGCGCTTCCGCAATTCCTCGAGGTGATCGAGGAATCCCATGGTGGGCATGGGCTCTTTTTCGCTCTCGCCGCTGGAGGCTGCGGCCGCGACTTCAGGCATGAGACTCCTGCGAGGCGGAAGCCGTCACGGCTTCGGTGGTAGAAGACGCTTCGGTTGTGGCTGCTGGCGGCTCGACAGCGGCCGCTGCAGGAGCACTGGCAGTGGCAATAGCAGTAGCACTAGCAAAGAGCGGTTCGTCGTCGCTCGCGACGCCCGTTGTCGGCGCTTCGACCGCGCCGGTTCCTGCCCTGGCAGTTTCGGCCGGAGTCGCCGGGGCTGGATAAGGCTGGCTGGGCGCGGCATTCAGCGTGCGGCTGGCGGTGCCTTCGGGCGCTGGAGTCGGCGGCAGTATCGTCTGCTTTTTGCTCTCGACGTCGAGATGGGCGATCTCCTGCTCGATCTGCAGCTTGAATTCGTTCGAGGCCCGCCGGAATTCGTTGAGCACCTTGCCCACCTGGCGGGCAATCTCCGGCAACTTCTTGGGCCCAAAAATGACGAGGGCCAGGAAGAACAGGAAGATTGTCTCGGAAAAGCTCATGCGCTTCATCATACTGCCCGGGAAGGAAAAGCGGCAATGCGTCAGGAGACACCGTTTTGACAAAGCTGGCTGAGATTCGCTCCCGAAAAACCGACTCGCGGCGCCAGTGAACAGTTAAGATGTTGCCGTCATGCAACTCTGGTTTGCTCGCGGCAGTGAAGTCTCGATCCGCGAACAGCTGGTCACGCAGGTCGTGCTAGGCATTTTGAGCGACGATCTGGCGCCCGGCCAGCGCCTGCCCTCGACGCGCGAACTAGCGCGGCGGTTCCACCTGCATCCCAACACGGTGAGCGCAGGATATCGCCAGCTCGCCCGCGACCGCTGGGTCGAGTTTCGCCGTGGTAGCGGCGTCTACGTACGGGCCAGCAAGCCCGAATTGCCGCCCTCCCCGGCTCTCGCGCTGGATCAGATGATTGCACGGCTCTTTCGTTCAGCACGCAAACTCGGCGTATCGCTGCCAGCCTTGCGCTCGCGGCTGCGACAGTGGCTGGAACTCCAGCCACCCGATCATTTTCTCCTGATCGAGCCCGACGAGGAACTGCGCCGAATCCTGGCGGCGGAGATCGCGCGGGCCGTCACCTTCCCGGTCAGATCGTGCGGGCCTGAGGATTGTCCGAAGACAGCGGAGGGCGGCATTCCCGTAGCGCTGCCCAATCGCGCAGCGACGGTGCGCCAGTTGCTGCCGGCCGGAACCGAGCTGCTCACGTTGCAAGTTCGGTCAGTACCGACCTCGCTCGCCGGATATTTGCCGGCGCCGGCGAGTGCGCTGGTCGGAGTAGCCTCACGGTGGCCGGAGTTCTTGAAGCTGGCGCGCGCCATGCTGAATGCCGTCGGATTCCATCCTGACAGCCTGCTGTTTCGCGACGCTCGCGAGGCGAACTGGCAACGCGGTCTGAAGCAGACGGCTGCGGTGGTGTGCGATTCGCTCACCGCGGCGGAGCTTCCTCCCGGATGCCGGGCGCTTCCCTTCTTTCTGCTGTCGGAGTCGTCGGTCGAAGAGCTGCGCCGCTACGAAGACTTCATCCGCCAGCCGATTGCGTCGTTGTAACACTCACCAGGACACCGGCAGCGCGTCAACCGTCGGCGATGCGGATTATTTTCTGTGACACTCCACAAACTGTCCCAAAGCAGCCGGTACCGCTGGCGCGTGCGAACTACGATCCGTTCATGAACAGCCTTTCGGAGGTAGTCATGAAATACGGAACCTATTTTTCGTGCGTCTTAGTCCTGTTCGCGTCGACCGCTCTCGCTCAGAGTGTGAACAGACAGGTTGCCAACGATCTCCCCACCTCAGTCGCGGCGGCGCGCTGTCAGTACACGCCCGCGGACGAAGTCTGCGCGACCCTGGCTGAGTCGGGCACGGCCCAGCGCACGGGCGACACGACCGTAGCCCAAGTTCCCCGGCGGATCCCTGGTCCTGCTATGCGGCGGCCAATGATGGGGCGTCCCCGTCCCGCCTACCCCGCAATGTGGAGGCCAGAGGGCAGCGGCCGCCACGCTCTGATCGGCGCTGTGATTGGCGGTGCCTTGGGAACAGCCGTGGCCCTCCGGGGAAACGCAGGCGTACGCGCATCGTTCGCTCTCGGGACTGTGGGAGCGGGCATCGGGGCAGCCATGGGCTTCAGCATTCCGTCTTTTCCATCCGGGAACCCGTACCGGCGCGGCTGGCCTGGCCGCCGGTGGCCTGACGAAGACGAGTCGGCTTCCCGGAAGCCAGGGTCGGCCAAACCGGACGCGTCCCAGCAAGCGGCGCTGCGCCCGCCCCAACCGGCCACGAGCGTCGAGGGTCTGAGCGCGGTCTCGGCCGATCTCCCCTAGAAATTGCCCATTTTCAGGCCCAGAAAGGAACCCCTAAGGCTTCCCGCTGCATCTCATGGCCAGGCCTCTCGCCGGGAGGGTTACCGACGGTAACCTTCCCGGTCCGGGGCAGTCTAAGCTGGTGATATACTGCCTATATTCAGTGCAGTAGCTGGGGTGGAAGCTAAGCCCTCAACCGAAGGAATTCTCAAAATGGCCCGTAGTTCTCGCCGTTCACTCTTCCTGGTAGTTTTTTTCCTCCTTGCCTGCGGCTTCCTGGGAATTCTGTTTGCTCAGCGCAGCGGCCAGCAGTCGTCCATTGCGGGCGATTCCGAGGTTAAGGACAGCCTCAAGCAATTCACCGACGTGTATTCGCTGGTCGAAGAGAACTACGCCGAACCGGTGAATCCGGACAAGGCTATTTACAACGGCGCCATCCCCGGCATGCTGCATGCGCTCGACCCACACTCCAACTTCTTCGATCCCAAGTCGTACGCACTGATGCGCGAGGACCAGCGCGGCAAGTATTACGGCGTGGGCATGACGGTCGGTCCGCGCAACAACAAGGTCATCGTGATCTATCCCTTCGTCGGCACACCGGCTTATCGGGCCGGCATCCATCCCGGCGACGTAATCATCGCCGTCGATGGCAAGTCGACCGAAAACATGAGCACCGGCGATGTCGCCGAACTTCTGAAGGGAGCCAAGGGCACCACGGTGCACATCAGTATCTCGCGCGAAGGCGTGGAGAAGCCGATGGAGTTCACGGTGGTTCGCGACGAGATTCCGCGCTACAGCGTGGACGTGCATTTCCTGATCCGTCCCGGCATCGGGTACATGCACGTCAACGGATTCAATGAGACCACCGAGCGCGAGGTTTCCGAGGCTCTGGATCAGTTTGGCGATCTGAAGGGTCTGATTCTCGACCTACGCGGCAATCCCGGCGGCCTGCTGAGTGAAGGCGTGGGCGTGGCTGACAAGTTCCTGAAGAAAGGCCAACTCATCGTTTCCCACCATGGCCGCGCCTCCGCCGAAAAGCGCTACACCGCGCAGCACGGCAATGGCGGCAAAGATTATCCCATCGTTGTGCTGGTAAACCGGCTGACGGCCTCGGCGGCGGAAATTGTCTCCGGCGCGATTCAGGATCACGACCGCGGCTTGATCGCGGGGGAAGTGACGTTTGGCAAAGGCCTGGTGCAGACGGTGTATCCGCTGGCCGAGAACACTGGCCTGGCTCTGACCACGGCGCACTACTACACGCCCAGCGGGCGGCTGATCCAGCGCGACTACAGCAACATTTCGCTCTACGATTACTACTACAACCGTGACAGCGCCGAGACCTCCAACACCGCCAACCGCGAGGTGAAGCTTACCGACAGCGGACGCACGGTGTACGGTGGTGGCGGCATCACTCCGGACGTGTCTATTCCTCCAGTGAAGACAAACCACTTCCAGGACACGCTCCTGCAGCACTACGCCTTCTTCAATTTCGCCAAGCGCTATGTGGTGGACCATCACCCCACAAAGAATTTCGAAGTGGACGATGCCACCGTGCAGGAGTTCCGCAAGTCGCTGGATGAAGCCAATATCCCCTACACGCAGTCGGATCTGCTGGATAACGACGAATGGCTCAAATCCAGCATCAAGGCTGAGATTTTCGTCGACGCTTTCGGGCAGGATGAGGGCATGAAGGTACGCGCTGAGTCGGACCCAGAAGTGGTCAAAGGCCTGGAACTCTTGCCGCAGGCCAAGGCCCTGGCCGACAATGCCCGGAAGATCAT
>Ga0187818_10000240_pt1 | contig 18072 bp, 20 predicted proteins | sample NC_wetland_sal_i_14_FD_130581 | JGI IMG/M metagenome (GOLD analysis project Ga0187818, IMG submission 130581) | Wetland sediment microbial communities from Neuse River Estuary, North Carolina, USA - SO4_3 | ecosystem: Environmental > Aquatic > Freshwater > Wetlands > Sediment | place: USA... | reverse complement strand
GACGAGGTTGACCGGGTCCCGGAAGAGGGCGTCGCGCGCACCGTCAGCGACGACCAGCGCCAGTTGATCATCCAGAGCTTGCACGGCAAGCCGCCCGGGCAGATCGCGATCACCGCCCACCCGATCGTCGAAGACAGCGCCGAATTCGCCAAGGCGATCGCGACGCCGCTGCTGCAGGTCGGCTGGCGGATCGAGGGTCAGCAGATCCGCCGCGCCGCGCCGCAATCGCTTGAGCCGGTGCCTGGGCTTGCCATCGTCGTGCACGACAAGGGCACCCCGCCGCAACAGGCGCTGCAGCTCAAGGCGGCGTTGAGCGCGGCGCATATCGCCGCGACACTGGCGACGGATCCGACCCTGGCGCCCGACGCCACCCTTTTATGGGTCGGCCGGCGCCCGAATTTCACTTCGAACGAGCCGGCGAAATAGCCGCCGCTCCGCGATGTGGCTGCCCTGTTGCCCGCGCCGAAAGCTCAATCCCGCCGATAGGGGTAGCAGCGGGCGCGGTCCAGGGTCATCCCATAATGCTGGCCGAGCGCGCGGATCGCGTCGCTCTGGTCGGGGTAGGGATCGGCATTGCCCGGGCCGACGATGATCGGCCGAAAGCTGCGGTCGTCGCGACCGCCGGGCGGCAGCATTGCCGTCGCCAGCGGGTTGCCTTCGCCGTCGCGCAGCGTGAGGAATAGCGGCATCTCGCGCAGGATGTGCGCCTTCAGCCCGATCTCCTGCTCGAAATAAACTTTCGATACGGGGCGAAAGCTTTGTGCTGCCTTGTCGTGTTCCTTGCGGAAATACTTCTCGACCGCATGGCGCATGACTTCCGATTCGGCGACCGCCTCGGCCTCGCTCTCGATCCGAAACCACGTCTTGCCGCCAGACGCGTCGCAAACGTACCTCATGCTTCCTCCCACATGGCTTTCGGCACGCACCGGCATCGCGAGGGCGGGGATGCGATGCCGGGAGACAGAAAAATCCGGAGTTCGGAGCGAGTCAACAGCAACCTGGGGCAGGTGTAGCGCAACACAGCCAAGCGCACCGCCGGTCCCAAAATAATCCGGGGGGACACTCAGGCCTTGCGCGCGCGGCCGGATCGTTCGCCGGCCACGCGTCGCGCAGGCAGCGCAGAGGCGGCCGCGCCGACGCGCCGCGGCTCGGTCCACTCGCGCCACAGGGCAACCAGCGCCGCCATCACCGCCGGGCCGAGGAACAGCCCAAGGAACCCCATCGTTTCCAGCCCGCCGAGCAGACCCAGCAATACCAGCAGGAAGGGCAGCCGTGCGGCGCCGCCGATCAGCACCGGGCGGACGAAATGATCGGCAACGAACAGCAGCACGCTGCCGAACACGATGATGATGATCCCTCCGAGCGTGTTGCCGATGGCAATGAGATAGAAGCCCGCAATCAGGTAAACCGCCGGGGCGGCAAACGGGATGACGGCAGCCACGCCGGTCACCGCGCCGAAGGTGGCCGGGTAGGGCATGCCGACAGCGAAATAAACGAGGCCCAGGAGAATGCCTTCGGCCAGCCCGACCAGCACCAGCCCGTTCACCGTGCCATGCACCGCCGCGATCATGTGGCGCGCGATGCGCTCGCCGCGCTGGCCGATCAGCCGGTCGCTGAGCCCGCGCAGGCGCTCGGCCAGCGCATCGCCGTCGCGGAACAGGAAGAAGAGGGTGAGCAGCGTGAACAGAAAGAGCGCGAGCCGGTGGAACACCTCAACACCGACGTCGCGCGCCGACTGGGTCAGCGTGTGCAGGGTGACGCGGCCGATCAGATCCTCCGCCATCGCCGGATCGCTGAGGTTGGCGCTCCACCAATTCGCGATTATCGGCCCGGCCAAGGGGAACTGCCTGATCCATTCGGGCACCGCGATGCCGTGATGGCGTGCATTGCTGACGAACTCGGTCACGAAATGGCTCTCGCGGGCCAGTCCGATACCTAAGAGGACGAGCGGCGCGATGAAGATGATCCCGATCGCGGCGGTTCCCAGCAACGGCCCGACGATCCGGTCGCTATGCTCCGGGAGTAGTCGCAACATGCGATGATAGAGCGGCCACAGCGCGATCGCGAGCACCGCGGCCCAGGCCAGCGCCGGGAGAAAATCGAAAAGGATCCACAGCCCGACGGCGATGATCGCCGTCGCCATCGCAATGCGCACGAAAGGCTGCCAGGAAGATGACGTTGCACCGGAAGGCGTGGCGCGATCGGTCTCCATCGGGTTTAGCCTTTTCAATCGGTCGCGGCGAAGTCTATCCGAAGCGCGGGTCGATGGCACGAGAGGAGGGGCTGCGGCCTTGCATGACGGTCACGGCAGGCATAATCTCGCCGTGGCGATTTCGACTTTCGACAAGACGCAAGGGGTTCAGCTGATGGGATATACTCTCGAACAGTTCTCGGCCGATTGTCACCGGGCCCTCGCCGCGGATCCCGGTCCGGAAGGCCGCAAAAAGGTTTGCGCGCTGGTTCAGAAGGCTTGCGCCGACCCGGCGTTCGTCAGAGAGCACCTGCCCGATAACGCGCCCGAACGCAAGATCCTCTACGAGGACCCGGAACTGGGCTTTTGCATCCTTGGCCATGTCCATCATGGCGCCAAGCAAAGCGCGCCGCACGATCACGGCCCGACCTGGGCGATCTATGGCCAGGCGATGGGCGAAACGGTGATGACTGACTGGGCGCTGGTGTCGCCGGCGAGCGAGGGGGTGACCGGCAAGGTGCGCCACGTTCGCGATTACACGCTCGCCCCGGGCGCTGCCTATGTCTACAACGAGGGCGAGCTGCATTCGCCGCGCCGCGACGCCTCGACCAAGCTGATTCGCATCGAGGGCCGCAACGTCGAAAAGATCCGGCGCTTCCCGTACGAGAAAGCGTAACCCGCGTCACCGCGGCCGCTGGAATGACGAGGGCGCCCCGCGGGGCGCCCTCGCTGTTTGCGCGTCTGAACGGGTCCTAAGAGTTACTCGACGACCGTGACGCGCCGGTTGCGCGGCTCGCGGACGCCGTCCGGGGTCGGCACGGCGAGATCGTTCTCGCCAACACCGCCGAATACGATCGTCTGTGGCGGCACGCCCATGCCGACAAGGCTATCGGCGACACTTTTCGCCCGCTTCTCTGACAGCCTTTGGTTGTAGCGAACCGAACCGGAGGTGTCGGCGTGGCCAGTCACCCGCACGCTCACCGCGCCGCCGGCGCGGTAGGCGGCTGCGGCCTGCTGCAGGATCGCCATGGCGTCCGGCCCGACCGTGGACCGGTTCCAGTCAAAATATACCGTGAAGACGCGGGCGCCGACCGGTCCTGCCGCGACTGGTGCGGGCGGTGGCGGCGCTGGCGGCGGCACGGGCACGCACGCTGCCACAGCCAGCAGCGAACAGACGATGATCGCGCGCTTCATCGAAACCCTCCCTTGGTTGAGCGCCGCAGACTATAGAAAAACCGTGAGGTTTGGCTACGGCCAAGCGCGTTGCGTTGGAATCGGTGCGGCGCGCCGGAATAAAAACGGGCTAGAGCGGATTTCGACGAGGTTGACCGGCCCGTGCCGACATGACTGGAATTCGCCCTAGCTCGCGCCTTCGACGATCAGCGCACGGGCGCGCGAATTGGCCTGCCGGATCGGCAGGGCGGCCTGGTATTCCGGCGAGTTGTACCAGCGGCGCGCGGCTGCGGCATCGGCAAACTCGATGATCACGACGCGCTGTGGCTCGGGGCTGCCCTCGACGAGCTCGGCCTTCCCGCCGCGCGCGATGAAGCGCCCGCCGTACTGCGCGATGCTGGCGCCGGCAAGCGCCCGATAGGGCTCGTATCCAGCCGGATTGGTGACCTCAACCTCGGCAACGAAATAGGCCGGCATGTCGTGCTCCTTTGGCCGAATGTTGCGGGGATCGCAGCTTAATGGACGCAAGCCCGCACGGGGAATACCGATCCGCTAACCGGCAAGCTCAGGCTTGGTGGCAACCCGTCGCAGTCAGCGTGAGGCCCAGCGCCGGCGCGCTGTACCCCTTCGGGCAGGAGGCTGGCGCCGTATTCGTGAACGGGAACAGGCCCGGGATGAGGAATTGGAATGGATAACATACCGTCACCTCGTTGCCGCAGGCCGGCGAAGGGCTTGTCACCGAGAAGACGGCGCCGGCGGGCACCGATATGCCATAGACGCGGCTTGCGGCATAAGTGCCCGGGCCGGTGCCGGTAATATTTGCAGAGCAGGTAACCGTGATGCATCGCGCCGCCGCTTCGGCCGCGTATTGCAGCTCGGATTGTGTCCAGAACAGCCGGCCGAACTCGATGCAGCCCAGAAGGAACAACATCAGCACCGGAAGGATGATCGCGAACTCGAGCGCCTCGATGCCCTCGCGCGCTCTGGCGAACCGGACCAGAAATCGCCCAACCTCGCGGCACCGGGTGCGCAACAGTGACGAAATCCTATTCATCGCGGGCATTCAGTAGATCCGTGCCGTGGCGGTAGCATTCGGGGTGAAGGATCCCCCCGCCGGCACGATGCCGGGATACGGCAGAAACGGCGTGTAGGTCGTGGCGGCAGTGACCGTTACATAAGTGCCGGGCGTGGTGCCGTCCGAGCATAAACTTATGCCGGTGCTATCGCAGGACGGCAGGTTGGTCTTATTCAAAACCGGGTCGGTATAGGCCACGGCTCCCGGAGCCAGGGTGAGACCGTCGACCGTCGTCGAAGTGCCGTCGTCGAAATTCAAGATTACCGACCCGGTGGCGCTTATGCACCCGCAAAACTGCGCCGTATGCGCGGTGACGGCGGTACCGAGACCCGTCGCGCTCTGCTCGGCGGTTTTGATCGTCGTCTGCACGACCGGCAAAATCTGCTGGTCGTCGGCGCATTTGCAATAGGTGGCATATTCGGCGCCGGCTCTGGCGGAGTTTCCAACCTCCATCTGCACAAACAGCCCCATGCCGAGATCGAGCAGGCCGATAACCAGCGGAATCAGAAAGAACGCCATGATGAAGGCAAACTCGACCGTGCTGGCGCCCTCCCGCGCCGCGGCGGCGCGGCGCAGCAGCCGCACGATCCTGTAGCCCGGTTGCATATGCCTACTCCACCAGTTGGGCCGTCCCATGCCCCGCCACGCCCGAGTTGGCAGCGCAGCCGGTCTGACTGAATGTCGTCGTGTGGCCGCCGCTCATGTTGACAGTGAGGGAGACAAGCTGGTTGCACTGCGTGTTGGAGCTGGAGGTCTGGCCGCCCTCATAGGTCACCGCCTGGGTCGGCGCATAGATCGCGCCGCTGATGTTGAGGTTCGCATCGCCCGTGAAGGTCGCCGACTGCCCCACCGGTGCCCCCTTGTCGATCCACATCGAGATGCCAGCGCTCCCGGTCGGAGGGTCGGTGGTGGCGACGGGCGGGGTTAGCGTCACCTTCGGTGAGGTACCGCTGCCGGTACATGCCTTGCTGCAATATCCGGGGCCCAGGAGCGCCTCTCCGACGTTCGTGGGCGAATTCGTCGCGGCCGTCGAGAGCGTCAACGAGGTGGGGGTTGAGTTGACCGTGCTGAAGGTCGTCGCCCCCGGGGTCGAATTGGGGATCCCCAGCCCGCTGATGGCAGGATTGCTCACACCGATGAGAGTCACCGGAAACTGGACCAGATTGTTGATCGCAGTGGTGTTGCCGACGTCGCCATAGAATGTGCCGTCCGGATGGCTGCAGTATTTGGTGTTACCGCCGCAATCGCTGCTGCTGATGCACTTTGGTGAACTGGGCGAATTGCAATAGCCGTTGGCATCGCAGGTGTCGCCGCTGTGCCCGGTGCAGCTGCCCGAGGTACCGGCGATGCTGATCGTACCGTAATTCTTGGTGCAATCGGGCGCGGGGCTGATCTTTTTGTTATTGAAGGGATTTGTCGTAAGATTGGTGTAATAGCTGTCGCAGGTAACGTAAATCGTGACACCCGTCCCATAGATCGCCGCATTGCCCGTGGCGGTCAAGCCGCCGCCATCCATGATGTAGATGCCGGGATCGAGATAGACGCTCCCGGTGGTGATGTTGAGCCCGCCGCAAATGACTACGGGTGTGGTCGGCGATGCCGGGGTGAAATGCACGGGGTACGTGGTCCCCGACACCGTCATCGACGTCCCCAACGGGGGGCTGCTGGACGAGATCGTCGCGGTCGTATCGTAGGTCGCATTGGGGTACGTGCATCCACCGCTGGTCGATGGCGGCGTCCGGCTGGCGTAGGGGTCCGGCGCCGGCGATGAGCCGTAGATCGGGGTCGGCGAGACCTGGCCCTGACCGAAGAACGTATTGGTTTGCGCAAGCAGGATCTGCCCGCCATTGGTCGCCTGGAGTACCGAGCTGCCGGTGACGTCGGTGTCGTTTGCCGTCGCGTTCGGGTCATTGAGATTGTTGACGAGGTTGCAGGCGCTCAGATCCATCGTCGAGCTGCCGCCGAGCGAGACGCTCGGTGGGTTGACCAGCGGGTTGGGGGCCTGGTCGAGCGCCAGGACGCAGGAACCGCCGGCGCCCAGCGTGGTCGCCGCGCGCGCCTCGGCGACGGGATTTCCGGAATACACCACCTGCGACAGGAAGCGCTGCTGCGGTTGGGTGATAATGACCTGAAGGCAGTTCGTCGGATCGTTCTGGCAGGTCGTACTGGTCGGGTTCAGCGGGAGGCCGGCACACGAACCGTACCCGGATGTGCAGGGACAACCGTTGGTCGGCGTCTGCGTGCACGCCGGATAGCCAAAGCTTGCGGCCACGGCGAGGGCGGCCGCCTGCGCGGTCGCGTCGGTTGCCACCGCGCCGTTATCGCCCGACGCCACATAGGCGTTGATCCCGGCGATCGCCGCCTGGTCGGCCGCCCCTTGCAACGAGCGCTGGTTGACCTGCCATAGCGCGGCATCGATGGCGAGCGCGGCCGCGCCGATGATCACCGGCGCCAGGATCGCCGTGATCACCCCGGCCTGGCCGCGCGGCTCCGTCAGCAGCACGCGCAATCTGGTTCCGAAGCGGCCGCAAACGACACGGCATTTAGCCAGCGCCCACCACATGGTCGACACCTCTGAGTTAACAAAAGAGAAACGCTAGTTTATAATTTATCAAGCGATCCTTAAGAAACCGCAAATTCTATTCCCGAAAACAAACCACAAATGCCATGTTCGAACCGGCCCGCGCGCGCCGCAGCGCAGGAGTCCGACGGCTGCGATGCATCGACCGCGTTGCCTGCGGGCGCTCCGGCTGGCATGCTCTGAGCGGCTACGGGCGAGGGCGGGCGATGGACATTGGGCCGGACAGGCGCGGCAAGCGCGATCGGACGACCGATGCTCTCATCATCCCGTTCCAGCAGTTTTTCGCGACCGCCGCGGTGCCTTGTCCCTATGTCGCGGGCCGCGACGAGCGCAAGCTGATCGTCGAGCTCGTCGGCCGCGGCGCGCCGGCGTTTTACGACGAGCTGTCGCGCGCCGGGTTCCGCCGCAGCCACCGATTCGCCTACCGTCCGGCCTGCCGGTCGTGCGCCGCCTGCGTCCCCGTGCGCATCGCCGTCGAGCGGTTTGCCCATACCCGCTCGACCCGGCGGGTGCGCAACCTCAATGGCGGGGCGAACGGCGCCCTCGCCGGGCGACTCCTGGCACCGCGTGCCACCCCCGAGCAATTCGAGCTATTCGCCGCCTATCAGCGCTCGCGCCACCGCGACAGCGACATGGCGGCGATGACCTATGCCGACTACCGCGGCATGGTCGAGGACAGCGCGGTGCGCACCGCGATCGTGGAATACCGCGAGCCGGAGGGCGCCCTCGTCGCGGTGTCGCTGATCGATCGGCTCGATGACGGCATTTCGGCCGTCTACAGCTTTTACGACCCGGCGCATCATCGCCGCAGCCTCGGCACCTGGTGCATCCTGTGGCTGGTCGAGGAGTGCCGTCGCGAGGGGTTGGCTTACGTCTATCTCGGCTACTGGATCGCCGAGAGCCCGAAGATGGCCTACAAGGCGCGCTTCCCGGCGCTCGAACGCCTGGCCGACGGGGTTTGGACGCCATTTGTACCGCCATCTGCCGCTAACAAATAACCATGAAGACACGAAGGACACGAAGGAAAGCCAATGAGCCTCTCGCATGAGAGCGGTCTCGGCGAGCGCGTCATAGGATTGGCAATCGATGTACACCGTCATCTCGGTCCCGGGCTGCTCGAATCGGCCTATGAGGAATGCTTATGTTTCGAACTCGCTCAGGCTGGGATGGCGCATCGGCGCCAAGTGCCGCTCCCGATCGTTTACAAGGATATCCACCTGGATTGCGGTTACCGCATGGACCTCGTTATCAAAGACGAACTCATCGTCGAGATTAAAGCGGTCGAGCGGATTCTGCCGGTTCACGAAGCACAGATGCTCACTTATTTGCGACTCTCACGCCTGCGCGCTGGCTTGTTGATGAATTTCAATAATGTCGTGTCGAAGGATGGTCTCCGGCGCTTTGTGTTGTGAGCGCGCTAACTTCGTGCTCTTCGTGTCTTCGTAGTTTACTTTGAGTCACGTATGACCCTGGGCATGCTTTCATCGACGCTGTTTGGCGACATGTTCGGCACCGCTGCGATGCGCGGGGCATTCGGCGAGATCGCCTTTATTACCCGCTGCGCCGAGGTCGAGGCGGCACTTGCCCGCGCCCAGGCGCGGCTCGGCATCGTGCCGAGCGAGGCGGCCGCGGCGATCTCGGCTTCGGTTGCTACCCTCGCAGCGAACCCCGAGACGCTCGACCTGGCGCAGCTTCGCCGCGAGACCGAGACGGTCGGCTATCCGATCCTGCCGCTGGTGCGTCAGCTCGCCGAGCACGCCGGGCCGGCCGGGCGCTGGCTGCACTGGGGCGCGACGACCCAGGACATCATGGACACCGCCGCGGTGCTACAGATCCGCGACGGAATCCGGCTGATCGAGACCGATCTCGCCGCGCTGCGCGGCCACCTCGCCGGGCTCGCCCGGCGCTATCGCGACACCCCGATGGCCGGGCGTACCCATCTGCAGCACGCCCTGCCGATCACCTTCGGCTACAAGGCGGCGGTGTGGCTTACCGCCTTCGATCGGCATGCCGCGCGGCTCGACGAATTAAAGCCGCGGGTGCTGGCCGTCCAGTTCGGCGGCGCCGCCGGGACGCTCGCCTCGCTCGGGCCCGGCGCGGAGAGCCTCAATTCGCGCACCGAGCTGGCGCACGAATTGGGGCTCGCCGAACCGGCGATCACCTGGCATGTCGCGCGCGACGCGATCGCCGAGATCGTGCAGTTCCTGGCGCTTCTCGGCGGTAGCCTCGCCAAGATCGCGTTTGACGTGATGCTGATGTCGGCGACCGAATTCGGTGAGGCGGCTGAGCCGTTCGTCGCCGGCCGCGGTTCCTCCTCGACGATGCCGCAAAAGCGCAACCCGATCTCGTGCGAGCTGATCCTCGCCGCCGCCAGGGCGCTGCGCCAGCATGCCGGGCTCGCGCTCGACGCAATGGTCAGCGATTTCGAGCGCGCCACCGGCCCCTGGCATGTCGAGTGGATCGCGCTCCCGGAAAGCTTCGGCTATGCCGCCGGCGCGCTGCACCAGGCCGAATTCATGCTCGGCGGGTTGATCGTCGATCCGGTCCGCATGGCGAAGAACCTCGGCATGACGCACGGGCTCATCGTCGCCGAGGCCGTGATGATGGGGCTGGCGCCGCATACCGGGCGCACCGAGGCGCACGACCTGGTCTACGACGCCTGCCGCCAGGCGATCGAGAGCGACCGCCCGCTCTGCGAGGTGCTGCTCGAAACTCCGGCGGTCGCCGCGCCGCTCGGCGAAGCGCGCCTTCGCGCGTTGACCGATCCGGCGAACTACCTCGGCGCCGCCCAGGCGATGGTCGATCGCGTGCTCGACGACCGCCGCTGACCTGGCGCGAGGTCGCCCGCGTCACCAGCGCCTCATTTCAGATCCTTAAGGCAGCCCGCGAATTTGACGACGATGGTATCGGAGCCGTCAAGGGTGAACAGCCAGCTTGATACTTCGTCGTCCGGGAAGGTGACGCTGATTTTATTCCCGTCGTGGAACTCGCGGATGAACTCTTCGATCTGCTTGCTGTTGATGTCGAATTCCAAACCGGCGTCGCCATCGCTGAAATGCATCCCGGTCGCGGTCGCGTTCCAGGGCGCCTCCTTGTCGATACGCATTACAGTTTTAACCTTTGCCTTGTCCTTCAACGTCCACTGATCATTGCCGAGCTGGATCGTCAGAGTGTCATCGCCGGCGTAGTACTTCACGCTAAAGAACTTTCCGGACCCGCTCGATGACATGCCGCAAACCCGGGTGCCGTCATTGCTGGTCCCGCCAAAGGCCTTCCATGCACCCGCGCGTGCCAGCTCCTTGGTGTCGGCGAGGCAACTTCCGGCAATGACCAAGCTTGCCAGTGCGGCGGCGATCGTGATCGGTAATTTCATGTTGTGCTCCCATTGGTTACAACGTGCTTCGCCAAATCGGCGAACCCGACAATTGAAGCCTGCATAGCAATGTCGGAGCGCAGGCCCAGTGAGCCTGAGGGTGGACACCGCGAGGGTGGCGAGAGGCACCATGTGCATCATCCGAGGTGCGTTGTTGCTTGCTATTCTCGCGAGGGTTACTAAACCCAACCTAAAGCATAGGTGGAATGGAGGCAAACTGCTTGCGTCTACCCGGCGAGATCGCGTCTGCCGCGATACCGCCGTGTAGGGAAGCGGGCGAATCGCACTGCCGCCGACTACATAAGATCGTGAAACGGCGGCTCCTGGGCCCTCTCAGGGCGCGGATGGGGAGGGAGTATGGCGACGGGCGATATAGAGGTTGCGCGCAGCGTCTCGGCGCTGCGGCAGGCGGTCGCATCGTGGCGCGCGCGGCGGGAACGGGTCGGGCTGGTGCCGACGATGGGGGCAATCCATGACGGGCACCTGGCGCTGGTTCGAGCTGCGCGCGGCGGGTGCGAGCGGGTCGTCGCCTCGCTCTTCGTCAATCCGACGCAATTCGCGCCGACCGAGGATTTCGCCGCCTATCCGCGGAATGAGACAGCCGATCTCGCCGCGTTCCAGAGGGCCGGCGCCGATCTCGTCTTCATCCCGACCGTCGCGGAGATGTACCCGCCCGGCTTTGCCACGAGCGTCCTTGTCGGCGGGGTCAGCGAGGGCTTGGATGGCGCCTTTCGGCCGGGCCATTTCACCGGGGTCGCGACTGTCGTCGCCAAACTCCTGCTTCAATCTTTGAGCGACGCCGCCTATTTCGGCGAAAAGGATTACCAGCAGCTGATGGTGGTGCGCCGCCTCGTTCGCGACCTCGACATCCCGGTTCGGATCGAGGGGGTAGCGACCGTGCGCGAACCCGACGGGCTCGCGCTGTCCTCGCGCAACGCCTATCTCTCGTCGGCCGAGCGCCGCATCGCGCCGCTTCTCTACCGGGTGCTGTGCGACAGCGCCGCGGCGCTCGCGCAAGATCCCGACGCCGTCTCCGGCACGCTGGAGCGCGGCATCGCCGCGCTCCAGGCCGGCGGGTTCGTGGTCGACTACCTCGAATTGCGAGGCGCGTCCGATCTGGCGCCGATGCTGCTTCTCGCCGGTCCCGCGCGCCTCTTGGCCGCCGTCCATCTCGGCCGCACCCGGCTGATCGACAACATCGCGGTCGCGCCGATCTAGCCGCCTTGAAGCGCCTTTCGGGTCCGCGGCAAAAGCAATAGGATGGCCCGGCACAGGCATTGCACCCGGCCGATCGGGAACGAACCGAGGAGAAGACGGCAATGAGCAGCGCATCGCGGCGCGATTTTCTGAAGATTGCGGTGGTCGGCGGCGCCGGCGCGGCGCTCGTTCCAGCGGCGCGGGCAGCCGGCAAGACGGTCGCAGTCCTGCATGAAAGCTCGTTCATCCCGCCGTTCGACGAATACATCAAAACCAAGCTCGCGGAAGCGTACGAGAAGGCCACCGGTGTCAAGATCGTCTACGAAACGACCGCGGTCGGCAGCCTGCCGACGCGGATCGCCACGATCACCGAAACCGGGACGGGCGCCGACATCACGATGAACGGCCTGCTCCAGGTCATCCAGTTCGGCGAGAAATACCTCGATGTCACCGACCTTGCTGCGCAGATCGGCAAGGAGCAGGGGGGCTGGTACGATGCCGGCCGCGAGGCGGTCGTCGTCGAGGGCAAATGGAAAGCCGTGCCGTTCTGCAATATCGGACAATTGATGAACTGGCGCACCGACTGGTTCGCCGAGGTCGGGGTCAAGAAGTTCCCCGACACCTGGGAGGAATTGTACGAGGTCGGCAAGAAGTTGAAGGCCAAGGACCATCCGTTCGGCTTCGAGCTCGGGCACGGCTTTGGCGACAACCATGGCTGGCTATATCCGCTGTTGTGGTCCTACGGCGGCGCCGAGGTCGCGGCCGACGGCAAGACCGTGGTCATCGATTCCGACGAGACCGCCCGCGCCGTCGATTTCGCCCGCAAATTCTTCAAGGACACGATGTTCGAGGATGTGCTTGGCTGGACCGACGTCAGCAACAACAAGGCGTGGATGGCCGAGCAGATCTCGTGCACCAACAATGCCGAGAGCATCCTGTGGTTTGCCAAACGCAACTTTCCCGAGATCGGCAAGGTCACCGACCAGGCGCAGAACCCGCAGGGGCCGAAGGGCCGCTTCCACCTGCTCGATTCGATCAGCCATTCGATCTTCAACTTCTCGCCGGTCAAGGACGAGGCAGTGGCGTTCATGCGCTGGCTGATGGATCCCAAGCAATTGGACGGCTGGTACGGAGTCGCCGAGAGCTATTACCAGCCGCTGCTGCACGGCTACGACAACGCGCCGATGTGGGAGGTCGAGCCGCGCAACAAGCCTTACCGCGACGCGCTCGCCACCGCCCACCTCCCGGGCTGGCCGGCGCCGGCGAGCCGCCAGATGGCCGAAAGCGTCGCCAAATACGTCGTCGTCGACATGTTCGCCAAGGCCTGCGCCGGCGCGTCGACCAAAGATGTGATCAAAACGGCCGAGGGCCAGCTGAAGGAAATCTACCGGGGCGCATAGGCACGTCGACAAATCCGCGCCCCCTCAGGATGAGACAATATTCTTGATGCCATCAACAACAGACCTCATGCCGAGGAGCGCCCAAAGGGCACGTCTCGAAGCACCGAGCGCAGCAATGCATCGCGGCGGGGTCTGACATGGCGATCCGCAGCGAACCGCTGATCGCGACGGCGCGGCTGCCACGGCGCGCCGCGTCGGTATCCGGCTGGCTTGACCGCGAGAGCGTGTTCAGCTGGCTGATGATGGCGCTGCCGCTATTGTTCCTCGCGGCCTTTGTCGGCTACCCCTTGGTCTACGGCGTCCTGTTGAGCCTGGAGGACCGTCCGGTGGCGCAGCCCGGCCATTTTGTCGGGCTGAAGAACTTCATCGCCGATTACCACGACCCGATCTTCTGGCGCGTCGCGATCAACACCTTTGTCTATACCGGGGTCGCGACGCTGTTGAAGATGGTAGGCGGCCTCGGCCTCGCGCTGGCGATGAACCAGCATTTCCGCATGAAGAACCTGGTGCGGGCGCTGCTGCTCTTGCCGTTCATCGTGCCGACGGTGCTGAGCACGGTCGCCTGGATGTGGATGCTCGACCCGGCCTTCAGCGTCGTCAACCGCATCCTCATCGGGCTCGGCATGCCGCGGCCGGGGCCCTCCTGGCTCGGCAATCCGGTGCTGGCGATGGTTTCGATCATCGTGATCAACACCTGGCGCGGGCTGCCGTTTTACGGGATCACGCTGCTCGCCGGCCTGCAGACCGTGCCGCCCGAGCTGTACGAGGCGGCGACGATCGATGGCGCCGGCGGCTGGCACCGCTTTCGCTATGTGACATTGCCGCTGTTGAAGCCGATCATCCTGATCGTCACGCTGTTCTCGGTGATCTTCACCTTCGCCGATTTTCAGCTGGTCTATGTGCTGACGCATGGCGGGCCGCAGAATGCGACCCATCTGTTCGCGACCTACGCTTTCGACATCGGCATGGGGGCGGGCCAGCTCGGTCTCGGCGCCTCGATCGCGCTGACCATGCTGCCGGCGCTGGCGCTGTTGATCGCCGCGCTGACGCTCTACATGCGGAGGCAGTGATGGGCCCGGGGATGATCACGGGCCATGGCCGGATCGAGGGGCTGGTGCGGGTATGGCTGCCGGTCGGGTTTTTCCTCGTGGTGGCGCTCTTTCCGTTCTACTGGATGGCGATCACCTCGATTAAGCCGAACGCGGAGCTCTACAACGCGCGACTGATGCCGCTCCTGGTGCGCAACCCGACGCTGAAGCACTATGTCGATCTCTTGACCGAGACGAGCTTTTTGTTGTGGACCTGGAACACGATGCTGGTCGCGGTGGTATCGACCGCGATCTCGCTGGTGTTCGGTACGATGCTCGCCTATCCGCTCGCCCGCATGCGGTTCGCCGGCGCCGGCCTCATCGCGATGACGGTGGCGGCGATCTATCTGGTGCCGCAGCCTCTTCTCTTCCTGCCGCTCGCCGATGTGATCAACCGCCTCGATCTCGGCAACACCTTGACCTCGGTGATCCTGACCTATCCGACGATGCTGGTGCCGTTTTGCGCCTGGCTGCTGCTCGGCTATTTCAAGACCGTGCCAAAGGACCTCGAGGAAGCCGCACGGATCGACGGCGCGAGCCGGTTGCAGACGATGCGGCAAATCTTTCTGCCGTTGTGCACGCCGGGGTTCATCTCGGCCGGGATCTTCGCGTTCACGCTATCGCAGAACGAATTCCTGTATGCCCTGATCTTCCTGACCAAGAGCTCGGTGCGCACGGTCCCGGTCGGAGTCATCGCCGAGTTGATCCGAGGCGATGTGTTCTATTGGGGCCAGCTGATGGCGGGAGCGCTGCTGGGCTCGATCCCAGTCGCGCTGATCTACTCCTTCTTCGTCGAACATTATGTCGCCGGGCTGACCTCCGGCTCGGTGAAAGGCTGATCGCGGATCAGCCGGGTCACCAGTCGCAGTAATCGACTTCGTCGACGTAGGACCGCGCTGCGGGACGACCCGCCGGTCGGCGGATCAACGCGGGCTGCGCCTGCGGAACCGCCCAGCCCATCGGGTGGCGCGCAGCGAGCCACGAGCCAAGCCGGGGAAGCCATTGCGCTGCCTCTTCGGTCGTGGCGGACCACGGCGCCTTCGGCGCCCGCTCGAACAGCGCCGTCGCAATCACCTGCCGCGCCTCTTTCTGTTCGATCCAACGTACTGGCATTGCGTTACGCATGTTCTGAACTCCCCAAGGGCGATCTGGACAGCGCCATCGCCCGATCCGGTGAGGAATATAGCGGTCGGCGCGCGCAACGCATGTGATGCCGCTCACATTGCCTGTGATGCAGTTCACATTCGCGTAAAATATTTTCCGGGTTCGACTCGATTGTTTGATTTTGTCGCAAATTCGGGCCCGGGCGAGACCGGCGCCCGGCGGCGCGACCCCTAGGCAGGATTGGCCATGCTGTATAGATTTGACCGCCGGGCTACGGCGCGGGTGTGGCGGAATGGCAGACGCGGCAGACTCAAAATCTGCTTCCCGTAAGGGAGTGGGGGTTCAAGTCCCTTCACCCGCACCAAATTCCCAGCTTTGGGTCCAGTGATCGGGCAGCGGCACCCGCGCCGAGCGGGCGCCGCGTTCGCCCGCTCCCGCGGGTTCCCCGCGCTGGTCGGACCCTAATCGGGAAGCCGGGTCGACTGCCAGGTCACCATCTGCCACCGCCCGCCTTTGTTGGCGTAGACATCGGTAAAGCGGACCCCGAAGCTGTTGGGGCGGCCGCCCGAATTGACGCCGATGCGGCAAGTGCCGGTCAAGACGACCGTGTCGCCGAGATCCTGCGCCTTGACGTCGGACGGCACCACCGAGGTGTAGACCGTACTCCCCGACTCCATCGCCCCGATCAGGCTCTGCTTGGTATCGAGCCGCGCCGAGGAGTGGGTGTACACCAAATCATTCGATAACAGCTCGTTCAGCGTCGCGATGTCCTTTTGCGCCATCGCAGTCATCCGCTTCTTGTCGAGCTCGATGATCATCTGTCCATTGCCGGCCATGTCGGTCCTCCTCTGGTCGTCTCTCGGTCACACCATCAGCACCAGTTTTCCTTGCAGATGGCGACCCTCGCTGACCCGGTGCGCCTCGGCGGCATCGGCGAGAGGATACTCGTGGATCGCCGGCGGTCGCACCGCGCCCTCGTTGAACAGCTCCACCATGCGTTCGAGATGGGCGCGGTCGCGGGCCACAAGCGGGCGCAGCACCTCGACGTCGGTGCGCGGCGGGGTCGAGCCAGGCGGGGCCGGGGCGATCCATACGAGACGCCCGCCCGGCCGCAGCACGGCGTAGGATCTGAGCTGGACCTCGCCGCCGACGGTGTCGAACACCACGTCGCAGCCGGCGGCGGCAGTCGTGAAATCCTGCGTGTTGTAGTCGATCGCCCGATGCGCGCCGAGGGTCCGGACATAGTCGTGATTGCTGGCGCTCGCCGTCGTGATGACGCGGGCGCCGAGGTGCCGGGCGAGTTGGATCGCAAAGCCGGCGACCCCGCCGGCACCGCCGTGGATCAGGATCGTTTCGCCCGCCTTGAGCTTGGCGGTGTCTTCGAGCGCCCAGATTGCGGTCAGGCTGGTCAGCGCCATCGCCGCGGCCTGGGCATGGGTGAGAAGCTCCGGTTTCTTCGCGATGATCGCCGCCTTGATCGCCACCTTCTCGGCGTAGCAGCCCTCGATCCCGGCGTCGCAGACGCCGAACACCGCATCGCCGACCGCGAGATCCTTGACCTCGGCCCCGCGCTCGGCGACCACGCCGGAAAAGTCGCGCCCCAGGATGTGGGGGAATTTCAGCTTGGAATCGTGGCTGCCGAGCCGCACCTTGTAGTCGGCCGCATTGACGCTGGCCGCATAGATGTCGACCACGACCTCGTCGGGCCCGGCGACCGGATCCGGCGCATCGCCATATTGCAGCATCTCCGGCCCGCCATGGCCGGTCAGCAATACCGCCTTCATCGATGCCTCCTTTCTTGCGTGATCAAGCCGGCGGCGCAACCGACAGACGGCCGGTGACGCCGTGCCGCTCGATGAGGCTCGCGACGAGGCCGGACCGCTTCGCCTCCTCGACGAACTCGCGCAGGAAGGCAAAGCCCGCGGCGTTCTTTTTCGGCGTGCCGACCGCCTGCTGGACCGCGGTGAATTGGCCGTCGAGGATGCGCGAGCCCGGAAGCTTCGCGGCGACGTCGATCAGACCAGGCCGCAGCCCGGCATAGGCATCCATCTTCTGGTCGACGAAGGCCTTGATGGCCGCGTCGGCGCTGTCGAACTGCAGCAGCTCGCCCTTCTTGAAGTTGTTTTCGAGCCAGAGGCCATAGGCGCTGCGCGCGGTCACCGCGACGCGCTTGCCGGGCTGGTCGACTTCGCTGACGGAGCGGATCGGCGAACCCGCCGGCACCAGGTAGGTCGCTTCGATCTCGCAATAGGCGGCGGTGAAGTTGATGACCGCCGCGCGCTGCGGCTCGGCGCCGATATTGCCGATGTCCCAGAGCCCCTTCTCGGCGTCGTCCGCAATCTCGCCGGGCCGCGCATAGGGCAGGTATTTGACCGGGACGCCGAGCCGGGCGGCGATCGCCGCCGCCATGTCGGCAGAGACGCCGGAGGGGTCGCCCGACGGGGTCTTGCCGGTGACCAGGAGGAAATTCCCCATATTGATCGCGGCGCGCAGAACCCCGGTCGGGGCAAGCTCGGAGATGACTTGTTGGCTCGGCTGGACGGGCATGGCGCGGGGGTCCGGAATGGTGAAATCGGGTCGGGCATGATCTTAATCATCGCGGCCCGCTACGCACGCGCTAAATCGCGGCCGCGCCCGGCCGGCCACAGGGACCCGAGCATTGGCGGAACTGCGCCAACCTTAGCCGAGGCCGGCGCGGGCGTAGAGCCGGGTTGCGTTGTCCCACAATAGCTTCCTCTTGCGCGCCTCCGGCAGGTCCCAGCCGAGGACAATGCCGGCCGATTTCGGGAAGTGGCTCTCGCCATGCGGGTAGTCGGAAGCGTACATCAAGACCTCGTCGCCCAGCAGGTCGCAAACCGCGTTGGTCAATGGCGCTCCCTCGGGGATCTCG
>Ga0187818_10000239_pt1 | contig 18196 bp, 13 predicted proteins | sample NC_wetland_sal_i_14_FD_130581 | JGI IMG/M metagenome (GOLD analysis project Ga0187818, IMG submission 130581) | Wetland sediment microbial communities from Neuse River Estuary, North Carolina, USA - SO4_3 | ecosystem: Environmental > Aquatic > Freshwater > Wetlands > Sediment | place: USA... | reverse complement strand
TTTGTTGTTCGGAAATGGCCCCGTGGGCGTGATCGGGGGACCGGGGACGTCCGAGGCGGGAAAACAGATGGTCGCGGAATTGGTAAGTCCCGCAGACGGGCAGACGTTCAAGTTTTCCGGCCGGAACTGCTTGCGGCCGCGCAGGAAAAGATAGCCCACGCTAACTACCAGCCCCTTCCCGATCTCCTGGTCAACTTGCAGGCTGGCTTGCTCAGAGTAGGCGATGCGGCTGTTGCGATCAATGCCTCCGCCGCTGTTGGTGACAAACGTTCCCGATGGCAGGCTTGGATTCTGGCCGGGACCGGGGCCGGTGTTGAAGTTGGGCGGCGTCTGACCCGTAAGAATTAGCGTCTTGGCGGCTTGCCATGGTGTCGGCACCGTTGATCCATCCGGATATGGGAGCGGCTGGAAGTTATTCAACGGATTAGGTGCGTCAAAACTGAGCTGGTTCAAGACCCAGGTGGCTGTCGAGTTTCCTTCCCGCACAAAGGGCTGCGCTACTCCGGGAATCACGACCTCGCGCTGTGGGTCCGTGACAAACAGGAAGGTCATATTGTAATGATCATCAAAAATCCCGAATCCGCTACGAATGACCGTGTGTTTGGTGGGGGAATACGCGAGGCCGATTCTGGGCTGAAAACCACGATAGTCCGGTCGAATGATCTGGGACAAGCCGGTCTCAAAGTCCCAGCGCAACCCGTAATTGAAAGTCAGTTTGGGAGTGATTCGCCACTGATCTTGCCCATAGAAACCGAAATAGCCGTGGTTGAGGCGAACGTAATAATCTTGCGGATCTACATAGGCGTTCTGCCAGGTTGTCGGGATGACCGGGGGTAGGCTCCCGGGAACGATTGGCCCTGTACCTACCGGAGCGCCCCAGAAAACGATGGGCACGCCATTCAGCGGGTCGTAGGGATTCGGTCCGGGAGTGGGCGGGAAGAACGGCGGACCTGCGGTGGGACACGGTCCGTCAGCCGGAACCGAAGGGATGAGAGCCGCCGGATTCACGTAGTTGGCAAAATCCACCATGCAGTTGATGTTTGGCAGGATGATGCGCATCGGAGTAAAGCCAGGCCAGATCACGAAATTCCGGATGTAGTTCGTGTCTACTCCAAATCGCCAGTAGTGGTTTCCTTTGATCCAGGCCAGGCTGTCGGAAATCTGCATCCGGCTCTCGTTGAGCGCGTCAAAAGCCCCGAAATTGTGTCCGAACGAAAGAGTGTTCGGAACGTCAAGATTGGGCTGCCCCGTAACAGCAGGAAAGTTATACGTCCGCCTCGCGTACTGCGCCAGAAACGTATTTACCAAATTAGGCTTCAGCAGCGTATTCAAAGTGCCAACCAGAGACTGGTCGCGCAAGGATGTATTGTGCCCGTCGCTCGGGGCTCCGATACCGCCGCCGTCAAGAGTGTCACCCACCAGCACATTCAGGTCCCTTGTGTCGACGATGCCATAGTGAATTGCGAGGCGGTTATTGGCGTTAATCTGGTGGTCGAGCTTGATGAACCCGTTGTCGTTGTTGAGAGTCTTGATTACGTTCAGGTCTTCCGGCGGCAGTCCGAGCGCGATCTTTGCGGCATTGATGGTGCTCAGATTTCCCACCAGCGTAGCGGGATACGTCGGAGACTCTCCCAACCTCTGTCCCTCGTAGTTCGCAAAGAAAAATGTTTTGTCCTTGACGATGGGCCCGCCCAGCGTTGCTCCGAACTGACCTCGCCGATATTGGTTGTATGCGGGATCGGTCAAAAGCGACTTGGAATCTGCGGCCTGGTTCTGAAGGTAGCCGTACACCGACCCGTGTGGATCGTTGGTACCCGATTTTGTAACTACGTTGACGATTCCGCCCAGGGCCCGGCCATACTCGGCGCCGAAACTGTTGTTCACCACGCGGAATTCACTGACCGCTTCCTGGGAGGGAGTGGCGCGCTGCGAACCGGTTCCCACGTTGATGTAGTCGGCGCCATCCACGGTCACAGCGTTGCTCAAGTCCCGCATGCCGCCGAAGGAAATCCGCGTAACGTCTGGTTCTGTGAAGGTGGATTGCAGGCTGGTGCGGCCGGTAGCCACGCCCGGGGTCAGCAATGCAAAATCAATGAACTGACGCGTGGCAGTCGGCAAAGCCTGAATCTCAGGGGTATCTATGACCTGGCTGATTTCCGTACGCGTGGGTTCCACCGGAGGCGCCTCGCCGGTAACGGTCACTACCTCCGACGTTGCCGCGACCTTGAGAGTGACGTTGATGGTGGCGGTCTGGCCGACGCTCAATGCGATCCCGGTCTGCACATACTTGGCAAAGCCGGAATACTGCACCGTCAGCTCATATTGCCCTGGCGGAAGATTTGGCACAACGTAATAACCCGACGCGTTGCAGACGGCGCTGTGACTCTGATTGGTGCCCAAATCGCGCAGCGTCACGGATGCCCCGGTGACCGTTCGGCCACTCGTATCCTGGACCGTGCCATTCAGCTGAGCAAAGCTAATCGTGGCTTGCCCGAAGGCGTGCGGAGTTAGCGTAACAGCCATTACCACAGTCACCCACAAAGTCAGCGTCAGCGTGGAACCTAGTCTCATGGCTCTTTCCCTTTTCTGGTTTGAACGTCTGTTCCAATATCTTGTTGGCCTCAAGACCTGACCAGCATCAAGCAAGGCTACGCTGATTCGCAAAACCCGCAGGTCATGAGACGGCACTGTCTTTGAAGCCCACAATTGCTGCTATCGAACATCGCCCAGGAGCAACGAACCGGCACGCAACCGCCCTCCCGGCACAGACCCACACTGTGCATTTTGCGGAGAGCATCGTTTGAAACCGGAAAACTGTCCAATACATGTTTGGTCAGATAGTAATACCTCGCAGGTATTGCTGAGAAAAGGCGCGGCAATTTTAACTCGCGCCTGCGCGCCGAACTCGTGGCTTGGCAACTAGAAGAGAGCGCAGCACCTCTTTGGCAGCGGCCTCCTGTCCGCGCCCATAAGAGAACGCGACGCGAGCGGCATGAACCAACCCGGCCAACCCAAAACGGACTGGTCAAGATTCGCTGCCGCAAAAATGTCGGAATCTTGTCGTGCTATACTCCCGCACCGTTGGCTGGGCGCTAGCGCCTAATTTCGAGTCGTGACCGGAGAAGATTGCAAAGCCCGTGATCAGCCTGCCGGAGACCTTCAATGTAGCTGCCTATTTCGTAGATCGCAATGTCCTCGAGGGAAGAGGGGGTAAGACTGCGATTGAGTGCGGCGACGAGCGCGTCAGCTATCAGCAATTGCTGGAGCGGACGAATCGCGCGGGCAATGCGCTTCGCCAGCTCGATGTGCGCCCGGAAGAGCGCGTTGTCCTCTTACTCGAGGACGGCCCGGAGTTCCTCTACTGCTTCTTCGGCGCGATCAAGATCGGCGCCGTCGCTGTGCCCACCAACACCCTTCTGAAGCCCCGCGAGTACGAATATGTCTTGAATGACACACGGGCGCGGGTGGTGTTGGTCAGTGCAGCGTTGCTTCCGCAGCTGCAATTGATACCTCGGGAACGGCTCAGGTACTTGCGGGAAATTATCGTCGTTGGACGGCCGGGCCCAGAGCACCTTTGCTTGGGTGAGCTGATGGATGCTGCGTCCGCGGAGCTGGAGCCAGAGCCCACCAGCAAAGATGATGTGGCTTTTTGGCTCTACTCCTCCGGAAGCACCGGGCCTTCCAAGGGCTGCGTACATCTTCATCACGACATGGTCGTGTGTTCGGAGTTGTACGCCAAGGGCGTTTTGCAAATGCATGAAGCCGACCGCTGCTACAGTGTGGCTCGATTGTTTTTTGCCTACGGGTTGGGGAACGCCGGCTATTTCCCGTTGGGATGCGGGGCGACGACCATCCTTGCGCCGGCGCGTCCTACGCCGGCTACGGTCTATGCCGACATCGAGCGCTACCGGCCGACTCTGTTTTTCTCCGTACCCTCGAACTATGCTGCATTGCTGGCCCACCGGCGGGAGGACGGAGCGGAGTTTGACCTCTCCAGCGTGCGTCACGCCATCTCGGCGGGAGAGGCCTTACCTGCCCCGCTGTTCGAGCGCTTCAAGCAGCGTTTTGGCGTCGAGATTCTTGATTCCTTGGGGTCCACCGAAACTTTGCAGATGGTGATCGCCAACCGTCCGGGCGAAGCGAGACCCGGATCCAGTGGCAAGATCATACCCGGGTACGAGGCCAAGATCATCGATGACCAGGGCAACGTAGTAGCGCCCGGGGAAATTGGCAATCTCTTGATCAAAGGAGATTCCACCTGCGCCGGTTACTGGAACCAGCACGAGAAAACTAAAGAAACTTTTGACGGTCACTGGTTCCATACCGGCGACAAGTACTACCAGGATGACGATGGCTACTTCTGGTACGCGGGACGCGCTAATGACCTCTTTAAGGTCAATGGCCGCTGGCTGAGCCCGGCTGAGGTCGAGAGCGCTTTGATTGCCCATCCGGCCATCCGGGAAGCGGCAGTCATCGCCCGCGACGATGAGGCTGGACTCGCCAAACCCGCCGCCTACGTGGTGGTGAACGCCGGGTTCAATCCAAGCGACCACCTCGCACGTGACCTGCAAGACTGGGTTGCCAAGAAAATTGGTGGCTACAAGCGCCCTCGGTGGATTGAGTTCTTGGCTGAACTTCCTAAAACCGCCACCGGGAAACTGCAGCGGTTCAAGCTGCGCGAACTTCAATCGCAACCACCCCAAAGTCGGCCTGGACACTCTGAGACACCAACCAGGAAGTGAGAGCTGCAGGTCTCCCGGCAGCGGGAAGGCATTCAGGTTGGTTTGCCCCATCGAAGCATTTCGGGCCTGGAGAAAAAAGTTCCGCAGTAATACTCAACGGGTATAGAATAGCCCGCCGTGGAATTGCGTCACGTTCGCTACTTCATCGCCGTCGCGGAATACCTCAACTTCAGTAAGGCTGCGCAGCAACTACACATCGCACAACCTCCCCTGAGCCGTCAGATCCGCCAGTTAGAGGAAGGCCTGGGTGTCGCGCTGTTTGTGCGAAACAAACGGCGGGTGGAGCTCACCAAGGCGGGCCATGTCTTTCTCGATGAAGCAAGAAAGCTGGTGGTACAAGCAGGGCGCGCGACCGAAGCCGCGCGTCACGCCCAGAAGGGGGAATCCGGAGTGGTCCGAATCGGCATTGCCTCGGGGCTGGGTGGAGCGGTGGGCAGAGTGGTAGCCGAACATTGCAAGCGATTTCCGGAGATCAACATCGAATGCCGAGATGTTTTTTCGACCGTTCAGAATGAAGCCCTCCGAAAGCGTGAGATTGATCTCGGCTTTCTACGCCCGCCAGTGGATCAAGTCAATCTCGACTGTGAACTGCTCTTTGAGGAGGAATTTGTGGTTGTGCTGCCCAAGTCACACCGCCTTGCGAAACGGAGATGGTTGAAGCTGAAGGATGTCGCCAACGAACCATTGATCATCTTCGACCGGAATTTTTCCAGTGGGCTCTACGACAAGATCCTGGGATTATTCAGCCGGCAAGGCTTCACACCTCACCTGATCGTCACTCACGTCGAGGCCCACGAAGAAGCCGGTGCCATCATGGTGGCGTCGGGCAAGGCGATTTTCCTGGGCGCGGGCGCTATCGTGAACCGTTCCGTATCAGGTGTGGAGCTGGCTTGGGTGCGGCTCAATGAACCGGAGGCCAAGATCGAGGTTTACGTCGCCTGGCGAAAAGGCGAAGAATCTCCCGCAGTACTCGCCTTCCTGGGTTCTGTGCGCCGAGTTTTCCGGCACCCAGCGCATAAGGAGATTGCCTAGGTTGGACTATTCATGACGCCATGGGATTGAGCATATTGGGAAGGGCACGACTTCGAGTCGTGCCGACCGGTAGCGCGGAATTCGGTTGCGCACCGATCCGGCGCACCTGTCCCGGCTGCCGAAATAGAACGCCAACCCCACCCTCAAGCGCTGAAGCGCACGCCGTTGAAGCGCTCTGGTGGCAGTGAAACTCGAATCCTTCCCATAGCAAATTTCAGGGCAGCGCGCCGGGCTGGCAGTTGCTGCAGTCTGATATCATCCAAAGACTGAGGGGGAATTCATGGGAAATCTGAAGGGACTGGTGTCCATAGTTTCGGAATTGAGAGCAGAGAGGACGAGTCTGGTAACGCAGCTTAAGCACGTAGACGCGGCTCTATCGGTGCTCGGCAAGTTGAACGGCGGAAGTTCCTACACCAAGCCGCGGCGTACCCTGTCGGCTTCTGCTCGTAAGAGGATCAGCCTCGCACAAAAGGCACGGTGGGCCAAGAGAAGCCCGAACGGCCAAGCCACGGCGAGACCCAAGCGCACCCTGTCGGCGGCGGCTCGCAGGAAGATCGCCGCGGCACAACGGGCAAGGTGGGCGAGGGTGAAGGCCGCTAAGAAATGATAGATTGTTCGGAGGTTAGAGGCTGGGGGCCGCTGTTGCACTGGCCCGTTGCATCTGAAGAATCCGACTTCAGCGGTTGGAGCTGCCTTCGGCAATCTGCAGATCAAGGGCTACACGTTCGCCGTTGATCAATACGGTTCCGGCGTCGATGAGTTGCTGGCCGGTGCAATCGTACTTCTCGTAGCAGCGAAGAGCGGAGAACGGGAAGAAGAACTCCACAGCTTCCGAGGGGTTGCTGGTGGCGGCTTTGCCCGCGACGTGGACGGTGGTGCTGAAGCTGATCCCGTCAAATTGAGGGTCTTCTTTGAAATAGGCCAAAGCTGGACGAACGAGATGTGCCAAGTGGTCATCAAAGGCCATTGCCGCCAGCTTATAACGGGATCCGCTGGCCGACTCAGGCAGGCTGGTATTCATGGAAAGTTCAAGATAGATGCCTTGACGGAAAGCCACGAAACTCTGCGCGGCGTAGGCCACAAAGTGGGCTTGAGGGTCCAGATCCTTTACAACTTTGGCGATCAATTCCTGGTTTGTGTTTTGCAGCGCAGACAGCGCCTGCGGCGACGTATCTCGCACGGGTGCCGGAGGCGGGCTTACAGGTTTGGGGCTGACCGAGGCGGGCAACGGTGATCGTCCGCCGGCGTTGCTGCCCTGAACGATGTCGGCTCCAACGCTTTCTGCCGAACCCTGGCGGTGAGTGGAACCGTCTTCGGCTGGAGTCGTGCCTGCCAACCGCGGCCCCTCGCCATTCAACCAAATGGTGATTGGTGCGGCATTCAGAAAGACTTGCCCTTCGAGTAGTGCCGCCTGTTGCGCGGTCTCATCTTTGGCAGCAACCAGCTTTATGGCGGCATTCTGCGGCAGAAAGACCATCAGGTTCTCCGGTCGCTCCATGGAAACGCTCATCACTTTGCCCATGATGTGATGGGAAACCTCTACGGCGTAGCCTTGAATCTCGCGGTTTGCCTGAAAACGCGGCACCGCGCCTTTCAGAATGGGCAGGACCACGTTCAGAAATGTGCTTCGCGCGCGCTGGTCCTCGTTGACTTTCTCGGCCGAGTAGGCGGCGTAGTAATTTCCGGTGATGGCTAGCACGGTTCGGCCGTTGTAGTGGTCAAAGCGAATGGAGTGCTGGTCCGCGTGTTGCTGCTCTGCTTCGTCCAGGTCGAGTTTGCGGCTGAGATAAAACGGATAGTCGAAGTGGCTCGACAGAATATCCTGTCCCGCCGACCTCAGGTCATCCAGGTATTGCTGCTGGAGTGAGCGCAGTTCGGGATCCTTGATTTCAGCCGGACTCACCACTTGAGCTAGAGACGTGCTGGTCGCCAGCAACATCAGGGCCAGCCAGGAAACACTATTTCTGAACATACACGATTCCGGAAGATTGATACGGCGGATCCGAGATCAGGCGGATGTACCCAATCAGCGCCTGAATCTCAGTCTTGTTGAGAGTATAGCCGTAGGGCGGCATCAGTGCAGACTTGTTCAGCGCCGGGCCGCCGTGACTGATGATCGATGTAAGATCGGCGTCGCTTATCTTGTTCAGCGTGTCTCCCTCGGTGAAGGCGTGCGGCTTGACCTCAAGATTGTCATAGTTCGAAACGCGCTCCGGCGAGGATTCAGGATTGTGGCAGCGGGCGCAATACTTCTCATCGAGCTGAAACCCGACCTGCTGCTGGTATCCGAGCGCGATTTCCTCGAGCTTGAGATCGACTCTTTTTTGCGCTTTGGTCAGCGTACTGGCCGTGAGCTGATACCTTCCAGCCATGCCGCCTAACATGACGCTGGTGCTGAGCTGGCCGCTGGAATCGGTGGTACCGATCACGGGATCGAAGCTGACGCCGGCCGGACCACTGAAAACAACGGGCGCGCCAACAACTGCAGTTCCTTGATCGTCATTCACTTGCACAACCACCGGCTGGCTGAGTGTCGTGCCCACGGCGCCAATCTGCTTTCCCCCACTGGACTCAACCAGCGTTGTCCCGTAATTTCCAACCAGGAGTGCCGTCCTTTTGTGAGAGCATCCGCAAAGCATCAGCCCCAGCAACGCAATCAGGATCGCTCGTGTCCTCATTTTTTCGCCTCCTGCCTGCTGGAGGTTCGTTGCATCATCAGGAACGCGGTCAAAGCGCGGGCATCCTCGTCGCTCATGTTGCGGTTCGGTTCAATGGTTCCGGGTCGCAGGGCTTGCGGGTCCTTCAGCCAGTAATAGATCCACGCGGCGTTCAGACGCGCCCCAACTTGTGTGAGCGTCGGTCCGATATATCCTTTGTCGTTCTTGGTGTCCACGATATGGCATGACTGGCACGCATATTTTGAGTAGAAGAGCTCTTTACCCTTCTCCACTTGGGCCGGCGGATATCCGCTAGCTGGCATCGCATCGCGGTCGAAGGCTGGTGTCTGATAGACGGTCATAATGTAGTCGGTCAGTTCCGTGATGTCGTTGTCAGAGAGATTGAACCTCGGCATACGACGGATCAGCGCCGGTCGGAGAGTGTTCGGGTTTTTCAGGAAATCCTTCAGCCACTGTCGCTGCACGGAGCTGCCCTCCCAGGTCAGATCAGGCGCCATTTCGCCGCCACGGCCATTGATCGTATGGCAAGTGAAGCAGGCGAGATCGGCCATTAGCTGCCCGGCTTTGCCCGCGGGCTGATAAGTCGAGGGCGGTGTCGCCGGCACGGTCCACGCCACCGGCAGTGTTTGACTCCGGTCCGTCAGTGAAAGCAAAGCTGTAGTCAGTGCATCCACTTGCGCGGGTGCAAGGCTGAATTGCGGCATCTTGAGCGCGGAGCCAAAGGATCGCGGCTGCCGGATCTTCGCCGAAATGTAATCCGGCAAGGTATGCGGCATGCCGGGCAGGAAAATGAGCTGGGTAATCGGCTTGCTGCCGATGCGGGTCAGTTCCGGAGCGAAATTCTCAGGCTTCTTGATGCCAGGGATCTCGTGACAAGAGGCGCAGCCATACTCTGTTACCAGCGTCTTGCCGTGCGCGATCTGCTCCGGAGTCGCGGGATCCAGGTGCACGTTGGCCAACAGATCGGAATCCGTCTTGTTCTGCAGAAAGCCCGTGAGCACCGTGATCTGCTGATCACTGAAACGGAAGTGCGGCATCCCGGTCGTTGGGTCATAGATGCGAGGATTTCTCAGCCACACCTGCAGCCACTCCGGCTTCACTTTGTTGCCGATGCGAGTCAGCTCGGGGCCTACCTCTCCACCGACGACATTTCCGGCGGCGTTCTGCACGGCATGGCAGGAAGCGCAGAAAGACTCTCCGTACAGACTAGCTCCCGCCGTTGGATCGGTCGGCGTCTTCGAAGGGGAAGCCGCAACGGGCGCCGTGTCTCCGGGCAGAGGCGTGCTGCTGGCGATCAGGAAGGCGGAAATGTCACGGGCATTGTCGTCGCTTAACTTGAAATTCGGCATCGTAGCGGAAACCGCGTATGCCTGGGGATCTTTCAACCAGGCATAGATCCATTCCCGAGTGGTTTTGTCTGCAATGTGAGAAAGCGGCGGCGGATCGTCCGTTGCCTGCATTGGGCTGCCATTCGAAAGTTTGATGGTATGGCAGTGTACGCAGCCAGAACGCGCCAGAAGATTGCGGCCCAAGTTCAGCTGGGGCGTGCCCGAGAGCGGTGCGCGATGGCATTGTCCACAGGAAGATTCGACATAACGGGCCGGTAAGATCGGCTGCTCCCAGGCCAGCGTACTGCGATGGGCTTCCTCGACGGTTGTGGCTGCTCCTTGTCCCCGGTGGCACATCACGCAGCCAAACTGATCCACTGGGTGCGGTATCACCGGATGACGCCGGAACGGTTGCGTGCTGACGTCGGCGAGGCTAGCTTCTTTCAATCCAACATGGCAGGTCGTGCAACGATCTACAACTCCAAGCTCCGGATGCCAGATCTGCTGTATGCCCTCCTGAAAATGGCGGCGCAAAGTGACGGCATCCCCGCGGCTGCGAATCAGTGTCAGGTATTGTTCTTGATAGTGGCGCCACTCGCTGAAATGATTCTTGGCTGGGGCAATCGCCAGCGAAATCAGCAGCAGCAGGCTGACCACGCCAAAGGCGCGGATGGGATCGCCGAACAATGTCTGCCACACAGAGGACAACATGTTCTTGAATGAGTGCACTTAGCTCCCCCAGGGCCATACCCAGGACCAGCCTGGGCCACGAAAGAATGTGCCAACCGTTGTAAGGACCACCAGTTCAAACAGGAACCACGTCATGATCCAGTAGGAAAGCGGCTTGGAAGCCAGATAGCGCCGGAACCCTGAAGACGATTGCGCCGAACTCTGCGCGGCCACCAGCATGAATCCAGCAACAATCAGCGTGGGCACTAGAGCTACATAGACGTTGAACAACAACAGGAACAGGGAAAGTGCGAGCGCGACAACATAGAAGACCTGCAGGCGACGCTTGCGGTCTTTCAGAAATAAGCCTTCGGCTTCGATGTTGATGTTGAAATACGGAATCACCACCAGCGCGATCACCACCAGCGTTGGAACCAGCACTCCTGCAACCACGGGCGGAAAATAGTGCAACATCTCTTGTAGCCCGAGAAAGTACCACGGTGCTTTGGCCGGATTGGGTGTGTGTGAAGGATCGGCAATGCCTTCGAGCGGGGCGTTGAATAAAAGCGAGATTACTACCAACGCGATCGCCAGCGCCTCAATGGCGACAACCGCACGGAATAGGACTTCCGGATAGGTTTGGACCTGTTCCTCATCGGTGACTTTCACTTGCGCCGAGGTTCGGCGAGTGAGGAAAACTACGCGGGTGGGTGACTTGCGGGCGTTGGAATCCGTGCCGGCGACGAAATCTTTTGGATCGCTCATTGCGCCCCCTCTCTCGCTGCCAGAACAGGTTTGGCTGCGATCGTTTTAGGCTCGCTTTGGTGCGAGTACAGCCCGCCGTCTTTGCGAATGCGCCAGAAGTGCACCGCTATAAACAGGATTGCAGTCAGAGGCAGGATCATGCAGTGCAACACGTAGAAACGGAGCAGCGCATTGGCGTTTACCAGGTTCCCACCCAGCATGAGAAAGTGGACCTTGTTGCCCAAAACCGGTACTGCCGAAGCGATATTCGAGCCTACCGTAATGGCCCAGAAGGCCAATTGATCCCAAGGCAGCAGGTAGCCGGTATAGCTAAGCAACAAAGTGAGCAGCAGCAGAATGATTCCAATGACCCAATTGAATTCGCGCGGCGGCCGATACGCGCCGCGGTAGAAGACCTTGAACATGTGAGCGAATACCAGAAGGACCATGGCATGCGCGGACCAGCGGTGCAGGTTCCGGAGGAACAACCCGGAGGAGACAACGAACTGCAAGTCCTTGGTATCTGCATAGGCCTGCGGCACTGACGGATGGTAGTAGAGCATGAGGAGAATGCCGGTAATTACCAGGATCAGAAATGTCCCAAAAGTCAGCGTGCCCAGATACCAGGTGGCGCTGAAACTAAGCATCCGCTTCCGCACTTTCGTCGAGAAAAGGTGCAGGAAGACATTCTGCTGGATAGCGAGTGCGCGGTGCAGGGTACTGGAACCGGCTCCGCTGCGGAAAACCGAACGCCAGAGGCGCGTGCCGCGCAATTCGTCGAAGTAGTTCTCGATTGTCTTAGCCATGCTCACACCCTCACGAACTGCATCGGACGGATGTTGGTCGAGCGGTCCACCATCAGGTCACCCTCATCATTCACCCACGTCCGCAGCCAGGGCAGCGGCTTCGGAGCGGGGCCTTCGATCTTTTGCCCTTCAGTTGTGAATTTGCTGCCGTGGCAAGGGCAAGCAATGATGCCCAACTCCGGTTTCCATGCCGTCATGCACCCGAGGTGGGTGCAAATGGCGCTGAGCGCAAAAAAGCCTTCCTTGGCGTGGATCAGATAGATCCCCGAATTGACGTCGAGGGTTACGGAATCCACGGGAAAGCTCTCCGGCTTGCCCGCATTGATGATGGGAGAAGGCTCATACAACACGTTGGGCGAGAGGAACTGATAAGCAAAGACCGCCGTACCTGCAGCGGCGATGCTCAACGATCCCAAGCCAAGCTTGGCAAAGAATGCACGGCGGTTGAACTCCGCGCTGGGTTCTGCTGGTGCGTTTGGTTTCTCCTCGGGCATTTATCTACCTCGCACCGGCGCCCGCAACAGGCGCTTTGGCTCTAAGTGGTCCATCAATGGCTTCCACCGAAATCAGTCCGGTAGGCTCAGCAGGAAGCAAATTGTACGACTCCATGGTGATAGTGCCGACGGGGCAGCGGGCCGCGCACAACCCGCAACGGATGCAACGGGTCTCATCTTTCAGCATGGCCGAACCGGTTATGACGCCCAGTTCGTCGGCTTTCACCTCGTCCAGTTCCACGCCGAACAATTCTTCGTGATCGCGGATGTGCTGTAGCGTTTCCGGCTCGAACGCTATGCGATCCAGCGAGACCAGTTGCAGACATTTCTCCGGACACACGTCCACACACCCGCCGCACAGGATGCACATGCTGCCATCTTCTGGACTGCCTTCAAAAATCGTATTCACCCAGCAGTGCAAGCAGCGCTGCGCCTCCTGCATGGCAGCCTCGGCGTCGTAGCCGATTTCAACCTCAGTCACGCCGGTGCGGCGCTCCAGCGGCAGCATGGGAATGGTTTGCCGGGCAAGATCCAGTAGCTCCAACGGCATACTGTGTCGCTTGAAGATTTCCACTTCAACGATCGGATCGGGGTGTTTCTGGCCGCGAAGGTGCTCATCGATCCCAACCGCCGCGCGTTTACCGTCGGCGACGCTGTCGATAATCAAACGTGGACCGAACACACAGTCTCCGCCGGCAAAGATTCCAGCCGCCGAGGTCATCAGAGTCTGGGGATTGACGGCGATCAACCCGCGCGGCGAAATGTCCACGCCATCTTCGGGCTTCAAGAAGTCCAGCTTTGGCGCTTGCCCAATGGCCATGATGATGGTGTCACATTCCAATTGGGTTTCACTGCCGTCGTAGAACGCAGGATTGAAGCGCCGATTCTGATCGAACACCCACTTGGTCTTGAGTGCCTCCAGCGCAACCACCCTGCCTTCTTGGCCAATCATGCGCTTCGGACCCAGGCCGGGATGCATGCGGATGCCCTCGGCTTCCGCTTCTTCGATTTCCTCCAGCGCGGCGGGCATTTCCTCGCGTTTCTCGAGGCACACGAGGTGTACCTCTTGAGCGCCCAGGCGCAAGGCGGAGAGCGAGATGTCGACCATCTCACGTGCCGCCACTGCATTCACGTTTTCTTGGGATGGCTCTACGTCTTCCACTCCGGCAGCGTGCTGGCGGAGAACCTCGCGAGCTGCGGAGCGCGCCACGTCCATGGCTACGTTGCCGCCGCCGATCACAATCACCTTCTTGCCGATGGTGAATTTGTAGCCGAGGTTGACGTTCAGCAGGAAATCGATGCCCTTGTAGACACCGTCGAGGTCGACGCCTGGAATGCTGAGATCGCGGCTGCGGTGTGCGCCCACGGCGATTAACACGGCATCGAATCCTTGCCGGCGCAGATCGGAGACCGCGAAGTCGCGTCCCGCGGTGTGATTGAGCTTTAGAGTGATGTCGCCGGTTTCCAGAATTTCCCGAACCTGAGCCTCTACCACATCGCGGGGCAGCCGGTATTCGGGAATACCCAGGTAGAGCATTCCACCGGCGACCGGAGCGGCTTCAAAAATTGTGACCGAGTAGCCCATCAAGGCCAAGTCATGCGCGGCCGAAAGTCCTACCGGTCCGCCGCCGACAACCGCAACCTTGAAAGGAAGTTTCCGCTGGCCGCGGCCTGCATTGATGTCGAGCGGATACTTGGACTCCGGGCCGTGCCGTTCGGTCAAGAATCGCTTGAGAGCCCGTATGGCGATGGGCCGGTCGATTTCGCCGCGCCGGCATGCAGTTTCACACGGATGAGCACAGACGCGACCGCAGATGCTGGCCAGCGGATTAGGATCGCGAGCCAGCTTGTAGGCTTCTTCGAACCGGCCTTCCGCGATCAGCCCCACATATCGGCCGGCATTGGTGTGGGCGGGGCAGGCCGTCATGCAGGGAAAGTTGGTGTTCAACCAGTCCCGGTCCACCATCTTGTCTTTGTAGCGTTTGAGCATCCGAGGGCGAATCGCAGTCGTTCTGATTACACTACAAGGAAACGTGGGAGCGGGAAGGTTGAGCCGCTCCCAGCTCGTTACTTGCTCAGGGTGAAGTCCGCTTTTGTGTCACCCGAGACCGTAACAGGCTTGGACTGATTTTTGGCGCCTTCATGCCATGCGGTCACAGTATAGCTGCCATCAGGAACATTTTCGATTTTGTAGTCTCCCGACTTGTCCGTTGTCGCGAAGTAAGGCGTTGGCGAAACGACGACGTAGCCGGACATCTCCGGGTGCACGTTGCAGAGCAGCGGCACGGCGCCAGGGCTGTCGAATTTGAAGGGGCGCTTGTCCCCCTTCGGCCATGTGCCCAGGTTGTGCCCCAATTTCTTGTTGCCGCCAACCGAAATCCAAAAAACGTTGTGGGCAACGCTGTCGCTGTTCAGGAACTGGACAGTTGTGCCTTGCTGAACGGCCAGGATGTGAGGTTGAAACATCAACCCTTTCTGGTCCATGACCGGCTCCTGGGTGGGAGCGGGGAAAGTCTTGCCCGCGACCGCCTCGACATAAACCACGGACTCACCTGCGACGCCTGAAACCTTCCCGCTAATGGTGCCGGCATTGGCCGCCACCGTGATTGCTGCCATCGCAACGATGGAGACAAGAACATTACGCTTCATGATTTCTCTCCTGTATGTAAGAACGATATGTTTTCCGCACTAGTACACGAATTCCAGTCCCGCCACCGCGGAATTAGTTCGGAACGGGCTGGTCAACGCTTTTCCGGTGCTGGGATCGTAGACAATCTGCTGCGGCCGGATCTGATATTCGAATGAGGTTTTGATGTTGGCATGAACCAGGAACTGGATACCTGGCGTGAAGCGATTTCGCGTCGCACTGAACGGCGAAAAGAAAGATGAAGGAGGCGGAGCATTAATATCGGCGCCGATGGCATTGATCTGATCAGCCGTTGATTTCACGACATCCCAGCGCATGATGGCCATTACCCAGGGCAGCGCCAGGTAATCTGCCTCCAGGAAGCCTCCGCTGAAAGTGGCAGCCCGCGCCCCAATGAAGCCGGTCGGGAGTGTGCCACCGGATGGCGTGAAAGGCAGCAGATTCTGATCGTGTCCCGCCATGTAGAGCCCGAACAGATTGAATGTCCGATAGTTGAAGCTGAAGTCGCCCCCGACGCGGTAGAACGGCTCACGAGCGCTGATCACGGTCGGAGTTGTGCCGTTTGACTCGGCCCCGGAGAAGCGCTGCACCGATCGGCCGTAGAAATAATAGGTGCCCAGGACCAGATAAGTGTGGTCACGCGGACCGCTTGCTCCCGCCGCCTGGATTTCGTTCCGGCTGGCGGGATCGCGCTCCAGATTGAAGCGGTAGGAGAACCGGCCATACAAGTCCTTGAAGTTTGAATCGGAGACGAAACCCACAATCGGCGGAACGTTGGTTCCGCTGCCCGGAGTGCCACCCGTGTTCTGATTCACGATGGCCAGCGAATAGTGGTAACCGCGGTATTGGTGACCGCCGCTGAATTCCACTCCCTGTGCCGCACTGGAGAAGGCAAATCCGTTGTTCACGTTCTGCTGCGGGGACAGTCCATTCAGTACGCCAATATTGGCTTCGTCATAGATGTCCCAGCCGCTCAGATTCCAACTGCGTGCCTGGCTGAACGGCAAATCCAATTCGAACTGCCCCACGCGGAAGCTGAGGGCATCGGTAGGCAACTTCAGGAACCGGCCAAGGTTCACGAATTTCAGATAGCCATCACCCAAGCCCCCATTTGAGTTGGCGCCGCCCACACTGATGTCGTCATCTACCCAAAAGGCGATATCGCTGCCCATGTTTCCCGCCATGAAAATGCTGAACAGCCCAGGCTGGAAATCGGTGCGGGGAATGAACGGTTGCATGGTCGGATCCCCGGGATGTTGCAGGTTGAAGTTGTTTCGGTTGGCACTGACCACCTGGAAGAAGGTATTAAAACGCAAGCCGATGGGAGGCAGTCCAGGAATAGTGCCCGGGAATATTGTATGCGGCCACAGCTCAGCCTGTGCGGGTGCTCCGAGCATGACTGGAGGGATTTTGATGAAGGTCTCGTCGTCTTTGGGAAACTTGAAACCGGCATCTTTGAAAGCTTTCCCGAAGTCATTGAGCTTGGGAAAGTCCACATGGCAGGTGCTGCAGGAGGTGCCATACTGACGCGAAAAAGCCGGGATTGCCTGACTACTGGTCGAAAAAAGAAGACAGCAGAATAGTCCGACAACCACTAAGAACATAGACCTGCCTTGATGCACGGGCATTTCATCGTCCTCCATAAGTTGAATTTGCCGCAGCTTAACTTTCCCCAACCGGCGATGGATGATGATTTTCTAGGGACCTACGCAGAACAGGCTGTGGCACAGGTCACGCTCTGTTGTGACAAGGATCACCAGAGCACTTTCTCGAACTGGGACTGCTGCTGATGGACTGCTCTAACATTCTGTTCGAGGCTTGGCAAGTTCAATAGAAATGACGGCGTGCGAGCGAGGGAAAATTGCTCTCGCTAGCATTCTCGAGAAAGTGCGGGAGATGAGAAAATCGCCGTACGTCAGGTTCGCCGAGTACCTAAAGCGTCAACGGGTTCGAGGCAGCTCCTGTCCTGAATATCGATGCTTTACTGCGATATCGAAACTGCAGGGTCCACGATAGCCGGGACTGGCTGCATTTCCACAACCGGCTCGGCCATCTGCTTCAGATAGAACGACACTGCGGTGGCGCGCTGCCAAAAGCGTGTGGCGAGAAGCAAAAGCAGGGTCGCCTGGCTGACGATGAACGCACCCAGAACACTGCTGGGAGGAACGATCGCGTTCCATAGCCATATTCCGGCCACCAAAATGGCCAGCGCCATGAGCCCGATGACGACATAGCTTCCTAATAAGCGCCTTAGATTGCGGCGCACGCTGCGGAATCCGGAGGCGACGGATTTTCGCACCGCGCCCTGGTCGCGCAGCACAACCTCGGTTTGCGCGAGATCGAACCAGATGCGGATCACGGTCAGGATCAGAAAGATAATTGCCATACTCAGCATCTGCGTAAAGAACGGCAATCTTTCGTTGGAAGTTTTGTCCGCGGCGTTCACCAAGGCATTCTGCGCCGCGCCCAAAATGCCGGCGGTAATGCCGGCGATAATGGCGAAGAACAGGAATAGCCGAACGAACCGCCAGACGTTTCGTCCACAGGCGCGGTAGAACTCATCTCGTGAGACTCGGTGGTCAGACGCATACCCTAGCAGCACACCAGGCATAAACAGCAAGCTGGCCAGGAAGAATAGGATGGCAAACATCATTGCAGGAACGGTTGAACTCCTGACTGGGCCGAACTCCGGGCGAGCGAGCAGTTCGACTAGCACCGCGAGGTCGAAGCCATGAAGCAGCTTGTCGGCGTACAAACTGTTATCCAAAATGGCGTGTGCGTGGGTGCTGAATGCGGTCGCCCCAAACCATGCGAGGACCAGATTCAACAAGTAGAACCAAACGACGTAGCGCTTGTTGCAGCCTGCAGTGCTGGCACCCGCGGAAACCAGATTCTTCTGCTCATTCATTGACATGTCCTCTTAGACCAGCCACCAGGCCAGGAGTTGGGCGAAAAGCTGACTTGCGAAAGTCCAGTAGTTCGCCAGCTTGCGCGCCGGCTTTCCGTTGGCCTCCGCAGTGCTACTGTTATTGAAGTTATTGCGATCGAAGTGAATC
>Ga0187818_10000238_pt1 | contig 18213 bp, 15 predicted proteins | sample NC_wetland_sal_i_14_FD_130581 | JGI IMG/M metagenome (GOLD analysis project Ga0187818, IMG submission 130581) | Wetland sediment microbial communities from Neuse River Estuary, North Carolina, USA - SO4_3 | ecosystem: Environmental > Aquatic > Freshwater > Wetlands > Sediment | place: USA... | reverse complement strand
GTAAGGATGACAGTGTGTGGCGCTCCTATCCGGTGAGCCAGCGCGCCAGCCAGCAGGCTGCCGAATGGCGCCGCGCCGAAAAATGCCATCGTGTAATAGCTCATCACGCGGGCGCGTTTGTCTTCTGGCACCAGCGACTGGATGATCGTATTGCTGACGGACGCGCCCTGCATCAAGCCGAAGCCCGCGAAAACCATCAATACAAGCGATACCCATAGCGCGTGGGATAGGCCGAAGAGAATCAACGCGGCTCCCAGCATCGCGACCGCGATCTGACCCATTCGTGTTAGCCCGACGACCGACTTGCGGGCCGCCAGCGAAAGCCCCGACACAAGCGCACCGATCCCCGAGGCTGCCGTGAGCCAGCCAAGGGTATACGCGCCGCCGTGCAGCACCTGGCCGGCAAATACCGGCAGAAGCACGGCGTAGGGATAGCCCATCAGGCTGACCACCGCAAGGAGCAGAAGGATTGTGCGGATCGGACGAAATGTACGGACGTAGTCCCAACCCTCGCGCATTTGCTCAAGCATGCCGCTCGCATTACTGCGGATATCCAAGGGCTTGATGCGCATCAGCAGCAAGGATGCGATCACCGCAAAGTAGCTGACGCCATCAATCAGGAAGCACCAGCCTTCGCCGACGGCTCCGATCACCAAGCCGGCGATGGCCGGGCCGATCAGCCGGGCACCATTTGCCATCGAGGAGTTGATGGCGATGGCGTTACTGAGGTCGTTACGATCCTCGACCATTTGTACGAGGAAGGATTGGCGCCCAGGCATGTCGAACGCATTGATCAATCCCTGCATAGCGGTGAGAGCGATGATTTCCCACAGGGTGATGACGTGTGCCATGGTGAGCGCAGCCAAGGCGAGTGACTGGACGGCAGCAGCGGCTTGTGTCCACACGAGCAGCTTGCGGCGATTCAGGCGCTCGACCCACACGCCCGCAAATGGCCCCAGTGCAAACGAAACAATCTGGCCCGCGAAGCTTACGACGCCAAGCAGCAGCGCCGAATGGGTCAGTCGATAGACCAACCAACTTGTCGCCAGTCGCGTCATCCAGGTGCCTATCACAGAGATGCTCTGGCCAGCGAAGAACAGCTTGAAGTTGCGGTGTCGCAGCGCTCGCCACGCGTGCGACATGGAACCGAGGAGAGAGGTCTCCTGTGGTTCCGAACTGCTTGCGCGCTTGTTCACAATTCCGCCAGGCGTTTGATCAACTCGGTAACGGCGGGCAGGTTCTTTTGTTCCTTTGCGTCGAGCTTTGCGATGGCCTGCGCCAGCCATGTCTGCTTCGCGATACGAGCATCCTTGCGCATACTTGTGCCCTTCCCGGTCAGGGCGATATTCATTTGGCGACCATCGGTCGGATGTGGTCTCCGTTCCACGATCCCCATCTCTTCAAGAGCGGCGACCGTAGCCCCCATGGACTGCGGCTTCACTCCCTCTGCACGCGCCAGTTCAGCGGTCGTAGCCGGTCCTTCGGCATCGAGGCGCCTCATCACCCCCATCTGTGTCCAGGACAATTCAAGCGACTCCGAAGGCACCGCCGAACGAAGTCGCCGCACCAACAGTCCTAGTGCCAGTGCAAGTTCAGTTGCGGCGTTTTCATGGTTTTTTCGTGGCATCGTGATAACAGAATACAAGATAAACAGGCTAGCTTGCAAGCTAGACTTGCAAGCCTGCCTTGCAAGCGTGTCTGTGTATCTGGGAGTTCAGGTCTTGGCCGCTCAAGGTGGAGGAGTGCTACTTATGGGTCATGGTGAAGACGCCATCCCAGTCAGGCAGGGGCTCATCGGAGAGGTATTCCTGGCAGCGTTTGAAGTAGACAAGCGAGGGACCATCGTTTGGCCAGCGACCTAAAATGGCTTGAAACACGCCCTGCGCATCACCCCAACGCCGCTGGCGATAGAGTTCGCGTCCCTCGTCAAACTGCCGGCAGCGCGCTTCCGCGTCAGCAAGAACGCCCTCCCGATGCAAATCCAGGCGGTGGCCGAACAGTTCATAGATCGTGACCGGCTGGAGCTTCCCTTTGACGCGAATCAGGTCGAGTTCGCGGAAGAGGAACCCGGCATCTTTTGCGGCGGCGTAGGTGGATTCATTCACGATGATGTGCGTGCCGTACTCCTTGTTGAGTCCCTCGAGGCGCGAGGAGAGATTCACCGCATCGCCCAGCGCCGTATAACCGTAGCGCAACGCCGATCCCATGTTGCCGACGCTGGCGGCTCCAGAATTCAGGCCGATCCCAATGTCCAGGGCGGGTTTTCCTTCCGCCGCCCATTTTTTCTGCAGTTCGCGAACATGCTTCATCATTTCCAGCGCCGCAGTGCAGGCCTGCATCGGGTGCTCCGGGTATTCGTAGGGTGCGCCCCAGAACGCCATCACTGCATCTCCTATGTATTTGTCCAGCGTGCCGCGCGTGTCGAACACGATCCGGGTCATGTCAAAGAGATAGCTGTTCAGAAACAGCGCCAGCTGCTGAGCATCAAGCTTTTCGGAAATGGTCGTGAATCCACGAATATCGCTAAACATCACGGTGATTTCCGTCTTGCGCGGCTCCACCAGTTGCGGATTCACCAGCAGACGCCGGATCACTTCCGGGCTCAAATATTGGCCGAACGCGCTGCGAACCTTGCGCTTTTCCTTTTCTTCCACTAGCGCGCGATAGAGAGAGACCAGCATTACGTTCGCGGTAAGGGTCCCGGCAGGCAGCGTGAAATTCAACCACCATCCCCGCAGAAACGCGAAATACACCAGCGCGGTAAAGCAAATCAGTAACCCTAGGCCGAACCACGTCCAACGTGGCGAAAGCACCGCCAGGGCAAACCCGAGTGGCAACCCCAGCACGAGAATCATCACGAGATCCAATACGATTTGGTACGGCCCGCGCACCAGGAAGCCGTTGTTCAGCATGTTGTCGATCACATTCGCGTGGACTTCCATCCCGGGATAGTCGATCCCGCCGTACGGCGGTGTGCGCAGGTCGCCGATGCCGGTAGCGGAAGCTCCCACCAACACGATCTTGTCTTTGAAAGTGCCGGCCGGAAAGTTGTGCTGCACCACGTCGGCCAGCGAATAATAAGGATAGGTTCCGCGCGGGCCGCGGTAATTGATGACCATCCGGCCAAGATAGTCGGGCCGGACCGTAAGCTTATCTCCGAATTGCAGGCTCGCAATCCCCGCGGGCCCGTATTTGGCAGTGACCTGATCGGTCTTCAAGCCGAGATACAAGCGCAACGTCTGTACTTCGAGCGAGCCGTAAAGGTCGATGTCATCTGGATTGCTGGAGCGGCCGAACGGCAGCACGAGGGGCGAGCGGCGCAGAACTCCGTCTGCGTCCGAGGAGATATTGAAGAAGCCGATGGCCGTTTTTTCGTTGTTTTCCGGCGGCGCAAGTTCGGGAATGTTGGCGATGGTCGCGGAGTACAGCGTGCCCTCGAACTGGTAGCTGTTAAGCAGCGCTACAAAATCTGCTTTGCCTGTCGCCGGATTGAGGGCCACTCGATTCAGCGCGTACCACTCCACCATCTCCGCATATTTATCCAACACGGCGCCATCGATGCCCCGTACTTCCTGCGGCTCCAGAAAAAAATTGCCCAGCACCACGGGGCCGAACCGGCGCAGAGCCGCGGCGAATTGCGCGTCAGAATCAAATTCCTTCGCCAGCTCCGCCACCTGCGCTTCGAGTTTCGGATCGGGCGCATGGCCCGCCTGTTTGTCCTGCTCCAGCTTGGCCCACAGCGCGCGAACCGGCGCCGCGGTCTGGTCCGGCTTGTCAAAGGTGATGTCAAAGGCGGCAATTTTCGCGCCGTCATTGTGCAGCGCGTCCAGCATCTGCCCGAAATATTTGCGGGAGAAGGGCCACTTGCCGAAGACTTCCTGTGAACGCTGGTCCACGGAAACGAGCACGATCCGCGAATCCGGCGGCGTGTATCGCGCGGGCCGGTACCGAAAACGCGTATCCAGCGTGTCGTATTCAAACCGCTTCAGAAAATCGAAGAGTGGTGTGTTGCGGTCGCCCAAAAATGTGAAGAAGTACATGCCCAGCGCGGCCAGTGTGATTCCCAGGCTGATGAAGAAGGAGGCGCGGTGTTCCCACCACGCGGAGAGCAGCACTCGCAGGCGAAACGCACCGCCTCCCAGCGGGCCTCCTTGTGGGGCGGTGGCCATCGGAAGGCGGCGCTACTCCCGGAAAATAAAATTCAGGCGGATGCCACAGATTTCAATGAGGTCGCCGTCGTTCAAGCGCACCGGCCCTTGAATCGCCGCACCGTTCACAAAAGGAATTTTCGATCCGGTTCCCAGATAGTAGCCATCGTCCCGCTGGTTGATCTGCGCGGCGACTTGCGGCTTGAACCACCCGCGCAGGCGAATCGTGGCCATCGGGGATTTGCCAATCACCGTCAGTTTGTTGGTAAGCACGTATTCTTTCTGGTTCACTCTGCCGTTGAGCACCACCAACGTGGGCATCTTCAGCCGTCCGGGAGAAAATTGCGAGCGCTCGCCCATGGCCGCAGCCTGCTGCAACATGTCCCGCCGCGCCTTCGTGTCCAGCACCATGGTCTCGTTAATTTTGGGTGCCATGGCCTTTCGCCCGGTGTCCCAGGGGATGGCAGTGTCGGCGGTGGCATCCACCTTGATGTGGTGCTTCCCGATCCAGATGGAATCGCCGTCGTGCAACATCGCGCGTTCCACGCGAAGATCATTCACGAACGTGCCGTTCAAGCTGTCCAGGTCCTCGACCACCAGCCGCGCGCCCTCGTAGTACACCCGTGCGTGGTAATTGGACACCGCCAGGTTGTCCACGGGAAGATCGTTGTCGGGTGAGCGCCCAATGGTCACCGGCCGGCTCCCAATGGGTACCTCTTTTACCACTTTGTTTTCGAACATGAGGCTGAGCTTCGCCATACGACGTTCCTCCCTGGAAGACTCTACACTTTCTTGCTCGAGTCACGACGCAACCAGGAAAACCAACCCTTGGACTCATCCTGCACCCGCGCCACGATCACCGTAACGTTATCGAGGCCACCGCGTTCGTTCGCCAAGTCAACCAGTTTTTGCGCTGCGGAGTGCGGGTCCGTCTCCGCTTGCAAGCTGCCGGCAATTTCCGGTTCGGTCACCATTCGGGTCAATCCGTCCGAACAAAACAGCAGCACATCTCGCGGCATCAGGCTGATTTCATCGACGTCCACTTCCACTTCGGGATTCGCGCCCAGCGCCCGCAAAAGAACGCTCTGCATTTCGCTTTCTTCCGCTTGCTGCGGGGTCAATATTCCCCGCCGCACCTGTTCCGCCACCAGTGAATGATCATTCGTCAATTGCTGTAAGCTGCCCGTGCGCAGCAGGTACGCCCGGCTGTCTCCCACGTGTGCCAGGCTCAGCCTATCCCCATTAATCCATCCAGCCGTAAGCGTCGCTCCCATGCCGCGCTGCTCCGGATGCTTTTGCGCGGACTGGTAAATATTGAAATTGGCCTGGAACGCCGCGTTCTGCAGCACTTTCGTCAGCGGGCTCCAATTGTCGGAAGCTATCCCGTGCAGCGTCACGTCGGAATCCCCCTTAGCTCCCTCAGGCCGGCTGCAATACTTCTCCACCGTTTCCACTGCCAGCGAACTGGCGATTTCTCCATGCGCCTCGCCGCCCATGCCGTCCGACAATATGAAAAGATTCAGGGGTTCGACAATCCGGAATGAGTCCTCATTATTGGTGCGCACGCGCCCCACATCGGTCACACCACCACTGACGATCTGCACAACGTCTCCTTCCAAGCTTTTCGTGAGCACGCGCGACACCCCTGGCGCGGACGCCAGTGACCACCTCTTCCCATCCACGCTAGCAGAGGCTTGCGCACTGTGAAAGGCTTTGCGCCCAAGTGATTAACCGCCCCCTTCGCAAGACTGGCCATCCGGCCAGTTCGAAAGGATACCCGAAATACCCGGTTTCCCACAGTGTCCCCGCAAGGGGTGAGGAAATCATAGCTCGGCTCCATGCGGACGCGCCGCAACCCCCGATGGTTCAGTATGCGATCTTAGAGCTGAGCCATCCTCACTGGTCGCCGGTCGCTGGTCACCGGTCGCCCTTCTTTGCAGCGGCAAACTCCACTACAATCCCTTTGTGCGCCCCTTCGCCCGTTCCTTCCGCCATCCAGCCATGTGCCTGTGTTTCCTGTTCCTCGGCCTGGTCGTCTCCTTGGCTCAGCAAGCTCCCGCCGCTTCCGGCGCGCGCATTCTCCTATTGCCCCGCAAGCTGGTCACTGGCGAACACGCCACTTTGGCGGTGCTGGACGTTAGCGGTCGCCTAACCCCCGGTGTGAAGATCACCTTTTCCGATGGTGAGAGCGTCACCACGGACCCAACCGGGCGAGCCCTATTCGTTGCGCCCCTAAACGCCGGAGTGATCCAGGCAGGCATCGCAAATCGCTCCGGGCGAGTGTACAGCGCCGTTCTTGCTCCCACGGACGTTCCTTCCGCCACGCAAGCGGTAACCGCTGCGCCGCGCGTGGCTTCGGTTAGCGACCGTTTCGAGCTTGCAGGCCATGGCTTTTGCGGTGACGCCGATGCCAATCACGTGACCATCGCGGGCTTGCCTGGACTTGTCCTGGCTGCCTCGCCTGCTTCGCTCGTGGTGCTGCCGCCCGCGAACATGGATCCTGGCCCGGCGCAGGTAAAGGTAAGCTGCGGGCAGAAGACCGCGGTGCCGTTCACCATCGTATTTGTCAGCCTCGAGCTGGAAGCCAGTAACGCGGCGCTCGCCCCGGGAGAGCATCGCAGCCTCACCGTCCGCGTGCGCGGAAGCGCCGCGAAGATCAGCCTGGAAGCGCGCAATCTGTCAACGGAAGTGGCCGAGCTTGTGGGCGGAACCTCGGTGCGCGCGGCGTCCAGCGGCGGCGCGGATAATGTGGCGAAGTTCGAGCTCGTAGGCAAGAAGCACGGCAATTTCATCATTTCGATCCGGCTAGTGGCCCCGCTCTCCACGCCGCGCCTCTAGCCTTTGCAGCGGCCGCCTTCAGGCGGCCATCTTGCTCTTGTTTTCTCTCATTAGGAGGCCGGGGCTTCAGCCGCTGAGGGCCGCCTTTTCCCCGCACTCCAACACTTCACGCCGACTTTTTCGCGGCAATGCCATTGGGCGGCGGCAACGCCAACTCCCCTTGCGCGTCCTCCAACTCCGGCTCGCCCAGGTCCCCGCTGCTCAGTAGGTTGTCCATCGTGTTGGACGCTTTGTCGAAGCGCTTGTCCGCTTCCGTATAACTCTGCTGCGCGTTCTTCAAATGCGTGCCCAGCTTGTCAAAGTGCTCGCTGAACGTGTCCAGTTGCTTGCGCATGCCGGCCAGGTTCGCCCCCAGCCGCTTAGCGTTTTCTTCAATCTGCATCCCACGCAATCCCATGGCAATCACGGACAGGTGCGCATAGAGCGTGTTCGGCGAGACCGCAACGATCTTGCGCGTGCGGCAGTAAGCGTCCACGGCAATGCCACGCGAATCGGTGCTGCGCAGCAATTCGTAATACACCGCTTCGCTGGGCACGAACATCAGCGCCAGGTCCAGCGTGTCCTCATCCGGCACAATGTATTTCTTCGCGATCGAATCGGTATGCACCTTCACGGCGTTGACGAACGCTTTGCGCGCCTCGTCGCCTTCAGCGTCCATCCGCTGAAACGCGTCCAGCGGGAACTTGGAATCGATGGCCATGATTTTCTTGTCGCGCAGGTGAATCACGGCGTCGGCGGCCTCCCCACTGCGGAAGCGATACTGCAGCGTGTATTGCGAAGGAGGCAGGCAGTCCTCCAGCAGCCGCTCCAGCGTGGTTTCGCCGAAGTTGCCGCGCGTTTTCGTGCCGCCCAGGATGTTTTCCAGCCGCGTGGCCGCCTCGTGCATCAAGTGGCCGGACTCTTGCACCTGCCCAAGCTGCTGCTGGATCTGCGTAATCTGCTCGCGCGTGTTCTTCAGCTCGTTGGACATGGCCGTCTGTGCTTGCGAAGTGATCTGCGCCGTGGTCTCGGCGGAGTTCTTCGCGCCCTGTTGCACCGCGGTGGTGACGGCTTCCAGCCGCGCCGCCACGGTGTTCGCGATGGTTTCCATCTTTGTGGAGGATTGCGCCTGCGCGGTGGAAAGGCCTAGCAGGTCGCGCCGCAGTTCGTTCATCTGCGCTTCCAGCGCCTCGTTCTTCCTCTGCTCCTGCCCGTTCCGCACGAGCACCCAAACCACAAGCCCCACCAAAACCAAGGCCAAAAGAGCAGCAGCAGCGATCCAAACAGGGGTCATTGCTTCTCCAATACCTTCACGGGAAACAGTCTCCCCACTTTACCCGGATGGAGGGAGAAAGTGTAGCGAAGAGAGTAGCGTGACTCATGGTTCGCGACTTGTGTTGGTCGAGAATGTCGGCGCGTCGACGTTTATCTGTAAATAGATAATCGCGCGGTAATATCCGAAGCTGAAGATGGAAGAGTATGGGGCACCCGCTACTCCCGGATGCGTATGCGGTCCAGTTCGACCACGAACAACTTCCCCTGATAATGCTCCATTGCGGAATGGGCCGCCAGGTACGCTGTGAGTCTCCGCATCAAATGGGGGAGGATTTCGGAGTGGTTGCGCATCTGCAGTGCAACGATCCCCTTATACTTCTTGGGCGGATAGGTCACGATGTCGGCGAAGTCTCCATTCAAAGACAGCAGGATTGCACCTATTTCCTGGGCCTTTGCAATAACGAGCGAATCGGGAGTGTCGACGGGCAACACATCCTTCAATCTCAGGACCTCGTGGCTCGCTTCTTGCAGAGTTTGGATGATGGAGTTTGAAATACAGTGGTCGGCCAGAAAGCGCACGGCCATCAGACGACGGCTTCGAATTCAGCCAGTTCGCGGGCATAGTCCAGGCAGGCGGCGATTTGCTCGCGTGTTAGATCGGGGAACTCCCCCGTAATTTCTTCAAAGGTCCTGCCTGCCGCCAAATAACCCAGCACCAAACTCACGGGAATCCTGGTTCCCTTCAGGCGCGGCTTGCCGCGAAGAAACTCGGGGTCGCTCACGACGAACTGTTTCCAATCTACCGGCATGCCCCGATACTAACGCGATTCACTAGCAAAGGCAAAAGCATGCAGAGGAACTAGTTTCGAAATTGGTGCGAGGGGAGTAGGGAAGCCCCAAGACCCACCATCCAAACCGCGAGAGTGTACAAGCATCCTGATTGGATGCTGAGTTAAGGCTGCGCCACCTGCCAGCTAGATGTCATAGTTCACGCTACGAAGGGCGTCTTTGTAGGCTTCGCGCGCTTCGGTGGCTTTGGCCTGTGCATCCTGCTCGCGGAAGTGGGCGGTGTCCCAATGCTCCATGGCGACCATGGAGTGGTCGGGAGTGGCTAAGGCTTCTTCCGCGCGAATGGTGTCAACCCATTCATCGACAGCCTTTTTGTAGGCAAGGCGCAATTGATCCAGATCCGGTTTGGTCATAACCGCTGCAGAGTAATGCCACCCCGCAGCCCGGTCAATCAGATGAGGTGAATTTAATGAAAAATTTACGCAAAAGGATGACGCCCCGGTGGAGGCAAAGGGCTTGACCGGGGAGGCGGGCGGGGAGTAGCCTCGCGAGCAATATTCCGGGATTCGACCCAGGACCACAGCGGCACTCGACATTGTTCAGCTATTCCGCACAAGGAGGATCGACATGGCGTTTCTCGTGGCACTTTGGCTCCCGATCGTGCTCTCGGCCATCATTGTGTTCATTGCCAGTTCCATCATGCACATGCTTCTGCCCTACCACCACAGCGATTACCGACAGTTCCCGGACGAGGATAAGGTTCTCAGCGCATTGCGCGGCGCCGGGTTAAAGCGCGGGCTGTATATTTTCCCCTTCACTACACACAAGGACATGAAGTCGCCGGCCATGGTCGAGAAATACAAGCAGGGGCCGGTAGGAATGATGACCGTGATGCCGAATGGTCCTGTGGAGATGCCGAAGTTTCTCGGACAGTGGTTTGGATATTGCCTGATTATCGGATTTTTCGTGGCGTACCTGACGTGGCATACGGTGCCGGCGGGAGCGCACTATCGCGCGGTGTTCCGCGTGGCGGGGACGGCAGCGTTTCTGGCGTATGGCTTGGGACACCTGAGCGACGGGATCTGGAAGGGACAGATGTGGAGCGCGACGATTAAGGAAGTCTTCGACGGATTGGTGTACGGATTGTTGACCGCAGGGACGTTCGGCTGGCTCTGGCCGCGGTGACATTGCGGAGAGGCAAGACGCAATGGGTGAGATCCTTCGGCTATCCTCATCGGGTAGCCTCAGGATGACAAATTGGGGTAAGTCGAGAGACCGCAAAAACGGCAGCAAGGCTTCCGCAGTCCAAACAAAAAAAGGCCCCGTGATGAGAGTCTGTGTGAGAACCGAAAAGAAACTGCGCTCAGCGGCTAAAGCCGCATTGATTTTGCGACAGTTACGGCATGGCTGAAGCCATGCCCTGACGAAAAACGCGAGTATTCACACAGACTCGATGAGCGGGGCCTTTTTGCGTGAAGTGGAGCTGGAACCAAATCACCAGTTGAGCTTGATGGCGAACTGGAGCTGCCGCGCATCGGCCGCAGCAGAGGGTTGACCCGCCTGGCAAGTGGTCCCGACCAGCGGATCGCAGAGTTGGTTCACAGCAATGATGTTGGTGTGATTGGTGAGGTTGAAGACGTCGGCGATCAAGTCCAGACGGAACCGTTCGCCGAGGTTGATGCCCTTGGAGAGGCGCATATCCAGCTGGAAGAACATAGGCATGGTGAATCTGTCGCGGCCAAGAGTTCCGTTGCAGCCGAGCGGCGGAGTAATGGGGGTTCCCTGGGGCGAGAGAACCGAGAACGACTGGCCCGGCGCGCCGTTCATCCAGCAGGTGGTGGGAAAGCCAAAGGATACGCCCGGGATGTAAGGCGAAGTGGTGCCGCCGCCGAGATTGGGACGATCCTGAGAAGAACCGAGGTCGAGGCGAGTGTCTTCACCGGTGATGACGTTGAAAGGACGGCCGGAAGCGACCTCAATGAGCGGGGAAAGGGTCCAATTACTCAGGAAGCTATCCTTGAAGCCCTGTCCGCCGACATGCGGTGAAGACTGGAATACGCCGCTGGTAACCCAGCGGTGCCGCTGATCGTTGACAGAGTTGCCCTTCTCATACTGCGGGAAACGACTGTCTGCCGGTTCGAGAGTGGACTGCAGGTCAGTACCGTCGTCGATGGAGTGCGACCAAGTGTAACTGGAGAGCAACTGGAAGTGCTTGGAGAAGCGCTTCTCCAGATTGATGGTGAGCGCGTTGTAAGAAGAATAGGCATCGGAGACTTGCGTGTCCACGCTGTTGAAGGGAACGGGGACGCCGAAGCCCGTGGGATAGCCGGCGGCAGTGGCGAGAGCGACTTGCGTGCCGTAACCGCCTCGAACGAGGCCGGCAAAGGACGGGTTCGGACCAGACTTACGGAAGTAGTTGAAGAACGCGGGAGTGCCGACGAATTTCCCGTCGTAGGAAGCCAGGGAGGCCGGGCAACCGTTGAGGACGCCAAGAACGCCGGGCGCCTGGGTAGCGCTGACAAAGAGCCCGCAGGTCGTCGCGGTTGGAAGAGTGTCGGTCGAAGGAACAACGACGGAAAGCGGGCTGGCGAAACTAAGCCCAGCGGCCTCGGCATTGGCAAGATTGTTGGTAAGCAAAGCGGGGTTGGTGGAGTTGATGTCGATCGGACGGAAGAGGTGGATGCCTCGGGTCCACTGATACCCGGCGCTAAGTTTCCAGGTGCCGCCAAGGACGCGCTCGATGGTGAGGTTGGCCTGCTGGGCGTAGCCGTCCTTGAAATTATTCGCGACTGGCAAGGTGAAGGGAAGAATGGCCAACGGGAAACCCGCCGTAAGGTAGTTCTGATTAGCAAAGAGGGAAGTCGTGGGAAAGGGATTGAAGCGCTGCTGGTTCGGTTCGTAGTACATGCTCGGGAGCGCATTGAGCACGCCCTGGAAGATGGAAGAGCCATTCAGGTTGGTGGGTAAGTCCAAGCCATTGCCGCATACGGTGGTAACCAGGCCGCAAGCGGAAGGGGTGCCTCCTCCAGAGAGCAACTGGACGGAGCGGCCGCCATCGGCGGTGACGGAGTCAAAAGCAATGGCCAGGAGGGGGTGGTCGAAGAAAAGGCCGTAACCAGCGCGGACAACGGTCTTGCCGTCGCCGGTAGGATCCCATGCGAGGCCGAATCGGGGGGCAATATCTTTGTACTGTCGCGGGATGCCTTCCTGGACGCCGAGAGCCTTTTCGGCGGCGGCGTTGATGGCAGTAGCTGGGGCAAAGAGCGGGGTGAGATCTGGGTCATAGCGCAAACCGTAATTGACGGTGAGTTTGCGGGTGATACGCCAGGAATCCTGGACAAAAAAGGAGATGGGGATATCGTTAAAGGGCTGGTTGGAAGTGCCGATGCCCTGAATGTAGTCTATCGGAATGCCAAGGCCATAAGCTTGGAGAGCGGTGGCACCGGGAAGATTGATCGTGCCGGACGCGGTGGGAACGGAGTTGGGTAAGCTGAAAGTGGAAGCGGGAAGACCGCCGAAATCGGCGACGCCGCCAAAGTCGAGTTCAAAGATCTGCTGTTTCGCGGAGCGCAACTGAAGAAGATTGAAGTCCGTGCCAAATTTGAAAGTGTGGCGGCCATGCGTGATGGTGGCGTCATCGGAGAACTGGAAACGGCGCTCGATGCGGTCGACCGTGGAATAGGGTTCGCGGCCGAAGTAGGCGTAACCCGGGATATTCACGCCGAGATCGCTGCCGCCGTCAAGAGGGGAATAGCCGAAATGGAGGCCGCGGCGCGCAAACTGAAAGCGGAATTCATTGAAGGCGGTATCGCTGAGAACGGTGTCGTGCTGGAAAGTGGCGCTGACATCACGGTAGTGGTCCTCACCCACACGGGAGCCGGCGTTCTGACCTAACACCTGGTTCTGAGAGGTGGACTGAAGGCCGGTGACCTCGGAAGGAGAAACGCCGACGCGGAGGAAAGAGGTGTTGCGGGTATTCCAGCGTTGATCGAGACGGGCAGACCACAAGCTGGTCTTCTCCATGACCGGAAAATTACCGCGAATACTGTTGAGACCGACGTAGGAAGTGGGAAGCGGCACAGCGCCGGCAGGAATAATCGAGTTATTTGAGCCAATGGCGGCAAACCCGGAACAGTTGACGGAGTTCACCGTGGCCCCCGAGGGGCAGGAAACGGGGAACGGGAATTCCTGGAAGAGTGCACCTGCGGGTGTGACCACGGGATTCACCGGGGTGATGCTCCCGCCGGAAAGTTGACTAACAATCGCGCCATAGTCCAACTTGTTGGTGGCGACGCTGGACGCGGAGCCCATGATCAAGCCGTACTGCACCGCAAGTTGTTGGTAGGCGGGAATGCCAGAGGTGAGCAGGCTGTTCACCGCGCTCGCCTGAGCCGTGGTGAGTTCGACGGGAAGAACTCCCGAAGGAGTCGGAAGCGGCACGGATACCAGCCCGAAGTTACCTTCTCCGATGCTGGAGAAGCCGGTTTCCTCGCGCTGCGTATATTCATAAGAGAAGAAGTAGAAGGTCTTGTCTTTCTTGAGGGCACCGCCGAAGGTCACGCCGGTCTGAACACGGGTATAGGCCTGCTTGATGGGTTCAAGGTCACCGGTGGTGGGGTTCACGTCAAAAGAGAAAGGGTTGCGGGCCTGGAAATCCCTGTTACGGAGATAGCCGAAGACGTCCCCATGAATGTCGTTGGAGCCGCTCTTGGTGACAATGTTGACCACGCCGCCGGTGGCGTTGCCGTATTCCGCGTTGTAATTGCTGAGAATCATCTGGAATTCCTGGACGGCTTCCTGGGAGACAGTGGAGCGGATGCCGGAGACGGAATCATCAACGGCGTTGGCGCCATCGACGCTGACCATGTTGCCGCGGCCACGGGCGCCGCTGATGCTCAGGCCGCTGGTGGGAGCGGGGCCGATGGTCGGGGAAACGTCGCGGGTGACCTGCGAATTGATCAGCGTGAAATTGACATAGTTGCGGCCATTGATGGGTAGGTTATCGATTTGGCGCTGTTCCACGGTCTGCGCGCTTTCACTGCGGGTGGTTTCAATCGGAGCAGACTCCGTGGTTACAGTGACCGATTGGGTTTGCGTGCCCAGAGTGAGCGAGACATTGACGATGGTCTCTGTCCCGACCCTCACTTGCACTGCCGGATTCTCGTAGGGAGCAAAACTCGTGCCGCCCTCGACATGAAGTTTGTATTCACCAGGGACCAGACCGACGATGGTGTAATGGCCGCCTTCATCCACAACCGTTTTGCGTTCAGCGCCAGTTACCGCACTGGTGACGGTGATTTTCGCGCCGCGGACCGCAAGACCTTGCTGATCGGTAACAACACCAGACAGCGTAGCTGTATTGACCTGCGCTGAAGCCGTGCCCACCCCCAGAAAAAGTGCCACGCACAACCAGACGAACGCAAACAACGACTGCCTGCGTTGCATACCCATCCTCCTTAAGGAACGTGCTAGCCAACCGCTACCCCTAGCGGCGGCGAGTTTCCTCGCCTGAAATGGCCGTAGATACAGTGAAATGAGTAGATAGCTTGTACTGCAATGTCCAAGCCTTTGCAACTGTAAACTGTGGAGGCAAAACTGAGTTCGGGAGATTGTGATGGTCCGTGCCCAACCTGTAATGGGCATGCCGGAACCACGCCGGCGTCATCGAAGGGTGATGGAAGGAGGGAAGAGACGCGCTTAGCCGCGTTCCGGGAGCTGTTCTCCGACAACGGGCTTAGCTATTTCCTGGCGCTCTTTCCAGGCTTTCAGGCACGTGGCTGCGGCGATCAGGATCGCAGTCGCGGCGTTGGTCAGAAAGACTGCTTGCGCGTGCAACAAAATCCCGTAGGCCAGCCACAAGAGCACACCAAAAAGATACAGAGATAACATGCCGTACGAAAGGTCGCGGCCACCTTGTTTATAGATTTTGACGAGTTGGGGAACAAAAGCAAAAGTGGTGCAGAAACCGGCGACGGCGCCCAAGGCTTCAACCCAAGCGGTGTAAGTCATTCTGTTCGATCTCCTGGATGAGCTTGCGCCGGCTCCGTGATGACGGCGAGCAGTGGCGCGACAGTGTTCAGGCCTAATTCAATTCTAACAACCGGCAGCTCCATGGCCCAATTTAAGGATTGGATGTGACGCATTTGTGAGCGGAATGAGAATGGGAGGTTGGCGAGGGTGCCTTTTAGGACAAAAACGAGGATATCAGATACCAGCGATCAGATATCAGGAAGCGGTTGCGAGTTGGCGCGGCAATTGTGGCGAGCGGAAGGATTGAGGTGCGGTTGAGTCGGAGACGGCCCCACAATAGCATCAGGGGCGCAGAGAACGCGCCTTGGAAGGGCAATAACTTACCTACCTCATCCAGTGGGAAAGAGGACGATGGAGTCGGTGATAGTAGGGTGTATTGTGAGCAATAACCCTATTTTCGCCATTGCGCGGATTGCAAGATCTATCTTCCGTGAAGGCAATGGGAAAAGAGTGTTTGCAGCTATGATTCCTCTCCAAGCCTACTTAGACGACAGTTCGGACGGAAAAAAGGAACAGGTTGTCTGTGCAGGCGCAGTAGTAGGGAATGAATTGAATTGGCCCTTGCTAGAAGAGGCATGGCTTGAACGATTAAAACAGGATGAAATTGAGTATTTTCGTACGACTGAATGCAAAGGAGTGCATGGAGCGTTTTACAAATTACGAAGAAAATATGGATACTCAGGTGCGCAAGCGATTGCCAGAAAATTGCGAGATGACCTAGAGGCCATTCTTCTCGCTCATCCATGGTATGGTTTCGGAATCGCAGCTCTTGTTAGCGATTACCTTGAAGTATGGAATTCAGTTCCAGATGCGAAACTGTTTTATCGAGAAGACCCTACTGAGGCAACGTTCTCAACCATATTCTTTGAAATAGCGGCTCATGCTCAAGACATTTCGCCTGAATATCAAGTGGCGTATATCATCGACGATTCCAGTTATTCGGGCATCATCGCAGAGGCTTTCAAAGGACTGAAACATAATCATCCAAACCTCCCCATAGCGAGACTAGCACCGTTAGATGACAAAAAGACCCCTGCATTACAGATGGCAGATTTGTTTGCGAATATCACGAAAGATAGTTTTCTCCAGTGGCTCATTGACGGGAAACCAAAAATCACCGGATTTGACCATAAATGGCAAAATCATGTCGCAGTGCTCGGTAGGTGGGATAAAGAGCATATGCTGAAAAGCATAGAGAAAAACTTAAAGGACCCCCGGTACGCTGCTGGACTATTTCCAAAGCGCTCTACACAAAAATTCAAACGACAATTGCGACACGATGAAAAAATGAGACGCAAAGCTTTGATTAAATCTATCGGAGCAAGAAATGAAAAATGAAAGCAAAACAGATTCTGAATTTCAGAAGTTTGATGCCGTTGTCACCAAACTTCTCTCTGTTTCGCACAAAGAATTGTAGAAACGAGAGAAGCAATACCAAAGGAAACGGGCAAAGCGCAAGAACAAGAAAGTGGGTTAATGCGAACTTACTCTGAACTCCTAATGATTTTGGTGTCACTCTGCTTTTCGGCTTCTGCTCAGAAGCCTGAAGCGTGCCGGGACAGAGACAGGGAATGGAAATGAAAAAACTGGCGCGGGAAGCAGTCATCTTCGCGTTGCTCGGGCTGTTTATGGCGATGGCCAGCTGCTTCGTATACCTTATTAAAGATATTCGGACGAACGCGAATATCGCGGCTGCGCGGGCGGTCCATTCGTTTGCGCAGGGAAGCGTGTCCGCACTTGCGCACCACGATAACGATGACACCGGATTCGTCGCCACGATCGATGACCCCGATTGGGGTGGTGCCTGGCACCAGTTGAATGACAGTATCCTGTTCCATCGTCTTATCGAAGTTCCGGTAATGAATGGGCGCGTCTTGTATTTTACTGAATGTCTGAGCCATGCCGAGGAAGGCGGGAATTGCTTGTTTGTTTGGACACCAGAGGAGGTCGAAAAAGAATACTGGGCCGCATACAAGAAATCGGAGCACGAAACTTTGCTAAGGAGCGCCGTGGTATCGCTGGAATCTGGATTGTGGGGGTTTGCCGGTGGGATTGGTATTTGGGCATTCTATCGGCTCGTGCGGTTCGCGGTCAAAGGATAGAACATGTCCACTAATTCGGTTTTGGAGTCGGTAACTGCGACACTAATTGCCACCCTAAAACAGTGGATGAGTCAAGTAAATTAGTGCCCTCGGAAGGCGGAGCCTACACAGAAAGAAACGCAAGATTCAATGACTGTGCGGACATGGGGCGCAGCCGTGCAGCGCCCCAACAAAGGAAAAGAAAAAGGCGAGCCCAAGAGCGTGCACGATGTATCGTGCCCCTACAGTGAAGGCGAAGACTTACGGCGGAGAACCGGGGAATCAAATGGTCATGTGCTTTTGGATGAGTTTGCGGAGTCTTTCGCGGTCTTCATCTTTCATGTGGACGAATTCGACGCCATTGCCGTTGGGACCGACGTTGCGGACGATGGCGGTGAAGTGAATCTTGCGCAAGCCGGCGCGAATTTCGAGCTGAATCGAATCACCGGGGCTGAGGCGGTTCGAGGATTCCACAAAGGCGCCGCCGAGGCTGATGGTTTTCACGCGGGCCATGGTCATCTGCGGGCCGCCGATTTGCGCGCGGAGAGGCGAGTCAAGTGGGATGCGCGCGTAACGACGAGGAATCACAAAATTGCCGAGGGGAGGCGCGGGTGGTTCAAAGGCAGCGCGGGCGCGCGCGGAGCCGGGCCCTTCTTCCATCAAGGCGAGCGCGTCTTCGGCGGCGGCGCGGAGTCCACCCGGTTCGACAAAGGTGAGGCCTTCGCGTTTACCAGCGAGTTCGCGCAAGAGCTCAATAGCTTCGACGGCACGGAGACGGCCAAGTGCCTCGATGGCCTTGATGCGGACGAACTGGTCGCGCAGAGTTTCGTGTTCGCCGGCGGCAATTTCCATAAGCAAGGGCACGGCGGTGGCTTCCTGGCCGATGCCGATCTGGTCGATCATCATGGGGACGACGAGAGGATGCGCATCCTGGAGAATGGCGGAGAAGACGAAAGCAGTGCTTTGCGCCGAAGGCGAATTCGCCGGGCGCGAGAGTTCACTGACGGCCAGATCCTGGAGGTTCCATTCCCAACTGGCCAAGGCGCGTGTAAGACCGCGCAAGAGGCGGTCTG
>Ga0187818_10000237_pt1 | contig 18225 bp, 17 predicted proteins | sample NC_wetland_sal_i_14_FD_130581 | JGI IMG/M metagenome (GOLD analysis project Ga0187818, IMG submission 130581) | Wetland sediment microbial communities from Neuse River Estuary, North Carolina, USA - SO4_3 | ecosystem: Environmental > Aquatic > Freshwater > Wetlands > Sediment | place: USA... | reverse complement strand
TCGAGAACGGAAAGCTGGTGAAGGGATCGCGACAGACCATTTATTTTGTCGAGTACGACGGCCCTCTGGAGCGGACATATCTGGTCCAAGTATTAGGTGAGTGACTGGGTTGGGGTGGCGCAGGTCTTTCAAGCGCTGCCATACCTGCCTTCTTAATCATTACGGGCTTTAGCGCTGAGGTCACAAAGGCAGGTTTTTCCGCAGTTGGCTAGGCTCGCTGGGCAGTGGGTGGTCGCGCTGAAGCCTTAACCGGTTCTCCCGACAACGTCGCCCAGCCCCGGCGGGAAAGATCCCAGAAAATCAAGTATCCAGCAATTCCCGCGACCAGCAACAGTAGGATCCCCCAGAACCACTGCTGGAAGACGAGTTTGCCGATGCCGAACAGGCAGCCGTAAACCAGGATGCATCCCATGACCCAGTTGAATGCATTGCTGGCCACGTCGCGCACTTCGGGCAGCTCCGGGACCAGTTTCGCGATGTGCCGCCAGCCATGCACCGTGGGGTGGACTCGCTTGTAGAAGGCAACCAGCGTCTGCTCGGATTCCGGCTGGGTGACAAAGGTTGTGAAGATCCACGCGATCGTGGTCACGAGGCCAGTGATGAGCGCGGATTTGGCATATACCAATGCCGTATTCCCGGAAAACGATACGCGGCTGAGTCCGATGGTCATGGCCGCGGCCACGGCCATCGCCGAGATCTCGCTCCAGGCATTGATCCGCCACCAGTACCAGCGCAGGATGTAGACCGCACCCGTCCCAAAGCCGATGTTAAGCACGAGTTGCCAGCCCTGGTTGATCGAGGTGAGCTGCATTGCGGTGTAGCCGCTGCCGAGGACGAGCAAAATGGTGAAGAGTTTGCTGATCACAACGTAGTGCCGTTCGGTCGCGTGGCGCACGAAGAAGCGCTTGTACAGATCATTCACCAGGTATGAACTTCCCCAGTTCAACTGCGTTCCGATCGTGGACATGAACGCGGCCAGAAATGCCGCGACCATCAGTCCGCGAAGCGCTGGCGGCAGGTAGTCGCGCAAGACCATCACGTAGCCTTGCTCCGGATTCTGCACAAAGGCGGCGCTGGGGTGAAGGCCGCCGTTCGGGGAATAGACGACAATCGCCACGAGGCCCGTAATTACCCACGGCCAGGGCCGTAGGGCGTAGTGCGCAATGTTGAACCAGAGAGTGGCACCCAGCGAGTTCTTCTCATCCTTCGCGCTGAACATGCGTTGCGCAACATAGCCGCCGCCGCCCGGCTCCGCGCCCGGATACCATGCCAGCCACCACTGCATACCGAGGTACACAATGAAGGTCAAGACGGGCAGGGTCCAGAAGGCATCGGTGGTCAAGCCCAGGTGGAAGTCCGGCAGAAAGGCCGTCGGATCGGAGGTTTGCGCCCCCGTCTGGCGAACGTTGTTCTCGATTGTCTGCAAGTGAAGCTGCAGAGCTTGCATGCCGCCGATCTTGGCCACTGCGACCCAGGCCAGCACGATGATCATGGTCATCTTCAAAATGAATTGGAAAAGGTCCGTGACCAAGACGCCCCAGAGCCCGCCGATGAAGGTGTAGAGACCAGTGAAAGGAATTAAGACGAAGATGCAAATCAGAAGCGATGTGTAGCGCGGATCACCTAGCGTGTACTGGAATGTGTGCCCGCCTGCCGCTAGTTGTAAGACGCGCCCCTGAGCGATCGCGGGGCCGAGCAATACGGTAATGATGCTGACCATGGCCTGCGTCACCCAGCCCAGAATGAAGCAGTTCATGAACAGTCCCAGATATACGGCTTTGAAGCCGCGCAGAAACGCTGCCGGCTTGCCGCCGTAACGGATCTCGACCAACTGGACATCGGTCAGGATTTCAGCACGGCGCCAATAGCGCGCGAAGAAAAATACGGTCAGCATGCCGCCAACGCAAGAGCCCCACCAAATCCAGTTCCCGGCAATGCCTTGCCGAGCGACGAGTCCGGCGACTAATAAAGGAGTGTCGGCGGCGAACGTGGTGGCGACCATCGAGGTCCCTGCCAGCCACCAGGAGACTTCGCGTCCGGAAATGAAGAACTCTTCAGTGTTGCCGCTGGCGCGCCGCCGGTAATAGATTCCGATCAGCAAATTGATCAGCAGATATCCGGAAATGACGATCCAGTCGGTCGAGGTAAGAGGCAACAGTCCTCCGCCGCCGCAGTGTTATGTCTCGGCGAGTTCCAAGATCAGGAATTACGTTCTCCCGGCAATTCTAGCGGAGGGCTGGCGGCTGACGGCAGTTGCAGACAAGGGTCACCCGAGAGAGTCGGCTAGTGTCAGAGCCAGACCTTTTCTGTATCAGTGTCGAGCTTCGGTTTCCTTGAGGATCACGGCGAAGTTGCGGCCTCCGAAAGAGAACCCTTGCTCCACTCGGCCCACCACCGCCACTTTGGCGTCATTGCCGGGAATGCCGTAACGTTCGCTGAAGACCCACATGGTTCCGGTACCGTCATCAATCTCAAAGACGCCGTGGCCGATGGCGCCAAAGGAGTTCACGACGCGGCCTGCGATGCTGATCTCTTTGCCGGCGTAACGGCCGGGATCAGACTTGATTTTGGCAATGCTCTCGCGCGGCGGGCATCCCGCCAATAGCAGAATTCCAATTGCCAACGAAAGAACCGAAAAAAATCGGATAGACATTTTCGCCACGCATTCCTCCCGAAGCAATGCTGCCTGCAGAAGCATGAACCCGGCGGGTGACACCGAGTTGCGCTCTGTCAAGCTGAGGTCGCAAAGGCGAGTTTTTTTGCAGCCTGTTAGAGTAGTTTTTCTGAGCTGCATCCAGCACAGCGGAGTCTTGTGCCATGGACATGACCCAACATATACGCCGTCTGTTCGCATATGATGACTGGGCTAACCGGGAGGTTTTGGCCTCGCTGGAATGCGTGAAAGATCCGCCGACGCGTTCGGTGAAACTTCTAGCTCACATTTTTTCCGCCGAAAGGCTGTGGCTGGAACGGTTGTTACTGCAGAAGCAGACGAATCCGGTTTGGCCCGACTTCACTTTGGAGCGTTGCAAACTGGAAGCGGCGGAATTGCCTGATTTGTGGAAAGACTATCTGGCTTCAGTGAACGAATCCGCTCTCGCCCGTTCGCTTGCCTATAAGAACACCAAGGGTGAAAGCTTTACCAGCCAGAAGCAAGATATCCTGATACATGTCGTAATGCACTCGGCGTATCATCGCGGGCAGATCGCTGCCGACATGCGGGCAGCCGGGTTCACTCCGGCTTACACAGATTTCATTCACGCTGTGCGGCAGGGATTTGTGGACTAACAACCTGCTGCACCGGAATGGGCGAATCCAGACATCAAGGCACGCAAGCTCCTGTCCGCCATGATATTTTTGTGATGGCGCTCGTTAAAATCATCTCTATGAAGAAGCTTTCTGCATTTCTGTTCTTACTTATTTTTTGCCGACCGCTCCTTGCTGCGAACAAGACCGACATCGGGCCGCTTCCCGATCCCGTTTCCAACAATGCCGTCGCCAGTATCCGCAGGCACGGCGGACTTTGGCTTTTTTCTTTCATGGGAATTGGCCCAAAGAAGACTTGGGACGCGATCACTCCTGCATCCTATGCGTTGAATCCAGACTCCTATGCCTGGGCGCCAATTCATCCCGTGCCCGGACTTGCGGCTCGCTTGGGCGCTGTGGCCGCGGGCGCAGGTGATCGCGTGTATGTGATGGGCGGCTACGTGGTGGATCCGCAAGGCCGCGAGATGGTGGTTCCTGATGTCGGGGAGTACGAGATTGTGGGTGACCGTTGGTTACGTGGTCAGGACATGCCCGTGCCCGTCCGTGATTCCGTGGCCGGCGTTTATCGCGACCGCTACATCTATCTGATCGGCGGACGCTCTAATGGCGTGCTGGTGCCCAACGTTCAGGTGTATGACAGGGAGAAAAAGAAATGGTCGCAGGCCACGCCGATCGCGGGCACGCCAGTGTTCGGCCACGCGGGAGCACTGGTCGATGACACCATCGTTTACGTGGACGGGGCCGTTCCGAATCCTGCCGGAAACATGCCGAGATACGTCGCCACCAACGAATGCTGGATGGGCAAAATCGACCACAAGGATCCAGCCAAAATCCAGTGGACCAAATTACCCAGTCATCCCGGGGCGGCGCGCTACCGCATCGCTGGCGGCGGCTCGGAGCGGGACGAGATGGCCTACTTCAGCGGTGGCACCGATAATCCGTACGACTACAACGGGGTCGGATACGATGGCAAGCCAGCCGAACCATCGACCGTGACCTTTGCCTTTAACCTGCGCAGCGGCAAATGGGAAACCCTCAACGAAAATACTCCCAACCCTACGATGGACCATCACGGATTGCTGGTCACCTACGACGAACTGGTGGTCGTCGGCGGCATGGAAAAAGGTCAAAAGGTAACTGCCCGCACGACCACCTTGGCGAAACCGTCGAAAGGAAAGTAGCTGGCCGTGGATAGGATCAGTCGATTCTTGACAGGTTAACGCGAGTCAAAGTAAGCTGCACAACGTAACTTAGTTGGTGTTTCCATGACGCGGTGGCGGTGGGCGCTCCTCATTTTCGAGCTGTTCTTGTTTGCCCTGATCCTGATCTTGCCTCAGGTCGATCTGCCTGATTTTACGTTTCACGGCGGTACAGCTCCCGTTGTTGCCAAGGCGCGGGTATCCCCTGCGCCCTTGCGGGCAATCGCAGCCCCCACACAAATACCGGTCCCCAACCACAGCCTAGAGGGCGTGCTGGAAACGATGGCGGTGGCGACCTTCACCTGTTCGGATTCCCGTCTCTCCTTGTTGTGCATGCTGATCTGCTAGGCCGTTTCCGCTTTTCTCGACTTTTCCCTGTTACATCTCTTGTCGAAGAGTTCGCTCCGCGCGGGCGTGCCTGCAATTGAGGGGGGTGCGCGGAGCGCTCGGGGCAGCCGAGCCGCTGTGGTTTTCCACCTGGAGCGGGTGGACGACCCGGCACCCAAACGGCCGCCCCGTTCCAAATTCAGGCCGCTTCTCTTATCTACGAGGAGAACCACCGCGAAGCTACCTGGCCCGTGCCAGCACCAGCGTGATGTCATCCGGTTGCTCATTGGCGCCGATCCAGTCATCCACGGCGGCCGTGACAATTTCGCTGATGCGCGCCAGCGGCAGATCACGATTCTCGCGCAGCAGGTCGATCAACCGCTGCTCGCCGAATTCGCCAAAATCATTTTCCGGTTCGGTGACGCCATCGCTGTAGGCGAGAAAAATATCACCACGCCGAAGTTGAACCGAGCTTTCGTCATAGGTTCGTTGATCGAACAAGCCCACGACCATACCACCGCATTCCAGTCTTCGGATGGCGCCATCCTCGCTCATGATGATTGGCGGCAAGTGGCCGCCGTTGCTGTAGGTCAGCTTGCGTTCCGCGCCGCTGTAGATTCCGAGAAACAAGGTTGCATACTTTTCCGCGGGCGTGCTTTCGTAGAGTTGATGGTTAAGCAAAGACAGCAACGCGCCGGGAGACACTTCCGCCCCATGCAACCCTGAAGCCAACATCATGCCGGAACCGATGGCCGCGCCCACGGCGGCGGGTTGGCGCAAGACAGGAATGTTTTCCACGCTGTAGGCGCGTACTGCGGAATGGATGGTCGCCATCAGCAGCGCCGCCGAAATTCCCTTGCCGCTGATGTCGCCAACCGCCAGCAGCAGCTTGTCGGTTTCAAGAGTCAGGAAATCGTAGTAGTCGCCGCTCACCGTCCGTGCCGGCCGGCAGAAACCGTGCACCTCGAGGGAGGCGAGTTGTGAAATGTGCCGAGGGAAGAGTTGGGCCTGTACTTCCTGTGCGATCACCAGCTCGTTTTCCAGGCGTTGCTTCTCTTTTTGCTCCTCCATCAGTTTTTCGAGTGAGGCGGTCATGGAATTGAAGGAGTTCGCCAGAGTCGCGATCTGATCATTGGATTTCACCGGAATGCGGTGTCTGAAGTCGCCACGGTTCACGTGCTGGGTCCCGTCATAGAGTTCAGCCACCGCGCCTGTGGCCGTGCGAGTCAGGTGCGTGCCGATCCAGAGCGCAGTAACTTCGATGACAGCAAAAACGACGAAGGCGACCAACAGGGCGAACTCAGCCGCGGGCGCAAAGTCTCCCTGAGCCGCGAACAATCGTTCAAAGAGCTTGGAGACACGGGTCTGCACGCTAATGCGAGCGGGATTGGAGGCGTCGCCCGTGTCCCAATCAGTTACCCAGACTGAGGTTGCAAACAATACTTGAGGATCCAAAGCGCGAGCCGGAGGCGGAACCGCACCCGCGATGAATGTGAGCTTCGTCTCGTCCGTGCGCAGGACGTATGGTTGCCCCTTCCCCGTGTCTAATATCACGAAATCGCCTTTAGGGTTGCTTGCCTTTCCCGGCGAGGCTGCACGACTACTCCCCGGGCTGGAACTGGGCTGGGTCGAGCCGACTTGCTGCAGAGCCAGGTCTTCGTACAGCGCGATTTCACCCAAATTTGCGGCAAGGTGCTGCAGCAGGCGCTGATCCAACGGCTCGCTGGACAGAACGCTGAGGCTGCCCCCGCTTACGGGAACGGTCTTCAGTGCGCGGAGAAAAAGCTTATCGTGATCGCGAACCACTTCATGGACGGAGTCCTTCAGGCGGACGGGGAGAGTCGGAGGCGCTCCCGCTAGAGAATTATTCAGAATTATCTTTTGATTGAGCCAGACGCAGATCTGGCGGTCAGCCCAATCTTTGTCCGCCTTGTGGAGGCTCTCGATCGCCGCTGTCTGGCTGCCGGAGCTGTGTTGTATCGAGGCGGCGAGTTGATGGGCAATAGCGGCGTTGGCTGCATCCAGGCTCTCCAACTCGGAATTCAGCGCGCTGGTCACGATAAAGGTCGCAAACTGCCCGCCAAACAAATAAGCCGACCCCAGGGCCAGCGCGACCAGCATGACCACAGGGATTACTCCGATGAACACATAGGTGACGATTAGCCGGTTGCGCAGCCGCCAAAGCAGTCGTGCTTTCAACCAGCGGAATGCCAGAATCGAGAAGAGAACGATGACAATGAAGCTGAGAAAGGTCACCCATCCACCGAGGCTCTGACCCGAGGAAAGCTTGGCCAGCCCGAGCAGTTTCTGCAACACAAACAAGAGCAGATCCAACCCCAGCACGTACCACGCGGCCACTGCCACTTTGCTGGTGGGCAGCAAGCCGGCATGGCCGAGCCGCAGTCGAAGATATCGGTAAGGCAGTTGCATGACGCAAAAGAATTATAGATTGAGATGATGGATCAGGGCTTCCGGCTTCATGGCTCCGGGAATGGCGGCGGCGCTAAGGCCCACCTGGGGAGGTAGAATCTGTTGATGGCAAACTTGATGTTGGTTTACGGTCTGCGCTTGCTGCCCTCTGAGGAGGTGGCAGAAGTCGGCGACGCGACACTCAAGCTCAAAAATGGCCGGGAAGCGCGAGTGGCGATGCACATCCTCGATGGCAGTAAAGAGGAAATCGAGAAACAGCTCAAAAGCAGCCTGGATGCATTCTTCGATTTTTATCCGGAAATCTGACGGGAGATCCGGGACTCCAGCCGCGCGGCCGGAATCCTAGCCTGGATTAGCCATCCTGATTAATAGCATTTGGATTGGGCACAGTGGGAATGTGCTGTGGGAAGGGCACCAGTTTCACTCGTGCCGCCAGATGCACCTTGGTAGAGCGGTTTCGGCAGCCGGGATAGTTGCGCCGGATCGGCGCGGACCCGAATTCCGCGCTTTTGGCGGCACGACTCGAAGTCGTGCCCTTCCCGTATACGGTCGATTCCCTGGCGCTACGAATAGTCCAGCCTGGGGGCCTGGAGCCTGATGTTCGACACTCGCCGCCTGCTAAAATGCCCCCGTGCTTCGAAACCATTGTGTAATCCTGATAGGCCTTGCCTTGGCTCAGTCAGCCGGCGCCCAACAGTCCGCGCAACCGCAAGTGAAGGTCAATGTTCTGAACGTCTGCTCGCCTTCGCCCGAGGAGCAGAAGGAGATCGCTTCCGCCCTGGCTCACATTCCCAAGCAACCGCTCTTCAGCCAGGAATTTGAGATCGATCGTGGCCGTTCCCTGCTTGAGCAAAGCCCGGATTTTCTTCAGGCGGGAGCGAATACCAAAGTCTCATCCAGCTCTGACACCGCTGCGTGGGTGCGCATTCGCCGCGAATTCTCAGTGCAGGCCATGTTCTCGACCGTGCAGTACTCGTTCAGCCAGGACCCCAAGAATATGGTGGAAACCCTGGTTTTCCACGTGCGCGATCCCAAGGAATTGCTGCAAGTTTCCGTGGAAGACAGTGTTTCCGCGGTGACGACGCCAGCGAGCATGCTGGGCACGGACACGCCCGCCAGCCGGATCAAGCTGGAGCGCTTCGGGAAATCGTCCATCGTGCTGGCCCGCTGTCCGGGGTCGGAAGGAAGTCCGCCACCGGACCAAAGCGCTTACGAGCCGCTGTTCCAAAGCGCGTCCGCCGTCGTGGCCAACTATCGTACCCTTCTAGGTGCTCGACGCACGGTGCCGGACGAACTGGCGCGGATGAGCGCTGGGGGAGCAAGCAAATCTAAGCAGGCAAAAAGCGCGGCGAAGAAGGCAGCATCGGGAGATAAGTGAAATCTCGGCGCCCCCGGCGGTTCCGCACGGGCCGGACGCCCGCGCCTACATTGCCTGCTGCTAGCGAGTGCGAGGGTTGCTGAGGTTGAACCCAAATTGTGAAATCCGCAATCTAATCTGATTCCTATGGAAAACATTCGCAACGTTGTCATCATCGGTTCCGGCTGCGCCGGGCATACTGCCGCTCTCTATACCGCTCGCGCCAACCTGAAGCCACTGGTGATCGAGGGCCACGAGCCCGGAGGCCAACTCTCTCTGACCACATTGGTGGAAAACTTTCCTGGCTTCCCCGAAGGGATTCAGGGGCCCGAACTGATCGAGAACATGCGCAAACAGGCCTCGCGCTTCGGCGCGGAATATCAACTCGCCCACGTAACCAGCGCCGACCTGAGCCAGCGCCCCTTCAAGCTGCACGTCGGTCATCAGGTCGTTCATACCCGAACGCTCATCATCGCCAGTGGCGCGTCGGCGCGCTGGCTGGGCCTGCCTCACGAACAGCAGCTCATCGGTCACGGAGTTTCTTCTTGCGCGACCTGCGATGGATTCTTTTTCTCGGGCAAGGAAATCACGGTCATCGGCGGCGGCGACTCCGCCATGGAGGAGGCGATCTTCCTGACCCGCTTCGCCACCAAAGTGACAGTCATCCATCGCCGCGACCAGTTCCGCGCTTCCAAAATCATGCTCGAACGTGCCCAGCGCAACGAAAAGATCCATTTCCTTACCAACACTGTGGTCGAAGATGTGTACGACGCTCATCAGAAAGAAGTCACCGCGCTAAAGCTGCGCAACCTGAAGACTGGCGACGTCTGGGACTTCCCTACTAGCGCCATGTTCCTCGGCATCGGCCACGTCCCCAATGCGAAGATTTTCGAGGGCCAGCTCGATGCCGATCAGGATGGCTATCTGAAGACTCACAACAACGTCTTCACCAAAGTTCACGGCGTCTACGCTTGCGGAGACGTGCAAGACCGCCGCTATCGGCAAGCGATCACCGCGGCCGGAACAGGATGCATGGCGGCACTGGAAGTAGAGAAGTTTCTCGAAGAACATCCCGAGTGACGAAATTTCAACCTTATTTGGTCATCACAACTCGTACCTAGACGGAGGTGATTCATGCCACACGCGCAAGCCACTTGTCCCCACGTCAGCGAAATCCGTCAGGTAACTCCCAGCGGCAAGGGTTGCAAGGAATGCCTGGAGACGGGCGACACCTGGGTCCACTTGAGAGAATGTCTCATTTGCGGCCACATCGGCTGTTGCGATTCGTCCAAGAACAAGCACGCCACAAAGCATTTCCATCACACCAAACATCCCATCATGCAATCGTTCGAGCCGGGCGAGAACTGGAAGTGGTGCTATGTGGATCAGATCTTCCTCCAGTAGATTTTCGTGAAGGCGCCCACCAGAAAGGCACTGGGAATGAAGCTACACGAATATAAAGGCAAGGACATCACCATTCGGTACGATGCCCAGCGCTGCATTCATGCCAAGAAATGCGTGCACGGCGCTCCTGCGGTTTTCAATCCGGAGGCCAGGCCTTGGGTGAGCGCCGACAGCGCAGAAGCCCGGAGCATCGCCGTCGTGATTCAGCGCTGTCCGACTGGCGCTCTCCACTATCAAGCGGCCAATCCCGAATTGGCTGAGCGCGCCGACCCCTCCAACACGGTCACAACCAGTCCCGAGGGGCCCTTGTATTTGCGGGGAAATATCAGAGTAGTCACCGATGCCGGAGCGGAATTGCTCTCCGACACGCGCATGGCCCTGTGCCGCTGTGGAGCCTCAAAGAACAAACCATTGTGCGACAACAGCCACTTCGCTGTGGCCTTCGACGATCCCGGCGTCTCCCTGCCCGGGCCAGATGCCGGGAAAGAAATGGTGACCAGCGGAAAGCTGCAAGTGATTCCCACAACAGATGGTCCGCTGCATCTGCAGGGTCAAATTACAATCCGGAATGCTTCGAATCAAGTGATCTTCGAAGGGACTGAGGCCTGGCTGTGCCGCTGCGGCGCTTCTGCCAGCAAGCCTTTCTGCGACGGCAGTCACGAGCGGATCGGATTCAAGTCACAGTAGCCACCGGACTCTGATTGCCACATTCTCAGTGCTCTCCTGACATTTCTCACTGCCTCTTGTGATCGCGGTCATACCGCAAACCATCCCCAGTTGTGGTACAAATTCCTGTGATATTCATGCACGTGCAAGGCAATCATTATTCAATCTTTTTCAGTTTTGCGGGAGCGCCGTGTTAAGGGCGCTCTTCATATCTCTTTCGGAGACCCGCTGGTTGCGCGGGGTGGCCGAGCGCTCATCCATCGGACAGAAGTTCTCCAGCCGCTTTGTCGCCGGAACTCAAGTGGAAGATGTGCTACGGGCAGCGGCCACCGTCAACCAGGCAGGGCTAAGCGTTTCGATCGACAACCTGGGCGAAAACGTCACCAACGCCGACGAAGCCCGTGCCAGCGCCCAGCTTTACCACCAGTTGCTCGACGACATCGCCCTGCGCAAGCTGAATGCAAATATCAGCCTGAAGCTCACCCACATGGGCCTCGACGTGGACGAAAAACTGGCCCATGAGCAGGTATCGAGTCTGGTCGCCAAAGCCGCCGCCATGAGTCCACGGAATTTCGTGCGCGTCGACATGGAAGGTTCGCCCTACACTCAGCGCACGCTCGATTTCGTTCACAAGCTCCATCGCGCGCCCGGCAATCAGGGATGCGTGGGAGCGGTCATTCAGTCGTACATGCACAGGGCCGAAAGCGACATCGAGAAGTTACTGGCCGAAGGCATTCGCATCCGCCTGTGCAAAGGCGCCTACAAAGAGCCGCCGGAGATTGCGTTCCAGAAAAAATCCGAAGTTGACGACAACTACGTCAAGCTGATGAAGATTTTGATGAAGAGCAAGGTCTACAACGGTCTGGCGACGCACGACGAAAACATCATCAACCAGGCAAAAGCCTTCGCCACCCGCGAAAATATTCCTCGCGACGCATTCGAGTTTCAGATGCTCCACGGCATCCGTCGCGATCTGCAGCAGAGCCTGGTACGCGACGGCTGGCGGATGCGCGTGTACATTCCCTTCGGGACCGAGTGGTATCCCTATCTGATGCGGCGCCTGGCCGAGCGCCCAGCCAATGTACTGTTCATTGCCAAGAATTTGCTCAGGAAATAGCCAAGGAAGGCGCCGAAAGAGTCTAATTCTCGCTGGGCAAACCTATTCGGGCGAGCAGATCGCGGTAGGCTGGGTCCTCGTGCAGGCTGTTCAACGCGGAATAGTTTTCAACGGACAGCAACAATTCGTCGTGCCGGTCGTAGGCTATTTTCAAATACTGCAGAGCTTCGTCTTTGTTGCCCAGCAGAGCGCAGGTTTGGGCTACAACGGTCGGCGGAACCAGTCCCTGAGCGTAATACTTCTTCTGCGCCTGCAGCATGCTTTCGAACATTCCCTTCGCCCCGCCCTCAGCAAAGCCCTTTTCGGCTGCCGTGGTTATTGCCAGAGCAGAATTGTCATGTAGCGCGCCAGCATCTTTCCTCGATTCGGCAAGGAAGTTCGGATAATCGGCTTCGGCCAAGTAAAAGACCTTCAGGTACAGGTGCGGAGAGCGAAAAGCCGGCTCTGTCAATTCCATCTGTTTCAGAAGGGTCATGGCCTCGTCTCGCTGGCCTGCCAGGAAAAGGATGTTGCCCTTGTCGGCCAAGATGGACGTAGAGGCCGGATCCAGAGCTTGGGCCCGTTCAATTTCCGTTAGAGATTCAGGCAATCGGCGCACCGTCACCAAATAATTCGCATACCAGTGGTGAGCGACCGCGTTATTGGGGTCGAGATCGATGGCCCGCCGGAATTCCAGCTCCGCGTTGGCCACGTCCCACATTCCAAAAAACAAAACAAATGCCAGCGAGGCGTGCGCGGCGGAAGATTGATCGTCAAGTTCCACTGCCTTTTTCGCCGCTGCCAAGGCGCGAGGGTAAGCTTCGGTGGCAGGCATCACCGTGTACTCGCGCAGCAAGTTGTAGCAGTCCGCAAGGCCAACGTAGGCCGCTCCATAATTCGGATCGTGCACAATGGCCTGTACAAAATAATCCACAGCTTTGTTCAAGTCTGCCGGCGTTCTTTTCTCCCAGAAATATCTTCCCTTAAGGTAAAGCTGCTCGGCTTCGGGATTATGGGCATGGGACGAGGCCTGTACAACCCCGCTGGGCGAGCTTCGTGGAACGGTTGACTTGCTTGTGATATTCGTGGCGGTCAGAACCGCGTTTGGATAGCGAATGAGCATCACAGCCAAAGCCGCCGTGATGATCAAAGCCAATGCCACCAGCCAGCCGGTCTTATGGAGCGGACCAGGGTGTCCTGTCGCGGGTGTCAGCTTTGCTCCCTGCGGGGTTGGCACGGGAAAGGCTGCGCCAGAAAGAGGACGACGCCCGGTGATAACTGTGAAGCCTGCGCCGTGGGTTTCGGAATCGGGCGCTGACTCTGGATTCTGCTCCGGCAACGCCGCTCTGGCATTCCGGGGAGCTGCCAGCCAATCCGAGAGTTCATCGGTATAGGCGTACACCCGCCCCTTGGTTCCCGGCAAGCGGTGGACGGGCAGACCCAACTCTTTCTCCCAGCGATTGACCGTGCGCTCGTCCCGGCCAAAGAAAGATGCGATCTCCTTCCAGGAGTCGAGGCGCTGACGGTTTGTAGACGCGTTACTCCCCACCATATGTCCAGAAATGTCGGGTTTTGTCGGGTAACGTCTATTGCTGGGGGAGGAGGCCGGCGTCAGTATATGCGGCGGCAGGGGTGTTCCGCAAGCAGTTAACGATGCCGGTGGGCCGTCTTTTTGGCGGCCGTGTTAGGGACTTTCTACCCTGACCGTCATTGAAAATTGTCGCCTTAGGAAACGCTGGACGGCATGGCCGCTCCGGCCCAGACCTACGCTGACTCATGAACCCCGGGTTTGTGACTTGGATAACAAACCAGCCCGGGAGCAAGCAAAATTTGCAGACGCCCAGGAGGCTCTATGAATTGCGTCCAGTGCCAGGAAAAATGGTTGCGCAGGTTTGTGTTATTTGTGGCCGCGGGGGTGGCGCTCTCACTCGCCGCCGTGACTCCGGCACTCGCTCAGCAGTGCACCGACACCTGGACCGGCGGAGGAGGAGACAATGCCTGGAGCGACGGTTCGAATTGGTCAACTGGGGTGGAGCCGGGCTCCAGTGACAGCGTCTGTATTCAGAAATCGGGAGCCGCAGTTTTGTTGGACGTCAGCGACGGCATAGCCGACCTCAGCATCGGCAACTCCGACAGCCTGACGATCCCCACCATAACTAACGTGAACTCCGGCCTCAACATTGGTGGCTCCTCCCTCGCGAACAGCGGCCAGATTATCTTGGCCGTTCCGGTGTCGTTTGGCGTATCGTCTTTAGGTTTCTCATCCAGCGGGACGGTGACCCTATCCGGCCGCGGAACGATTACCCTGAACGCCAACTCCTTTGGCGGCGACTCTATCGGAGGCAGCGCGAAGCTGTTGAACCGATCAACGATCCAGGGCGCCGGGGGCTTCGACATGACATTCAACAATTCCAGTGCCGGCGTCATCAACGCCAACGAGCCCGGATTTCAACTGGTCGTGGGACGCAATCAGTCCCAAGGCGCCTCCACCAATACCGGCCTGATGGAAGCCACCGCTGGCGGACAAATGGCGATGGGGAGCCTCACGCTGAACAACGTTGGTGGCACCATCTCGGCGAGCGGCAGCGGTTCCTATGTCGATTTTACCAACGAGGGCCAGGGCGGTCAGACCATCACGGGCGGCACATTCACCACGTCCAAGGGCGGCGTGATCTACTCAGGAAACTCCACCACGCTCGATGGTACCAGCGGCAACACCATCACGAATAAAGGGACCTTAGCGGTCAACGTTACCTCGAATGTCCAAGGCACTATCAACAACACCGGAACCTTTCAGATTCTCTCTAACTCCGGCCAAGCCGGCGTGAACATCCCAGGCGGCCAGACCTTCACCCTGACCGGCACCGGCAATCTGACCATGGGGGATGGCACCAGCAACGCCTATAACAATCAGAACTATATCAGCGGGGCTACGCTGGTGAATCAGCAGCTCATCCAGGGAACTGGCGGCATTCTAAATCTCACGGGCTTTACGAACAGCGGCACCATCAACGCAAACATTCCCACGGGCTCGAATAACCTGCAGCTTCAATTGGGCCGGGCCGGCGCAAGCACCAACACTGGAACCCTTGAGGCCACGAACGGCGGAGGGCTCGTTATCGGGAGCACCACCATCAACAACACCGGCGGCACCATCGCGGCCTCGGGCACCAATTCCTACGTCGCTTTGGTCGGTTCTCTGGGGACGTCCGGGCTGACGATCAGCGGCGGCACTTTCGCCGGTTCGGGTGGAGGAGTGGTCTACGGCCAGGGTGGCTCATTACTTGACGGAACGACCAGTACCGTCAATAACACCGGAACGATGATCATTAACTACCAAGATCTTCAGGCGCAGGGAACACTGAACAACACCGGCACCATGCAAATCCTTGCCCCTACTAATGGGAATGGCCAGGTTTTCCTTCAAATTCCCAACGGGGAGAATCTCACGATAACCGGCCCAGGTTCCATCATCATGGGGGATGGCACCGACAACAGCTACAACAATAACGCTGCCATCGGCAACAACCTCGGCACCGACGGAACATTCGACAACCGGAGCACGGTCGAAGGGACGGGAGGCATCGTGCTGACGGGCGAGGTCATCAACGATGGGACGATGATCGCCAATGTGCCGGCCGGCACGAGCGGCCTGATGCTCCTCATAGACCGCGTCGGAAACATCCAGAACAACGGGACCGTACAGGCCACCAACGGGGGCGTCTTCTACATCGGCGGCGGCTCCTGTTGTGGAAACCCGTTTACGAACGCAGGCACCATGATTGCGGACGCCAACAGCACGGTCGACCTGGAGAACGCCAACCCGTTTGGCAACCTTGCGAACGGCGTTCTGACCGGCGGCACCTACAAGGTCGCCGGAACCCTCCAGATTCCCGGGAACATCACCACCAACGCGGCCAAGATCACGCTCAATGGGAAGGCCTCGCAGATCCTGAATCCCAACACCAACGCTCTGACAGGCTTTCTCACCAATGACTCCAAGGGCAGCTTTGACCTCAAGGGAGGCCAGAGCTTCACCACCGCAGGCACATTCACGAACCATGGAACGATTACCATCGGGAAAGGCAGCACCTTCACGGTGGGGGCGGGCGGATCGTATGTTCAGCATGGCGGCAAAATTACGGTCAACGGCAAGCTCACCCTGTCGAGTACTGAGGATAGGACTGACGATTCCGCTTCCGACTCCGACCCTGGCACTGCCGACATCAGGATTGTCAAAGGCTCGGTCTTTGGCAACGGAGGAAACGTTGCGGCCCACGTCTCCTCGTCTGGAACCGTGACCGCGGCAGATTCCCCCACTTCGGTGGGCAAGCTGACGGTCACCGGTGCTTACACGCAGAGTTCCGCGGGTGCGCTGGATGCCAACATAGCCGGCGCCGAGTCTGGACAGTTCAACCTGCTAAAGGTCACGGGCACCGCCACCCTGGGCGGAACTCTGAACATCCAGCTCCTCAACAACTTTGTGCCATTGGTTGGCGATACCTTCGAGATCCTGACGGCTCGAAGCGTGAACGGCACCTTTGCCACCGTCAATGGGACTAAGATCAATGACAGCGAGCACTTCACCGTGACCTACAACTCAGACAATGTAACCCTCAATGTGGTTTCCGGCCCGTAGTCGTGCGCCCCGAACACGATGCTTCGAAAAAGTTATCCCGATGAATCGAAAACTATTCGAACCTGTGACGGAGGAACCGGGCTCCTCTTACGGGCCGGGCACGCCGTCATTCGGTTCAGCCGGTGCCAAGGGCAGCTTAGAAGCGCCACTCAACATGTTTCGTTCTTCGGGGCTGAATTGCCTCTTGTACTGATCGGAGTCGATCTGGCGCTGGCGCGCTCCCGGCGGCATGGCGCGCAAGGCCTGGATCGCATTCCGCACGGCCTGCCGTCGTTCCGGAGGAAGTTGTTGCATTTGTGAATGGAGCTGTCGCGCCTGGTCTTTTTGCTCGGGCGTCAGGTGGCCCCAGGTGTCCATGCGGTGCAGCATTTGCTGCTGCTTCTGAGGCGGCAGGCTGTTGAAGCGATCCAACTGATTGCGATATTGCTGCTGCTTCTGCGGTGGAAGGCTGCGGAACTGAGGATCACTTTCCAACGCCTTCTTCTGCTGCTCGGGAGGCAAATTCCGGTGCTGGCGTAGCCACTGTCCCGAGTGACGGCCCTCCTGCTTCTGCGGACGTGGCACGTGCTCCTCGGGATGATGGCGTTGAGCCACTGAGGGAGGGGCGCCTGCCAACATCACTGACAGGGTGGCTGTTCCTACCCACACCGTCATGGATCTTAGCCGCACTTTATTCCCCCGTTCCCCCGCCAAATACTCCGCACCCGATAACCGGCACTCGATGCTCGCAGGAGACATTGCTGCATCTCAATTTTTTCTGCGAACCCTCGCCGCTTTCTGCTTCAGACTCGCCAGTTACGTCTCTACGCCAACCGAACTATGGATTGGCGTTCGCATCCTGCTGCGCTTGCAGGTCATCCAGGATGTCGAAATCGGAGTACAGATCCCCATTCTTGTCCAGCGCCTGCAAGTCCCCAACCGCCGTTCCCGGCTCGGCCAGTACTGCCACGGGTCCGTTGTCATCTCCGCGGCCCTGCAGGCCAGAATCCGTCCGGATCAATATCGCACTCATCACCATGAGCACGGCGAGTGACGCCGCCATCGCAGGCTTGCGAAGCCATGCCAACCAGCCAACCGGCTTGGCTGCCTCTTCCCGCAGGCGAGCCCGGAGCCGCACATCGAAGTACGGCGAGGGCTCCGGAGCCTGCCACTCATCCAGCAGAGCCATGGTCCGGCGAAACTCTTCCAGTTGGCCCATACAACCCGCGCACGCCTGGAGATGCTGAGTCACCTCGGGCGTGGCCGCGTCCAAACCGGTGGCCAGGTCCGGCATCAGTTCGCGAATTTCATTGCATTTCATAACCGCTTCCTTCATACAAATTCTTTCAACTGTCCGCGCAAAGTTTCATAGGCGCGGAACAACAGAGACTTAGTGGCGGACTCGCTCAGTTTCAGAACCTCCGCGATCTGTCGGTAATCCATCTGCTGATACTTGTGCATGACCACCGCCATCTTTTGCCGCTCCGGCAGAGCCTGCACTCGCTGGCGGATGGCCGCCAAACGCTCCCGCCGCAGGATGGCTTCTTCCGCACTCAGCGAACCGTCCGGTATGTCGACCGTCAGCCCCGTGTCCTCATCCGGCTCATCGATGCTGACCGTGTTTTCCGGGCGCTCGTGCCGGGTGTCGCGCGCGTAATTCGCCGCCAGATTGGTCGCGATACGATATAACCAGGTGCTGAACTTCGCGCTCACCTCGTAGTTCTGGCGGGAACGGTACACTCGCAGAAACACTTCCTGCGCCAGATCCTCCGCCACCGTGGGGTTGCGCGCCATGCGGTACATGAAGCCGATCATGGGCCGCCGATATTTTTGCACTAGGTAGTCGAAAGCAGAATCATCG
>Ga0187818_10000235_pt1 | contig 18282 bp, 15 predicted proteins | sample NC_wetland_sal_i_14_FD_130581 | JGI IMG/M metagenome (GOLD analysis project Ga0187818, IMG submission 130581) | Wetland sediment microbial communities from Neuse River Estuary, North Carolina, USA - SO4_3 | ecosystem: Environmental > Aquatic > Freshwater > Wetlands > Sediment | place: USA... | reverse complement strand
GTTTTCGACTACCTCGACGGCGGCGCCGAAGGCGAGGTCACGCTCCGGGAAAATTGCCGGGTATTTGAGGACGTCACTTTCCGGCCGCGTCACGCGGTGGCCGTTCCCCACTGCGATTTGCGTTCGCGCGTCCTGGGATTCGACCTTTCGCTTCCCTTCTTGCTCGCTCCCGTGGGATACAGCCGTCTTATGCATCCGGGCGGCGAAGTAGCTGCGGCTCGGGCTGCCGGCGCTGCGGGCACTGCTTATATTCTCTCCACCATTTCCGGGCACAAACTGGAGGACGTAAGGGCAGCGTCCCCGGGGCCGGTTTTCTACCAGCTTTATCTGATGGGCGGCCGCGGGGCGGCCGAGGCGGTCATTGAAAGAGCACGCGTTGCGGGATTCTCGGGGCTGGTCGTCACTATCGATACGCCGGTATCCGGAATCCGCGAGCGTGACTACCGCAACGGCATGAAGGAGCTTATCAGCGGCAGCCTGCTGGAAAAGATTCCGTTCCTTCCGCAAGTATTCTCACGTCCGAGTTGGCTCATCAGTTACTTGCTTGACGGTGGTCTACCTGGGCTCCCCAACGTTGTCATCCCTGGCAAGGGGCCCATGCCACTGGTCGACATCAATGCCGCTCTGGCGAGCTCGGCTGTGACCTGGGCGGACCTGGGCTGGATTCGTGAACTGTGGCGGGGACCGATCATCGTCAAAGGTGTCCTCACTGGCGACGACGCCCGCCGCGCCATCGATGCTGGAGCTGCAGCTATTTCGGTATCGAATCATGGTGGCCGGCAGCTGGACTGCGTTCCAGCTTCCCTGCGCGCCTTGCCCGAGGTGGTGAAAGTTGTCAACGGTCAGGTGGAAGTATTAATGGATGGAGGGATTCGTCGCGGCACCGACATCGTCAAGGCCATCTGCCTGGGCGCCCGCGCCGTTCTATGCGGACGCGCTTACGCGTATGGCCTCGCCGCTGCGGGCGAAGCAGGAGTGGCGCGTGCGATTGAGATCTTGCGAGTTGATCTCGAACGGACCCTCAGGCTGCTCGGTTGCCCGTCCATCGCGGCCCTGGAGGGTTCGTACGTGAATGTTCCAAAAACCTGGGAATGAAGCTGATTTTGGGTGGCGCGGCGCTTCCAGCGCTGCGATAAGTGCCCAAAATGAATGCGGGCTTCAGCCCCTGAGGTAACAGAAACTAGTTTCCTTGCAGCCTCTCACTGCCATTGCCCGCCGCAGGACCAATAAATCCTGTCACCAGACATACCTGCCCAGTCGGCCTTTGGCGCAATCAACATGTACTTTCGATACTTGGGTGGAGACTCCAAACGTCGCATTCTGGTGGTACGCAAACTGGAGTGCATGGCACAAATGAACATTGCCGTTGACCACGCGAGAGTCAGACGCAACAAGGCAGCCCGTCGCAAGAAAGAGGAAGGGAAAGAGAATCGGCGGACGTTTCCGTTAGTGGCGGGTCTTCTCTGTGTTCTGCTGGCGTCGTTGGGACTTGCCAGTTGCGCAGGCACCGCCAGTTCCGCGGGATCAGGTTCCGGCACGCCACCTCCTTCCGGAACCGCGTCTTCGATTACGAAGGATGGCGTCACATGGACTTTCAGCCGGCCGGTCCCGGTGGGCCAGTTTGTTACTGGCGATTACTACGTCGTGGGCCCGGTCACGATTACCCAAATAGATCCTGCTCCGACAACTTCTGCGCCCTATGAAAATGGCTCGGTACTGAATTTGCCCACGGCAAACAGCAAGAGCGGGTTTGATTCCAGGCTGAACGACGGGACTGACGAGTCGTGGTGGTTTGATCCATCTTTGCGATCCTATCCGCCCATCACGTTAAAGCCGGGAGACGCGCTGGTCTCCTCGATCAGCCTGGCACAGATTCACTCGCTACCGGAAGTGATGCGCGCCTCTGACATGAGTGCCAGCCCGGTGAGAACGGTTTCCGTACTGACAGTTCTTTCGGCGGCGCCGTCTGCCGACGCGTTCCGGCCGTCTTACTGCGACAGAAAGCAGACGATCTACCACGCCAACGCATTACAGAGAAATCTCTTGCCCTCCGTGGCGCCGCCGAATCCCTCCGGCACGCCGCCGCTCTCGCAATTCGAGTCCTGGTACCGCCGGCCATGGATCGATACGAATCCGTTTCTGTTCGATGCGCCCGCCGAGTACATGCCCAGTTACGGCCAGCACATTGCCTTCGCCGACTCGTACGCATCCCTGCTTCTGATGTTGAATTTCCCCGCCAGTCAGAAGGTCAACCTCACGAACTACTTCGTGCAATATGGAATCGATCTCTATGGCTGTTTGCAGGCAGGTTACGGGTGGCCGGCGTTCGGGGGACATCGCAGCGGCAGAAAACTGCCGATCATCTTTGCTGGGATATTGTTGAACAACGACGGTATGAAGAATGTATCAACGGCGTACCCGAACCAGTTCGGCGAGGACATGCAAACCGTTTACATCAACCAGATTCCTGGAAATTATCAGCAGGCATGGCAAGGCGCGACCGTGATTTATGGAGGTCACTACGGTGTAAATGCCGACGGCACGCCCGCCAGCCCCGGCTTGTACGGTCCCTACGAGCAACTGCAACCCGTCAACTGGCCGTTGCTCAATGGCAACGAGCAGTTAGGCGAGGCCTATCGAAGGTGCTGTACGTCTGTCTCTTGGGTAGGTGAGGCGCTCGCTGTCCATCTTCTGCAAGGGGAAAACGATTGGAACCATCCTGCGTTCTTTGCCTACGTGGATCGCTGGATGACCGAAAATGATGCCCAGGCCGTGGCCGAAATCAAGGCGCAAACCGGTTTTGATTACAGCGCCGACTGGGACCGTCAGGGCCAAACGCGATATTGGCTGCAAGGAGAATTTCCTCAGTACACCTTTATTGATGATATGTGGAGCGCCTACCGGTAGTCCGTCAGTGGTGTCCCGTTAATTTCTACGATGGAATCCGATCTGGGCCGGAAAAAGTCCGTTTCGGCATTCCACAAGAAGTGCGCACAATGTTACGCTGTTAGCCGCTTGCGAAGCCAATACTGCGTCTGCAAGGGGGACTCCATGAATCAGTTTGCGATGCTGAACAAGCAGTACATCGGTGGGGAGTGGCGTGAGGGCAAGAGCCAGAAGGTGCTCACTGACAAGAATCCCTACAACGGAAAGCCGATCGCCGACTTTAAACTCGCCAGCCTTTCCGATCTGGACGAGGCCTATCGTTCGGCGGCCGCGGCGCAGAAGATCTGGGCAGAGGTAAATCCCTTCGAGAAGCGGACCATCCTGGAAAAGGCCATCACCTGGATCGAGCAAAATGAGGCTGACATTGCCGACATCATCATCGAAGAACTTGGCGGCACGCAGCTGAAAGCCATGATTGAGATTTTCCTGGTGAAGACTTTCATCAAGGAGGCGTCCACCTACCCGCTGCGGATGACTGGTGAAATTCTTCCTTCTACGGTCGATGGCAAGGAAAACCGGCTCTACCGGATCCCCGCAGGCGTGGTCGGGGTAATCAGCCCCTTCAACTTCCCGTTCAATCTGAGCATGCGCTCGGTCGCACCCGCCCTGGGAACAGGCAACGGCGTAGTGCTGAAACCTCACGACGATACGCCGATCACCGGTGGAACACTGGTGGCAAAGATTTTCGAGGAAGCCGGAATCCCCAAGGGTTTGTTGAACGTCATCGTGGCGGACATCGGTGAAATTGGCGACGGGTTCGTCGAGCATCCGGTGCCGCGCATTATCTCGTTTACCGGCTCGGAGCAGGTTGGCAGGCACATTGGTGGCGTTGCGGGCAGATGCTTGAAGAAGGCGATCCTTGAGCTCGGCGGCAACAGCGCTTTCATCGTTCTGGAGGATGCGGATCTCAATAACGCCGTAAATGCAGCCGTTTTCAGCCGCTTTGCTCACCAGGGCCAGGTGTGTATGTGCTCGAACCGCATTCTGGTCCAGCGCGGCGTCTACCACAAATTCCTGGACAGGTTTGTTGATCAAGTCTCCAGGCTCAAAGTCGGCGACCCGCGGAATCCGGAGACCGAGTTGGGTCCGTTGATCAACGAAAGACAAACCCAGACGTTCATGAAACAGGTGCAGCGCGGAATTGATGAAGGCGCAAAGGTGGTTTTGCGCGGCAAAGTGGAAGGCAACGTGGCCTCACCGACCGTCTTTGCCGACGTGAAGCCTAACATGTGGGTTGCGCAGAACGAGATGTTTGGCCCGGCGGTTTGCGTTATCCCTTTTGACACTCCCGAGGAGGCGGTGCGCATCGCCAACGACAGCGCTTATGGGCTCAGTGGAGCGATCCACACCCACGATGCGGAACGCGGCGCGGAACTGGCCAAGCAGATTGATTCCGGCATGGTGCACGTAAACGACGGCACCATCAATGACGATCCGCTGATTGCGTTTGGTGGGGAAAAGGCTTCGGGCGTGGGCCGTCTCAATGGCAAGTGGGCCCTGGAAGAATTCACCACGATGAAGTGGGTTTCGGTCCAGCACAAACAACGGCATTATCCGTTTGAAGTCGTGGCCAAAGCATCCTAGCGGAGCGGGCTACTCTGCAAGACCCGCTGTAGGCGCGGGCGTAACATCCTCGTGGAATACCCTAGCCCCGGAATTGCGCAATGGTGGTGTTGAACGACCGCGTCGTCAGCTCATCGAGCGGCATTTGTCGCAGTTGCTCGGAGAGGACTTCGATCCCCCAAGGTCCTGCATAGCCCGCCTTTTGCATGCAGTCGATAAAACTCTTGATGTCAAACTCCCCTTCGCCGCACAGCCTTCTGTGATTTACCGTGTCTTCGTGCAGGCTCCACGGCGCGCTAAAGGTTCCGTCGTTGAGTTCGATACTGACAACATACGGCCGTGGAACGCGTGCCACCTCTTCGTATGGAATTCCTAACTTCACGATGTGCCATAAATCAAAAACGATGCCGCCGTTTTTTGCGCCCGCGCCCTCGACCATAGCGAGCGATTCCTCAAGTGTTCGGATCATGGCAAATGGCATCAGCTCGAAGCCGATCCTGGTTCCGTGTTCCGCCGCCTCGGTACACAGCGCGGCAAATGCCTCGATGAGGCGGGACATCGGGCAGTTCTCTTGAAAAAAATCCCCGACCTTGACGTGTCTCGCTTGCAGCACCTGAGCGGCGGTCAGCAACTTCTTTTTCTGGATATCGGATTTTCTCTTTCGTTCGCCGTCCAAGAACCAGTCGGTCAGAAATTCGAGTTCGACGTACTTGATTCCGTTGTCGTCGAAGATCTGCTTCATCTCCCGGAGAGTTCGGCTCTGAAGGATGTGGTCGATGTCGGCGTGCCACAATCCGAAGCCCTTAAACCCCGCTTTGGCCGCGGATTCCACCCGATCCTTGAAGTCAAAGGGGCTGTACTCCTGGTCGGTGTGTGGAAGCCCCGCCGAAATCGTCCAGTACGAAGCCAGCAGTTCAACATTCTCTGGCATCTAGACCTCGACTGCCTGGTTCACCAGCACCGACCTGACCGCCTGAATAATTTTGTCTTCATTCGGCAGAATGTAATTCTCCATCGGTTCGCTATAGGGAACCGAGGTGTCGAGCGCAGTGACCATCTTGACTGGGGCTCGGAGATATTCAAATCCGTACTCCGCGACTTCGCCAGCAATAATGGCCGCAGCAGAAGAATGGCGTGGGGCTTGATCGACAAGCACCAGCCGGCCGGTTTTCTTGACAGAGTCAACGATGGTTTTCACATCGAGAGGCGTCAGCGTGCGTGGGTCGACCACTTCGGCGCTGATGCCCTCTTGCGCAAGGCGTTCAGCCGCCACCAATGATTTCTTGACCATCCAGGCTGTGGCCACAATCGTGACATCGGTTCCAGGACGTTTGACGTCGGCAACCCCGAACGGAATCACATACTCCCCTTCCGGCACCTCGCCCTTGTCGAGCGTAAGCATGTAATGGTGCAAATAGATGACGGGATTGTGGTCGCGAATGGAAGCGGCCATTAGACCCTTCGCGTCCGCGGGCGTGGATGGTAGCGCGACTCTCAAGCCGGGAATTCCCATCATGGTGTGGTAGATACAGTTCGAGTGCTGGCCGGCCCATCCCGCGCAAAAGCCGAAGCCTGCCTTTAACACCAGCGGAACGCTGACCTGACCGCCCGACATATAGCGCAACCTCGGCGCTTCGTTAATGACCTGGTTCATGGCGACGAGCATGAACTCACTCATCCACAACTCAACAATCGGCCGCAAGCCGGTCATCGCCGCGCCAATTCCGATGCCGATCTCCGCGGTTTCGGAGATGGGCGCCAGGCGCACGCGATCCTTGCCGAATTTCTTGAGCATGGGATCACGCTCCGTCATTCCCATGTTCTGCCCATAGAAGATGACATTCGGATCCCGCTGCATCTCTTCCGTGATGGCGGCTGCAATCGCATCGCCGTACATCATTTCGCGCGCCATACTGTCCTCCTATGCGTAAACGTAATTGACCGCTTCCTCGGGCGCCGGAAACGGGCTTGCCAGCGCGAACTGCACCGCATCCGCGACTTCGGCCCGAGCAGCCTCTTCGATACCCTTGGCCCCGGCTGCAGTGAGGGTACCGTCCTTCACTAGCCGTGAGCGGAACTGCCGGACTGGGTCCTTCGCCTTCCATTCTTCGAACTCTGCCTTGTTGCCATAAACCGCCACGGCCTCGTGCTCCGGGAACTGCGTGGGAAGCGGAGGAACGGTGATGACGTTGCCGTGGGCACTGAGACGGTAGAACTTGGATTCGATCAGGCTCGGCCCTTTGCCGGCGCGAGCACGATCTGCCGCCTCGCCCACCGCTGCACGCACCGCCAGCGGATCCGTGCCATCGACGGTCACACCGGGGATGCTGAAGGCTTCTGCCTTCTTCGAGAGCGGATCGCCCGCCACAGCGTTGGCATCCTCCAGGCTGAAGTGAGTGTAGGCCTGGTATTGGTTGTTCTCGAGAACATAAATGATGGGCAACTTCCAGACGGCTGCCATATTGACCGATTCGAAAAATGCTCCTTGTTTCGAGGCGCCATCGCCAAAGAAACAGTAGACAACCTGGCCGGCTTTCTTCACCTGTGCGCTTAACGCCGCGCCGGTTGCGTGGGCAATACTTTGTCCGATGATCCCCGATGTCCCCGGAAAGTGATGGGCGGGATCAGCCAGATGCATCGACCCGCCAAAGCCCTTGCACAGCCCGTCTTTCCGGCCGAAGATCTCGGCCATCATTTTCCGCAAGGGCGTACCCACCACAATCGGATAACCATGGCAACGATAGCTCGGCATCACGAGATCTGTGTCGTTGCGTGTGGAGAGAGCACCCACAATGCTGGCCTCGGCTCCATCGCCAAGGTGGGAATGCCCGCGGATGGCTCCCGGGTGCTCGATGAAAGCCCTCTTCACCGCTTCTTCGAACTCGCGGATGCGCACCATCTGCGTGTAAATCCAAACCAGTCGGTCTTTGCCGAGCTCTTTTTTCCTCTGCATTGCCGGCTCCTTCCGTTCTTAAGATCTAGGCACGGGATCATTCGGCTGGCCAACGTGGCACAGCGGGTCGCCCACGGGCACTTCCGCCGCCTCTCTGGCAAGTATCTTCAGCAACGTCCCTTCGTACGGAGACTCCAGTTCGTAGCTGACTTTCTCAGTCTCCAGTTCGACCAGGGGATCTCCTTGCTTCACCGCGTCCCCCTCCTGCTTGAGCCATCGCACCACGATGGCCTTCGTACTGGTTACGCCTCCTGCTTTCGGAACTACGACGGTTGTCAGGACGATTCCTCCTTCGCGCCACGCCCAGTCTTGGAAGCTATCATTCTCCTATTTTCTATTCGAGTCGCAACTAGTGAACCTGCCGTTCCACGCCAGCCCAGTACGGTTTGCGCATTGTCTTTCGATCGACCTTGCCCGCTGCTGTCTTGGGAATCTCGGGCCAGAATTCAACCGATTTCGGCGACTTCATCCCGCCGAGTTTGGCCTTGCAGTGGGCTATCACTTCTTCTTCGCTCATGGATTCGCCGTCTCTGAGCACGATGACCGCTTTCACGGCCTCGCCCCAAGTGTCATGCGGAATCCCGATCACGGCGCATTCATGAACCTGCGGCAACGCCATGATTCCGGCTTCCACCTCCGCGCAGTACACATTAAAACCGCCGGTAATAATCATGTCCTTCTTGCGATCGACAATGTAGACGTAGCCTTCCTCGTCCATGTAGGCGACATCGCCGGTGTGATGCCAGCCGTGGGCACGAATCTCGGCCGTCGCCTCAGGCATTTTGTAATAGCCCCCGGTGACCAGCGTGCCTCGCGCGACGATTTCCCCGCGCCCGCCTGTCGGAAGAATCCGGCCTTCGTCGTCCATGATGGCCAGACGAACTGCCGAAGTCGGCTTCCCGCAGCTTCTTAGGCGTTCCGGGTGATCGCCAGCAGCCGCTGCAGCCAGAGTCCTGGCATCCAGGAAGGTCAGGAGCATGGGCGCTTCCGTCTGCCCGTACGACTGACACATACATGGTCCAAAAATCTCGACGCCCTGCTTCAGTTTGTCCGGCGATACGGGCGAACCCGCCAAGAGAAAAACTTGCAGGCTGGAATAGTCGAAATCTTTAACTTTTGGATGGGCGAGCAAGTTGTAGAACGCAGTCGGCGGCAGAAACAGGTGCGTGGCCCGGAAGCACTCAATATTGCGCAACACCTCGAGCGCATCGAACCTGGGCATGATTACGTTGGTTGCGCCGAGCGCAAACATGGTGAAGGCTACGACGCCCGCAGCGTGGGACAGCGGCGCAATGTTCAAACAGACGGGGTCGACGCCGCTACCTCGCCAATAATGGGTGGCCATCTCCGTCATCGTGCCCCAAGCCAGGCTGGTCACGCGGACTCCCTTCGCGGGGCCAGTCGTGCCACCTGTCGGCACCAGGCCCACAAGGCGGTCCAGGTTGCCATATTCGTCGGCCCAATCGATTTCTTCCGCAGCCGCTCCGCGCGCCATGACGGTTTCGAGCGATGGATTATCGCCATCATCTACATCGAGACAAATCAAGTGCCGCAACGATGGAACCCGCGCCTTGAGCTCTTCCACGCTGTCCCGAAAATTGCTGTGATAGAACAGCCACGCCATCTCGACGTAGTTCATGTATTCGACATTAGCGTCGATGGCATTGCGATAGTTGATCGGAACCCAGACCGCGCCGGCCCGCATGATGCCCAGCATGCAAAAAAGAACCCGCGCGTCATTGTGTGAGTAAATGCCGGCACACTGCTCACCTCGCAGGCCGCCGGCCCACATGGCGCGAGCAATGCGTTCCGTGATCGTGCGCGTCTGGCGATACGAGTAGCGAGCATTTCCGTCCACGATTGCTGTGCGGTCGGGATTCGCATCTGCGCCCTTGTCGAAATAATCAATTGCCCGCATGACCTGATGGACCCGAATTCAGACAGAAAGTTTCGCTTTGGCGAGTCCGTGAGATTCCAGGACTCGAAGCAATTCACGATGCCCGAACGCCTCTGCCGCCGAGGCGAAGCCCACTTTTCGAGGCGGCGCCTGTACCAGATTGTGAGCGGCAAAAGCCTGGATTAATCCCGTCTGGCGATAGCAACAAGTACCAAAGACCACACACTGCACGTAATCCGTGGACCCGCGGCCTGCGATAACATCGATGGTGCGCTGCTCACGAGTGTTTTCGCGGGGCGGCGTACTGCCCTGCACGGCGTTGGCCACCTCGGCGAGTTTTTTCTCTTGCTCGGCTTCGGGCAATGGCCGTATTTCCTCTTCGAACATCTTTTCCGTCGCCGCGACCCCTTCCATGATTTGACGGTCGAGCAAGCCACCGATCGACCGGACATTCGCTACCTGCGGATGGTTCTTGAACCAGACCGGCTGCGGAAAACCACCCCATGCCAGCGCCAGTTGATTCTGAATGTAGCCCGGCAGAGAAACGTCATAGCGCGTGGCGCGGGGCCAGGGCTTGTACTTGTTCTGCTCGAGGTAATGCGCTTCGGTTTGGATCACCGCAAAGATGGTCTGCGTGGAACCAAATGTAGGGATTCCTTTGAACATCGTCACCGTTTCTATGGTGTCAATCGCTGCCGTCTCCAGGCAGAGGCGGATGGCAGCATCACTGACCGCGCACATGAACGCGGTCGCGGGCGCGGCGAGCAGCCCGCGCTGGGCGAATTTGTCACCCCATTTTTCCGCGACCTCGCGTGTCCACGCCTGTTCGCCACCGATGTCGACGTAGTGGCATCCTGACTTTAGTGCAGCTTCGATAACTCCTGGTCCGTGATAAATGAAGGGGCCGACAGTGTTGCAAACGACCTTGGCTCCGTTAAAGACTTTGGCCAAGTCATCAACGGCGTTGCCGACTTCGACGATCTCGTAGTCCGCCGTCTCGATGCCGGGAACATGACTCATACATCCTGGATCCTGGCGCGGTTCCGCCCGGCTGCGATGAATGGAACGTTGTACTCGCGCAGAAACTCGGCGACCAGCCGCCCCGAAAACCCACTGGCTCCGTAAATAACCACAGGCCGCTTGCTCATATCTCCCTCGGTGCACTTCGGTAAAAGCCGTTGACGCCTGAAAACTGATTTCGCAAAAATCCCCGGGAAAGTGAATTTCCCGCAGGGCCTAAAGCCCTGTCCTTTGTAAGGCCCTGGTCGGCACGGCTGAAGCCGTGCCCTTCCCAACAGGATTTATGAAACTGGTCGACTGGCTCTAGGCTCGGGAGCCGATTTTAGGCTAAAGTATCTTTATTGCTAGTAGGCACCTTTCTGTAACCTGGTATCTGCATGGAGGCTTCGGGATGGAAGAATTCTATTGCCCGGTCAAACTGACAGCCGACATCATTGGCGGCAAATGGAAACCGATGATCCTGTTTTATCTGGAGGGCGGAACGCGGCGCTTTGGCGAATTGCAAAAGCTGATTCCAGGCATGACCAAGAAAATGCTGACCCAGCACCTAAGACAACTGGAGCGCGACGAGATCATTCGCCGCAAGGTGTATGCCGTCGTTCCCCCCAAAGTGGAATATTCGCTCACCAAGCATGGAGAGAGCCTGAAACCGATTCTTAAATTGATGTCAGCGTGGGGATCCAGGCACCGCGCCCGCTACGGAATTACGAAGAACCAGGGTCATGCACAAAAAGCGCCCGCAAACGGTAAAGGCGCATCTACATCGGGAGACGGAATGGCGGGAGTCTAGACTCCGCCGCCATCGAAAGACAAAGTTACGCATGAATCGCAAGTCGAAGGAAACCGCATGACTGCCCGCGCTAAAGGCTTGCTGTCACACTACGACGACGTCTGGCTTGTCGATGGTGTTCGCACTCCGTTTGCGGACTACAACACCGTTCTCGGATCGGTCTCCCCCATTGATTTGGGAATCAAAGTTGCGCGCGAAGTCTTTCGCCGCTCCGGCGTGTCACCGGAAGCGGTCAATACCGTCATAGCCGGGAACATGGCGCAAGCCAGCTTTGACGCATACATGCTCCCTCGTCACATCGGCCTTTACTCAGGCGTGCCGATAGAAGTGCCAGCCCACCTGGTGCAGAGAGTGTGCGGAACAGGGATCGAGGCCATCTTCCAGGCCGCCGATTCCATCAAGCTGGGCAAAGCAGAATTGAGCCTGGTAGTCGGAACCGAATCCATGACAAGAAATCCGATTGCCGCGTATACCCATCGGGGTGGGTTCCGTCTCGGACAGGTGGAGTTCAAGGATTTTCTGTGGGAGGCGCTGCTCGATCCTTGCGCCAACGTGACCATGGGCGGAAGCGTCGAAACGTTGGCTAGGCGCTACAAGATTTCACGCGAAGATGCCGATCGATTTGCTGCGGAGAGTTTCGCACGCGCAATCGCAGCGCAAAAGAGCTGCTTCCTCAGCGGCGAAATTGTTTCGGTGGTCAATGAAGCGTTCGAACTTCCGGGATACAATCCGCGCGGCATCCGCCTCTCGCGAAAGGTTGAATCGTTTGATCAGGACAATCACGTTCGACCTTCTCCGCTGGAGGTGCTGGCTAAGCTTCCTCCGGCGTTTGGTGGCGTGCAGACCGGCGGGAACAGTTCCGGCATCGTGGACGGCGCAGCGGCCGCTCTGGTGGCTTCAGGCGACTTCGTGCGCCGGCGCGATAAGCAACCGATAGCGAAGGTTGTAGCTGGGGTGGTCATCGGCGTTCCGCCAGAAACCATGGGCATCGGGCCGGTTCCAGCCATTCAGTTGGTTCTCGAAAGTTGCGGATTGCGCCTTGATCAGATCGACCGTTTCGAGATCAATGAAGCTTTCGCGGCGCAAACCCTGGCATGCGAACGGGAACTGGGCCTCGATCACGCTAAGGTAAATGTCAACGGCGGAGCCATTGCCATCGGCCATCCTTTGGGAGCGACGGGAGTGCGCCTGGCAATCACGCTGGCTCGCGAACTGAAGCGGTCAGGCGGGCGCTACGGCATCGCTTCGGCTTGCATCGGCGGCGGGCAGGGGATTGCGGTGCTCGTGGAAAGTGCGGGAGGAACATAGGAGCCGGGGGTGCCCCATCCTTCGCGGTTTCTGCGAAGGGTGGGAGGCAGACGGCCAGCACCTCCACTAGCCAAGGGCAACTAAGCGGGGATCGTCTGAAGGCTTAGTTCTCGGTTTATACTCCGCCACTTTCGGTGCCGACAGGGTTGCTTCCCACCCTTGCGAAAACCGCGCAAGGATGGGGCACCCCCAGTTGGAACGTTGCTGACAAAAAAGGAAAGGTGAGTCACCGCCCGGGAGTTGAAGAGGCTTGAACTGCGAAATCAATTCCTGCGCCCACGCTGAGCAGCAGACCTACCCCGGCCAGATGCTCAGAGCCGTCTTGCTGAGGATCTGCTGCCTCATTTCGTCGGGCATGGGCAGGGCACGGAAATCGTCGAGGTTTTTCTTGATGTCTGGAACCCCCGGCCCGGGCCAGTCCGTGCCGAACAGAGTCTTGTGCGCAATCTCGTCCAACCGGGGAAAATACTTCAGCAGGGCCTTGGGCGGGATGCCGCTGATGTCCAGGAACACGTTGGGGTGGCGCCGCAGCAGGAAGAACGAGGTGTGCATCCAGAGCGGCCGCCCGCCGTGCGCCAGCAGGATTTTCATCTTGGGGAAGTCCACAGCCACGTCGTCAATATAAATGGGATCGCCGTAGCGGTTGCGCGCGCCGGTGAAGATCGAAGTTCCGGTGTGAAACATCACGGGAATACCGTTTGCTTCCGCGGCCCGATAAATGATTTCCAGCTCCTTCACGCCGTGTTGATAGTCGTTGGGAAACAGGAGCTGGTGGGGAGGATGAATCTTGATCATGCGGATCTTCAGCCGCAGAATCTGCTCGACATCGGCCATGATGTTCGTCGAATGCCGCGGGTGCAATCCCCCGCAAGAGATCAGCCGCTTGGGATTCTCCTTAGTGTAATCCGCAATGAACTGATTGACTCCGGCGGTGAAACCGATCACTTCCGGAGCCACGTAGTTGATGAGCACCCCGCGGTCGACACCGGCCTCGTCCAGATGTTTCAGAAACGACTTGGGCGAGCGGCAGAATTCGGCAATCTGCGCGAAATTCGGCCGCTTTTTCTTGATCAGTTCCAGAGCCCCAGGCTTAAACATCTCCATGGGTTGAATGTGGATGTGGCAGTCGGTGATCAAGTGTGAGGCCGTCCTCAGTTTTCGGTTCGAAGACAGAAAGGCAATTCAGAATTTAAAGCTTAGTGCTGCCCGAGCTCTTCCGCAGAACAAAAATAGCCAAAACGAATCCCGGCTCCGCTCAACCGTTGCTGGCGGAGTAAATCCCTCGCAGAAAAATGTCGCTGATCTCGTTGGCCAACACCCGTGGACTCCCGTCGACCCGTGGGTTGTACCAGGTGTGCAGCCAGTTGATCATGCCGAAAAGACTCATCACCGCGGCGCGGGAGTTGAAATCTAACCTTTTCTCGGCTTTCAGAGCCTCGATCAGGTCGGCGCAGCTGCGGTAGTACTGACGCTTGAGGGCGGCAATCTCAGCGCCCAGTTCGGCTCCCAACACGTCGTCTTCATGAGAAAGCACCTTCATCGCCTTCGGCTTGCTGACGAAGTACTCAACATGGTTGAGGATGAATGTGCGCACACGTTTTTCGGGATCCGAGATGTCCTTGAGTTGCTCGCGCAACAACTCCATGACGGTGCTAAAGAGGTCCTTCTGGATCAGGTAGAGCAGCTTTTCCTTGGACTCGAAATAGTAGTAAAGGCCGGCCAAGGACATTCCGCTGGCGCGCGACAAGTCGCGCATGGAAGCGCCCTCGTAGCCCTTCTCGCAAAAGATGGCAGTGGCGTGATCGAGAATCTTGGCCAGACGGCGGTCGAAGCGCGTCACCGGACGCGGTGTCGAGACCTCGGAAGTGACGAAACCAGAAGCCATATCTATCGAACGTTCGTTCCCAATATTACCCAAAAGTTCTGAAGGCAGCAAGCGGTCACTGAGCGCTCAACTGCTGCCGAAACCGCCCCCGAATCGTGCTGATCAGGCCGCCCACAGACTTCATGTTGGCGCTTACGGGGAGGTCTCCCGCGGACGTCACAAATATAAGTTTGCTGTCCGAAATCAGGCACCCCAGTTGACTAAGCAAATGGGCGGGATCTGCTCCGTCCCCGCAGAAGATGCCCGGCTGCAGGGCTATAGCTATCTCCTTGTAATTTGTGCAAGATACGAGACTCTCAGCAATGCCGATATTGCTTATTGCCGGACACAAAACACAATCCCAAGCGTGCGCCAGAATTGCGGCAAGATTCCCGTCCGAAATCGTCGGGATGTTCAGCAGGAGGACCGGCAAAGCCTCATAGAAGCGGATCACATTGAAGATCGGCGACAGCAGCGAGCCGTACCATTCGCAGGCTTCGGGCGACATCTCCGGCAGAAAATCTTCAGTCAAGAGAACCACGTCGGCGCCCGCCTCGACAGAACTCTTGGCCACTGTGGCAGTCGCTTCGTGCGCAAACTCGAGGAGATCGCGAGGTGGCGAAGCGGCAGCCCGATCCGCCTCAACGTTCCCTCTCGACAATTGCGCCGCAATCGTGAACGGTCCGGTCACTCGAACCATCAGCGCGGGTTCATCCTTCAAGATAACTTTCAACCGCCGCAAAACCTCGCAAGCAGCGGGTATATGGCCTCGAGCGGCCATATCTTCCGGTGAATGTAACTTCCCGCGCAGGTCGTCCGTGCTGGAAAACGATGGGCACGCAACCTTGCTCGATCCGTCGGCGGGCCACTCACGCTGGCAACCAAGAGCCTCGACTTCCAGAAAAGGGTCGAAATAGCAGGTGAGGCCATCGATCTTTAATGCGCTGCGAATCTGCCGGAGAGCATTGGCGATCTTGGTTGGATTCGATTGGAAATCGCGCTTTGACAGATTCTCCAGCCGCGCCCCAAGCGAGAAGATTATTGGCATGAGCAGCGGACCAGGCGGCGGCTCGCCCTGGAGCAGAGCCTTCACCATCCTCCGAGGAGTCGTCTGCTCAGTCATTACTTTATGGTCTGAAGATGGGGCGTACAGGTCTCGCGTCCGGCCATGATCCATACCATTCCAGGATTTCTTTGGGCGGCGAGTGCTGGCTCCATTCAGTTACGAATTCGTTGTAGGATTTTCCACGAGCCAGCCGCGCCTTGCGTTCAGCGGCGCGTGATTCTTCGGTGCGCTGCGCGTCGACCTTTCGGCCCTCAGGATCCAACACTACCCGGTAAATGTTTTCGGCCGTCCAGTTGGAAATGATGTTCTTCTTCAGATCTTCGACCACGAGCTCCGGCGAACGCTCCAAAGGATCGCCGTAGCCGGGTCCCCCGCCGCTGAAACCGAACAGCAGATCTCCTTCCGTGTACATGTCCGGAACCCGGGCAATCAGCTCGAATTTCCAATCGCCTTGAATGTCGCGGTCTTCAAAGAATTTGCGGTGATCGAGGGCCAGCGTCGGATCGCCTTCTTTCATTCTTCGCAGCAAGTCGCCCTTCTTCACGCTGATTCCGGGAATCGGCGCCGAAGCATAGCCGCCAAAAAGTGGCTGCCCCAGCGGAACCTTGCTGCCGTTCCCCATGCACAGAGATAACAGTTGCGGAACTTTGTGAATCATCCACTGCTGCACCGCTCCCGAGCCACCACGATGCCGTCCGGGCCCCGAAGAATCCTTCCAGTGCTGAGAGAGCGTGACCGTCAAGGGAAGCTCGCTTTCCACTTGTTCGCAGTCGGGAGCGCGGCCGAAAGCGCACCATGCGAAGCCATACGCATCCATGCCGTCGGTGGCTGCCCGTCCGCCTTGGCCTTGGGTGTTGAGCGAAAACGAGAGCACATCAGAAACGGCCAGATTCCATTGCGAATGGCCGCTGCAAATCTGGGCGGTGTGCTGGCTGCCCGGAGCCGATGCAACCTGTGACCAGCTGCTGTTGGTAGCGAACATCATCTTCGCGAAACAATTGTGCGTCGCGCATCGGGTCTGCATCCCGATATAGACACAGCAACTCGTCGCCGCCAGCTTGTCCGGATTCAAAAGAGTCCCCGGCTGAAAAATAAAGTCAATAGGGGCAAAGGTGGAGCTGCAGATCGGCAAATCGTGGAAAAAGTATTCATACATGAAGTTGGCGATGTGCCCCACGACCGCTTGGGGATGAACGTTATAGGACGAAGGCGTCTCGGGAGATGTGCCGTTGAAGTCAAAGATGAGGCGATCTCCCTTCTTGGTCACAGTCAGGAAACAGGCGCGCACCAGGGCGGGCGTCATGCCCAGCGCATCGTTGAACACCACACTGCGAAACTTCCCATCCGGCAAATGTTTGACTTTTTGAAAAGCTCCGGCTTGGGCAACGTCGAGCATTTTGCGCATCAATCCGACCAGGAACTCCACTCCGCGTTTCTCTATCAGTTCCAGCAGGCGTACCCGAACCCGATCGGCGGTCGTACACCGGGCCCGCAAATCCGAGACAAACATGGCGGGAGCGCGCAATCCGTAAACCGAATAGAACTCCAGAAAGTCATTGCGCAGCTTGAAATTCTCGCCGATCTTGATTGGCGGCAGGTTCAAGCCTTCCTCAAACCGGGATTTTGCGGTGACCGGCATTCCTCCAGGTTCGGTAGCGCCGGTTTCGGTAGTGTGCAGAGCCGCGGTCGCCCAGGCGATCAGCTTCCCGCCATGAAAGACGGGCATGATCGCAACCTGGTCGGGATTATGGATTCCGCCGTAGAGAGCGTCGTTCGTGTACCAGATGTCGCCGTCGCGGACGCCGGGGTTATCCTTGTAATACTTCTGAATGAACTTGATAACGATCGGCTGGATGATGGCGTGAAGATAGGTACCGCAGGAAGCGTTGATCAGGTCGCCGTTCGCGGTGAAGATCGCGACCATGGAATCGCCGGATACGCCGAAATAACTCCGCGAGGAGCGCACGAAGATTTCCATCGCTTCGTCGAGAATGTCGTTCGTGATCTGGACGCCGATTTCGTAATCGCCTTGCTGAACTTTCACGGCGCATTCTTTTTCATAAGCCGTGGCTGGCGCGGGCTTCAGCCATTCGAGTTTTTCTGCCAGTGTAGGGATCGGCATGTTGTTCCCTCGCTCTTAATCGCGACTTGATCCTTCCAGAATTCCAAGCCCCTGCTCGTCAATCGAAAAACGCATCGATGGGGGCACGACGATCGTTGTGTATTCGCCTTCGATGACCGCGGGACCTTCGACCACGTTACCTGGACGCAGCGATTCGTGGGTGAAAATCAGCGTCGCACGAAAATCGTGCGCCTGCGGCCAATAGACCGGCCGCTCGCCCTTGCGCGCCGCGGATGGATCGCTTTTCTCAAGAGGCATCTTCGGCAAATGCACTTTCGGCGTCGCCACGATGGCTTTCAAAATAAAACTCTCCACGAAAATGCCGCCCTCGGGATTTACGACAAATGGGCTAAACGCCTCGCTGAATTCTTTGTTGAAAGCGTCGCAGACTGCCCGGACGTCCTCCACAGAGTGCAGAGACATCCGGGGCGAAAGTGCGCGCTTCACGTGGAACTGGCCGCCATAGAGCATATCAAGCTCGAGAACGAATGCCGCTTTCTCCGGATCGAGGCCATCGCCGAGAAGATCGATTTTGGCCTGTTCGAGCAGGCTCTCGACCGTGGTATTGAATGTGGCGTAATCCTGCGTGAGTTGCTGGCTCCCCGGAGTCATCAGCGTGAGCTTCTTCGAAGTCTCATAGACGTGCATAATGTCCATCGTGGACGAGCCGTATGCACAAAACACCGGCGAAAACGGAAACGTCACGGCCTTTTGGATGTCGCCTTTGAAGCCCTCGGCATGTGTGGCGCCGGC
>Ga0187818_10000234_pt1 | contig 18346 bp, 13 predicted proteins | sample NC_wetland_sal_i_14_FD_130581 | JGI IMG/M metagenome (GOLD analysis project Ga0187818, IMG submission 130581) | Wetland sediment microbial communities from Neuse River Estuary, North Carolina, USA - SO4_3 | ecosystem: Environmental > Aquatic > Freshwater > Wetlands > Sediment | place: USA... | reverse complement strand
GACCAGCCGGGAGCCGCGCTGGAAGCCGCTTTCGGTGATCCATCGTCCGACGGATTCGGCCATGCGGCGCAGTTCGGCGTAGGTGCAACTCTCGTTATGGTCATGGCGCTGGATTTCCAGAGCGACGTTGTCGGGCCAGCGCTCGGCGCATTCTACAAAGCGGTCGTAGAAAGTAGGCATCGGTCGAGGGAAATATTACAGGAAAAAGCCCTTTCACCGCAGCGATCGCCGGGGCCACAAGGAGTCATTGAGCGAAACCGGTCGCGGCTTTGTCCTTTTTGCACAGCTCTCGGCGGCGATTGTCTGATGGGCTTCGTCGTGGCTCCCTATCTCCTCGGCCCGCATCTAATGTGCTAGGCTTTAAATAGCGTGGGCATGTTGCCCTTTGAGGGATTTCGAGTTTGATTAACCGTCTGCTAGGCAAAATTTTTGGCACCAAGAACGAGCGCGTGATCAAGGCGCTGAGGCCGAACGTCGTGGCCATCAACGCGCTCGAACCGCAGATGCAGAAGCTCTCGGACGGCGAGTTGCGCGCCAAGACCGACGAATTCCGCCAACGCATTCAGGAACGGCTGAGCCGCGTCACCAAGAGCCCGCAAGCCGAGACCAGTGAACCAGAAGATGAGGACGAGGGCGATCTCGATCGTCAGAAACGGCTGGAAAAGGAAGAGCACGACGCGCTGCAGGAAGCCTTGAACGAGATTCTCGTCGAGGCCTTTGCCGTGGTTCGCGAAGCCGGGCGGCGCGTGCTCAACATGCGCCATTTCGACGTGCAGTTGATCGGCGGCATGGTCCTGCATGAAGGCAAGATTTCAGAAATGAAGACCGGCGAAGGCAAAACGCTGGTCGCCACTCTTCCCGTGTACCTCAACGCGCTCAGCGGACGCGGCGTGCATGTGGTCACGGTCAACGACTACCTGGCCAAGCGCGACTCGGAATGGATGGGTAAGCTCTACCGCTTTCTCGGCCTGACGGTCGGTGTGATCGTGCACGATCTCGACGACGAAGAGCGCCGCGCCGCGTATGCCGCCGACGTAACCTACGGGACCAATAACGAGTTCGGCTTCGACTACCTGCGCGACAACATGAAGTTTGATCTGAAGGACTGCGTACAGCGCGGGCACAACTACGCCATCGTGGACGAGGTGGACTCCATCCTGATTGACGAAGCTCGCACGCCGCTGATCATCTCGGGGGCCAGCGAGGAATCCACCGACAAGTACTACAAGGTCAATCGCATTATTCCCAAGCTCGAAAAGGGTGAAGAAATTCCCGGTCCTCCCGGCGAACCGGCGGAGCTCACCGGCGATTTCGTGGTGGACGAGAAGCACCGCAACATCACCGTGACCGACGAGGGCTGGGAGAAGGTTGAAGGCCTGCTCGGCATCGGCAACATCGCCGACCCTGAGAACTGGCCGCTGAAGCATCACGTCGAAACCGCGATCAAGGCGCACGCGCTCTATCGCAAAGACGTGGAATACGTCATCAAGGACGGCGAAGTCATTATCGTCGACGAGTTTACCGGGCGCATGATGCCGGGGCGGCGCTGGTCCGACGGTTTGCATCAGGCCATCGAGGCCAAGGAAAACGTCAAGATCGAGCGCGAGAACCAGACGCTGGCGACGATCACGTTCCAGAATTACTTCCGCATGTTCAAGAAGTTGGCTGGCATGACCGGCACGGCGGAAACGGAAGCCGCGGAATTCGACAAGATCTACAGGCTGGAAGTGGTCGTGATTCCCACCAATAAGACGCTGCTGCGCGTCGAGAATCCCGACGTCGTTTACCGAACAGAGAAGGAAAAATACTTCGCCTCGGCGGATGAAATCCAGCAGCTTGCTACGAAAGGCCAGCCGGTGCTGGTGGGCACAACGTCGGTGGAAAAATCTGAGCGGCTTTCCGATCTGCTGAAGAAGAAAGGAATCAAGCACGTCGTGCTCAACGCCAAGTTTCACGAGCGCGAAGCCGAAATCGTGGCCCAGGCCGGACGCAAGGGCGCCGTCACCATCGCCACCAACATGGCGGGCCGCGGTACCGACATTCTGCTCGGCGGCAATCCCGAATTCATGGCCAAGCAGGAGATGGTGAAAAAAGGGATCGCACAGCAGTTGCGCGTAGCCCAGGGAAAAATCGAAGGGCCGCAGGAAGACGTTGAGACTTCTGTCTTCTACTACAACGGCAACGAGTACACGGTTCCGACCGGCAAGTGGACAGAAGCCTTGAACCGGTACAAAGCGCAGACTGACGTCGAACACGACGAGGTCACAGCCGTCGGCGGCCTGCACATTCTGGGCACCGAGCGCCACGAGTCCCGGCGCATCGATAACCAGCTTCGCGGGCGCGCCGGACGCCAGGGCGATCCCGGATCGTCGCGTTTCTATCTCGCGCTCGAAGATGACCTGATGCGTATCTTCGCCAAGGAATGGGTCTCGAACCTGCTGCAGCGCCTGGGCATGGAAGAAGGCGTTCCGATCGAATCGAAGATGATCACGCGGCGCATCGAAACTGCGCAGAAGACCGTGGAGAGCCAGCACTTCGAGTCGCGCAAGCATCTGCTCGAGTACGACGATGTCATGAACAAGCAGCGCGAGGCCGTGTATGGCCTGCGCCGCCGGCTGCTCGAAGGCACGGATCAGAAAGATCTGATCCTGGAAGACTATGTTTCCGCCATCCTGGGCGATCTGCTGGAACAGTATTGTCCGGCGAAAGCGCATGTCAACGACTGGGACGTAAAAGGACTGAAAGACTCGATCTTTACTCGCTTCGGCGTGGATATTTTCGCCGAGGGCATCAAGCCCGACACGCTGAGCCGGCAGGAACTGGGCGATGCGATCTTCGACAAGCTGAAACAGCGCTACGACGCAAAAGAGAAACTGATTGGCCCCGACGCCATGCGCCATCACGAGCGCATGATCATGCTGAGCGTGATTGACCAGCAGTGGAAAGATCACCTGCTCAGCATGGACCACCTGAAAGAGGGCATCGGACTGCGCGGATACGGGCAGCACGATCCGCTGGTCGAGTACAAGAAAGAATCCTTCGACATGTTCGAAGCGATGATGCAGCGCTTCCAGGAGGATACCGTCCGCTATCTCTACCTGATGCAGATTCTGGAGCGACCGGTGGAACCGCCCCCGCGGCCTGTGCAGCCCGAGAGCGCACCAGTTGCCGCGTTGGATGGCGATGGCAATGGGCGGCGTCCACGCATGGTTTCGACTTCGGCCGATGAGCTCGAAGAAGCCTTCCTGCGGCGCAAGCGGCGCGAACTGGAACAGGCGCGCATGGCGGGCGGCGGAGACGCGGCGCCGGTACAGCAGGTGGTCCGATCACAGCAGAAAGTGGGGCGAAACGATCCCTGCCCCTGCGGCTCGGGCAAGAAATTCAAGAAGTGCCACGGGGCGTGATTCGCAACAAACTAAGACTTGGGTGCCCCATCCTTGTCGCGTTTTCTGCGACAGGGTGGGGCATTTGACTTTCGGTGGATCGAAGCATGTCAGAACTCAAAATCCCATCCTGTCCCTCCAAAGAACGGAGGGACAAGGATGGGGGCACCCGTTTTGAGTCGTTCAGCGCCTGACAGCCTTAAATGTCATTTCTTCCACCGAGCCGTGCGTTTCCCGCTTCCACTCTGAGAACAGCGTCGCGTAATTCTTCGTGATGTAATTCGCAGGCGTCACTCCCAGCTTCTTCGCGGTCGCGTCAATCCAGCGCGGCGGGCCTTCGATCTCGCAGAAATTGCCGATGGGAGTTTCGTCCACCACAACGTGGCCCTTGCCATCGGCCCACTCGGCGCGGAACTTCTCGTAGCGGAAGGAAGGCGCATACCCGAGCGCGCGCAGAATCAAATCCATCTTCTTCCCGTCAATGACCGCCGTCTCCAGTTCGACCCGGCTGCTGTGGCGTCCTCGCACGGTGCCGCTCTTGTGGGTCAACGTCCAGGCGGAGCCATACCTGCGGATGCGCAGCAACTCCTTGCGTTTGCGGAGTACTTCTCCCGGCAGGTCGTAGAGAGTATTCATCTCGTGGGTTCGGCGCGTGAGCATGCGGAATCCGGCCCGGCGCAGCCTGCGCACCAGTGCCCGCACGTCGGCCACGCGAAACTTAATTTCGATTTCTCGCGACATGGCAGCAGTGTATTACGAGGAGGTGGTATTCGGCGCCGGACCGGCCAGGATCGCAGGGCGCGAAGCGAGCCGTCCCCAGTCTACGGTTTCAACGCGGCCCACGATCAGTCCCCAGCTCATGGCGCCAATCCAGGCCACGCCCGCGGTGACGAAGAACGGCCAGTAATAGTGGCCCGTGCGGTCGACCAGAAAGCCAGTCAACACGGGCGCTACCCATCCTGCGAAGTTGCCGATGAAGTTCTGCACCCCGGTCCAGCGTCCCGAAGCCTGAGGCCCGGCCAGCGTCTGGGTGATGGCCCAACTGCTGCAGCACGCAATCCCCAGGAAGATCCCCGTGAGGGCCAGCATCCCGATGAAAAGGCGCCCTTCGGTGACCGCAGTCAGGATCAGAGAAATCCCGATTCCCACATGCCCGACGACCATGGAGCCTTTGCGCGCGAGCGTCGGAGTGGCGCCCGCGTTGATCCACCGATCGGCAAGTCTGCCCCAGACCAGGGCCGAAATTGCTGACATCAGGAAAAGCAAGCCTCCATATTTCGCGACGTCATTCATCGAGAAACCGCGGCCACGTTTCAGATAAGTGGGCAGCCAGGTCAGCAGGAAGTAGAGAAAGTAGTTGATGCAGAACTGACCCAGGCACGTGCCCCAGGCCGATCGCTGGCGGAAGATGGGAACGATCCCGATCCCGTGCGAAGCGGACGCATGGGGCGGGCGAGCTTTGCGCGGCATCCAGGCAAGCCAGGGCGCCAGCCACACCAGGCCTCCTAAACCTAGGGCGAAGAAAAAAGGACGCCAGCCAAAACGCCCCACCACCGTTCCGCCAATCAGAATGCCCACGGCTGGGCCGAGAGAAAGGCCTGCCATGATGAGCGCGTTGGGGAAGCCCCGCCGTGCTTCCGGGAAATAGGTTCCCAGAATGTTGGAGTACGAGGGAAAGGCCACCGACTCGCCCACCCCCAGAATCACGCGGACCGCGATGAGAGCGGCAAACCCGTGCAGCATGCCGGTGGCGGCCGTGGCTGTAGACCAGATGAAGAATCCTGCGGCGAACACCCATTTCACGTCGAAGTGATCGACCAGCCATCCGGCAGGGATCTGCATCAGCCCGTAGGTCCAGAAGAATGCAGCCAGCAGAGTGCCGAGTTGCGTGTTGGAAATGCCCAGTTCGTCCTTCAGCAGGGGCGCCGCGATGGAAAGATTGCTGCGATCAATGTAGTTGATGAGAATCGAAAAGGTGAGCAGGAAGAGCACCCGGTTCATGCCGGGATGGGGCTGGTGCGTAGACAGGTGCGATGGCTGATCCCCTGTCCCCGTGCGAAATTCCTCACCATTGGCACGCATGCTCATCATGACCAAGCCGCATCATGATCAAGCCGCATCGTGACGAGGCCGCACAATTGTACACTCCCGCAGCCGGACCTTCTGGAGGATCGCAGTGCTATGATTTTCGTCGGTCGAATGTTGCCAGCTCAGGGGGAAGTATGAGGAACCTGTTCGAACGAGAAGCAATGGACGAGGTAATCTCGCGCATCGACAAGTTGCAGCCGGCGTCCGAGCGGCAATGGGGAAAGATGGACGTCGCGCAGATGATGGCGCATTGTTCGGCGGCGCTCGACATGGCCGCCGGCCGGCTCAATCCGCCGCGCATCTTCATCGGCAGACTGATTGGACCATTCGTCAAGCCGATCTACACCAATGACAAGCCATTTTCGAAGAACAACCCGACCGACAAGAAGCTAGTGGTCGCCGATCAGCGCGATTTTCTTCGCGAGCAGGAACAGCTCAAGCTGAAGTTGCGGCAGTTTCATGAGGGCGGAGAAGCGAAGTGCACGCGGCATCCGCATCCGTTCTTTGGCGCGCTGACTCCGGCCCAATGGAGCCGTGGGATGTACAAACATCTCGACCACCACCTGCGGCAATTCGGAGCGTGATGCCGATAGGCTCGGGGCGCATCTACTGTGCGGCCGGTACCGCCTTCCAGTAGCCGTTCAACAATCCCCAGTCGTAGCGGTTCTGTTTCCAGCCGATTGCAGCGCCGTCGCCCCAATAGATCGGTCCATAGTTGACATCCCGAGGCTCCTGCTGCATTCGGTTCGGCTTCAGCAGGCTGGCTCGGCTGTTGAGGGAGCGCACGCCTCCGCCGTTGTGGCACCAGACGCAGCTTTGCAGCTCGGGGAGCGACTTACCTCTGTCGATGTGGATGCCGGGTGAAACATCGATCTCGTCGTCACCTTTCTGCTGGAAGGTGGAAAGTTCGGTTTCGTCTCGGCCTTCCGCGCGCAGCCCCCCGTGCCGGCTCGAGAACAGCAGCGGACGGCTAAGTCTGATCTCGTAAAACGATTGTCCGGCCTTCTTGAGAATCTCGGACATGTTGCCGTTTCCGAAGTTGCGCTCCTCTGCCATTGTGATGGCGCGATACACGCGGATCTGTACGCTCTCTGTTATCGAGGAGGCCTCCAGGCTGCCCTGATTGTCGATGAGCGTTGCGCGGCGCACCAGCGCAACTTGAGTTCCGGCCGGGAACGAAGGCAGGTCGGGATTGATTGGGGCTTGATCGGCGGCAAAACTTGGCCCCCGAACGTACGGTTGGGGAAAGTTCCACAGGGACTGGAAATAGTCGAAGGTTGCCTTGCGTCCCTCCGGGAGCCGCACAAACACAAGGAAGGAAGAGCGTCCGGAGAAGTTGTCGATATGCATCCTCGCCACCCCGGAATCCGACTCTGGACTGGGTTCGATGCACACCCACGGCCCGTGCGGGTCGAACAAGTCCGGCGGCAGGAAGGGCTCCTCGGGATGTGCGGAGTCAAACTCTTTGCCAAACGCGCCCGACGCAACGGCCTGCGCGTATGTGTCAGGCAACGACGTGATTTCATCCGGTGTGAGGGCCAGGCGCCGCAACACCTCTGCCAGCCGGACCTGAAGTTCCTGTTTCTCTTTATCGTATTGAGGCCGTTCGTTCGCGGAGTATTGTCCAACGGACCAATCAAACACTGCCCAAAGATCCCGCTGCAGCATCGCGCGCTTCACCGGATCGCGGACTAGCGTCTCGCCGCGCGTGCGCAAGAATTCATCGAGAACCTGAACGGCGCGTTGGTGAGAAGGCGCCGCCAGCAGGTGCTCCGTTTCCCGCCAGAGCGGCGGATCGAGCGAATCTTCACCGTAGCGGTTTCCATTTCGATCCTGCCGGATCAGCAATGCCGCGTAAAGCCGGTTCCAGAGATGCGAAGGGCTTGGATCGTAGATAGCAACCGATAATGCGGAATCCTCGGGATAGCGCGCAGATGCCGTGATCTGCCAAAGCGCCATGACGATGAAAGCAAGGAGGACAACGGTAGCGACCCGCCGCATAGGCACCCCCAGCCAGCCGAGACGAAGATACCTCCGTTTAACCCAATTTTGGCCAAAAGTTTCGCGGTGCCTCGACACAGCCTAAGCCAAAGCCGAGGGCCGCGGTCTAGTTGAACGTGGGCAGTTTGACCAAATCGTTCTTGGGAACGGACTCCAGGTGTCCTCCCGCCTTGCGCCAGGCAGTGAGTCCGCCGACGATCACGAACGTGTTAAATCCTCTTTCCCGCAGCAGATGCGCCACCCGGGCGCTGGTTGCTTCGCGCACTCAAGTACAGTACAGGTAAAGGTCTTTGTCCTTCGGGAGGTTCTTGATTTCCTCCTCCAGGTTATTGGGTTCGATGCGGATGGAGCCAATAATGCGCTCAGCTCCCGAGTCGTAATAGCCGTGGCTGCGAACGTCCACAACCTGCACTTTTCCGGCATCGCCTGAGTCCAGGCGCAACGCCAGTTCCTCGACCTGCACCCGGGGCACGATGTTGTATTTCCGATATCTGTGGAAGTGCGCGGCGCGGTAGGCGGCATAGATCACCAGCGCGGCGATGACCCCGATTTCCATGGCACGTCCCGCCTCATGGAAACTGTTCAAAGTGGCGGCGAGAAAATCCCGCGACACATATCCGACCAGCAGGTAGGTTACCGAGTACAGCAGCGCACCCGCGACGTCGAGGCGCAGGTACTGGCTGTAGCGCATTTTCATGCTGCCGGCCAGAGGTGCCGCCATGGTGTTGATGCCCGGGATAAACTTGGCGACCACCAGCGTCACCTTACCGCGCTTGTAGAAGGACTCGGCCGAGCGCAGGATGCAGGTCTCCGGATTGAGGGACAGACGGCAGAGGAAGCCGAGCAGCGCCCATCCGGAGTAGCGTCCCAGCCAGAATAGGGAGCTATCGCCGATCAGGAGCCCCAGCAGCGCCGCCAACAACACGCCGGGTCCCCAGAGAGTGTGGGAGGCCACGGCGGCGCCGGCCGCCACCAGCGCGATCGCCGCCGGGAAGGGGAAGCCGCCAGCTTCGGCCAGCAGCACCGCGAAGGTCAGCCCATACCCGTGCCGCGCCATCATCGAGAGCAGGTCATTCATGAGGTTTGCTTGCAGCCCACTGGTCTTAAATCGTAGGGTCTTTGATTCCGGAGCCGGCAAAACGGTTCAGTATAAACAAAACCGGGCGTGTCTCGGATGAGTCCACGTCCGGCTTTGCTGCGCGGGGAGTGCGTCTCTCAGGAGGACTATCCCCGTCTAAGATGAGTGAGACAGCGGCCTACACTCGGAGTCTCTCCGGCCCTGTAACGGGCGGGCGCGTCTAAGAAGCGGGACGCCTTTCATGCAAGGCTTCGACTGAAGCCGCCGTCTCGGGTTGATGGTTCGTCCGCTGCGGACAGGTCCCTCGGCGACCTGCCTTTCTCAGGTGCCGGGGGGAGAGGAGTCGGGTCGCGTTAGCCCGCGGCCCATCGCATGCCAGTGCGTCTCATTAGCCTTCCGCTCCGCCGGACACGTCCCAGCAACTGCCGGGATTTTCGGTTCCCAGCAAGAAAAAGTCTGTAGCCTCGGTCACGGCTCGCAGTGACTCGGATCAAGAGTACTCGCCGAGCATTTTTGTGTCCCGGCTCACATGGTTACTTGGGGAAGATTACTTGGGGAAGCTCCGGAAGTACTACTTCTCTCTAGCCACAACAAAATCGGGAGCCCAGAGCAGAGCCCGCTTGATCTCCGAATCGCGGAAGGTGCAAATCGCTTGCCGCGCGGACTCCGCGTAACGGGCGGCACGCGCGGTGGCCGCTTCCAGCGAACCGTAGCGCTCCAGGATCTCCAGAATCTGCGCATGGGTTACACCGTTGAAGGCCCGGTCGCGCAGAATGGTTTCGATCTTTGCCCGCTCCTGTGGCGTGCAGCGCTCCAGGGCGTGAATCACCGCCATGGTCGCTTTACCCTCGCGCAGATCGCTGGCTACGGGCTTGCCGAGCACAGCTTCGGACGCGGTCAGGTCGAGCACGTCATCCACAATCTGGAACGCCATGCCCAGGTCGTGGCCGTATTTGCCCAAAGCCGCTTCCTGCTCGTCAGTGGCCCCGCCGAGGATCGCTCCCAGCCGCATACAGACCGAGAACAGACACGCGGTCTTGCGGAAAATGAGGTCGAAGTGCTCGTCCAGCGTGATCGGCCTGCCGAGTTTTTCCATCTGCAGGAGTTCGCCTTCAACCATCTGCTGGGTCAGCTCGATCAGCGTGTCGAGGATGCGGAAATTGCGCTCCTGCACCGCGATCTTGAAGGCCTGCATGTAAAGCCAGTCGCCCGCGAGCACGCACTTCGAGTTGCCCCACTGGGTGTTGGCGGCGGGACGGCCGCGCCGCGTCTTGGCTTCGTCAATGATGTCGTCATGAACCAGGGTTGCAGTGTGAATGATCTCGACCACTGCCCCCAGCCGGACGGCGCCGCGCCCGCGGTACCCAAACAGCTTCGCCGCCAGCAGCAGCAGGGCCGGGCGGATTCGTTTGCCTCCGCCCGCGCGCAAATACTCGCCAATCTCAGTGATGGCCTGAACCCCCGAGACTGTGTCGCGCCCGAACTCGCCCTCCAGCGCGACGAGATCGTCCCGCAGCAGATCGAAGACTTCCTTCCCGTTAATGGTGGCTGATGCGCTCAATAGAATCAGACCTCAGACGCCAGACTTCGGACTTCAGACCTCGGACCTCAGGTTTGGTCTGAGGTCCGAGGTCCAAGGTCTGGCGTCCGGTTTTTTAGTTCGTCCTGTAGTTCGTAAACTGCATGTCAATACCGAAATCTTTCTGGCGCAGCAGCGCGATGATCTCCTGCAGAACGTCGCGGTCCCGGCTCGAGACCCGCACCAGATCCCCCTGAATCGACGCTTGCGCCTTCTTCTTTGAGTCCTTGATGGTCTTCACGATTTCGCGCGCCTTTTCAATCGGAATGCCCTGCTGCATGGTGATGCGCCGCTTGGCCGTGCCGCCCGCCGCCGGTTCCACCGCGCCGTAGGTCAGGCCCTTCAGTGGAACGCCGCGCTTCACCAGTTTCTGCTGCAACACGTCGTTGACCGCTTTGAGTTTGTATTCATCGGCCGAGTGCAGTACGATCGCGTCTTTTTCGAGTTCGATGTTGGATTTCGAGTCCTTCAAGTCGAAGCGCGTGTGGATCTCTTTCAACGCCTGCTGGATGGCGTTGGAGACCTCCTGCAGATCGATTCTGCTCACGACATCGAAAGTGTTCTCGGGCATATATTTCTAATCTTTCTGAAATAAAGGAATCTTTACCTGAGGTTAACAGAAGTCGCCGTTTACTGGGCTGGAACTTTGTTTTCAACCATTTCAGCCAATTTGAAAAAGTCGTAGAAATTGCTGGAGGTTCTCTGGCCCACCTCTTCCCGCGACAGCCCACGCAATTCGCCGAGTTTTGCGGCCGTTTCTGTGACAAAGGCCGGCTCGTTGCGCTTGCCGCGGTGCGGTATCGGAGCCAGATACGGGCAGTCGGTCTCAATCAGCATGCGGTCGAGCGGCGCCTGCCGCGCCGCGTCGCGAATCTGTTCGGCCTTGGGGAATGTCACGTTCCCGGCGAAGGAAATCATGAAGCCCATGTCAAGCCCGCGCCTGGCCTGCTCCCAGGTTCCGGTAAAGCAGTGCAGAATGCCGCCCAGTCCTCTCGCCGCCCATTGTTCGTGAATCAGCCGCAGGCAGTCTTCCCACGCATTGTCGCTGCCGTCCGAAGGACGACAGTGAATGACAATCGGCAGCCCGGCGGCCGCCGCAAGTTCCATCTGCTGAGCGAAAACCTGGCGCTGCGTTTCGCGCGGAGAATGATCGTAGTGATAGTCGAGTCCGATCTCGCCCCATGCAATAACCTTGGGATGCCGCGCCAGTTGCGCCATACGGTCGAAGGCGGCCTGGTCCGCCAGCCTCGCCTCGTGGGGATGAATCCCGATGCTCGCGTACATGAAGTCATACCTCTCGGCCAGTCGAATCCCGCAATCAAAATTTACTGGCCCATCGCCGTTGCCGATAGCCAGAATGTTGGTCACTCCGGCCTCCCGCGCCCGAGCGATGACCTGCTCGCGATCCTGCGCGAACTGCCTGCCTTCAAGATGGGCGTGAGAATCGATGAACATCGGACCTCGGACGTCAGACCTCGGACGTCAGACCACAGACCACAAGCCCCAAACCCCAAACCCCAAACTACAAACTACAAACTCCAAACTCCAAACTCCAAACTCCAAACTCCAAACTCCATCCTCAGCGCTCCGTCGGTCTCATTGTCGGGCGGTTGAGTCCGACGCCTGAGGTCCGACGTCCGAGGTCAGTTATTTCAGTCTTGCCCCCACAGGAACATCTTCCAGAAAGCCCGTCAGCACGGGTTTCCCGCCTTCCGGCGATGCGGCCACGATCATTCCATTCGACTCCAGGCCGCGCAGTTTTCGCGGGGCGAGGTTTGCCACGATCACCACCTTTCGCCCGACCAGAGTTTCCGGGGCATAGGCTTCGGCGATCCCGGCCACGACCTGCCGCACTTCCGTCCCAATATCAATTTCCAGGCGCAGCAATTTGTCGGCCTTGGGCACGCGCTCGGCGACCTTCACGACGCCCACGCGCAGCTCAATTTTGGCGAAATCGTCGATCGTGATCTTTCCCCTGTCCGCTGACGGAATTGCCGGAGCCATTACGGCTGGCTGCGCCGCCGGGGGCTGCGGGGCCACTATCTTCGCCTCTTCCACCGTTGAGCCTCGTTGCTGATCTTCCATCTGCTGCATCCTTTCGACGGCACTCTTGTCCGCGCGGGGAAATACCGGTTCGATGTTCCCGAGCTTCGTCCCCAAGTGAAGTTGTCCCCATTTCAGGGTGGATAAATCAAACTTCTTGATGTCGCCCAGCCCCATCTGCACCCATATCTTCGCGGTAGCATCGGGAATCACCGGGTGCGCCAGCGCAGTCGCAATGCGCAGCGCCTCCGCCGAGGTGTAAAGCACAGTGGCAAGACGCGAGCGGCTGTCCTCATCCTGCTTCTCTCCCAGCGCCCACGGTTCATTCTCGACAATGTACTTGTCCACTGTCGCGATCAATCGAATCCAGATCGATTCCAGTGCAGCAGAGAATTGGTAGTCGGTGAAAAACTGGCTGCACTCGGACATGGTCCATTCCGCTTTTTCGCGAACGACGTCATCCGCCGCGGTACGCGTCGCCGCGTGCGACGGGTACGGCACCTCGCCTTTGAAATAGCGGTTGATCATGGTCAGCGTGCGGCTGGCCAGGTTACCCAGGCCGTTGGCCAGATCGGAGTTGTAGCGCTGCACCAGCGCGTCGAAGGAAAACGATCCGTCCTGCCCGAAGACGACCTCGCGCAGCAGGAAGTAGCGCAGTGCATCCGTGCCCAGCACGTCGAGAATGGTTTCGGTGCGCACGATGTTGCCGCGCGACTTCGACATCTTGCTCTCTTCAAACAGCAGCCAGCCGTGGGCCATGATCGCCTTGGGGAGAGGCAACCCCGCTGCCAGCAGAAATGCCGGCCAGTAAACGCAATGGAAGCGGACAATTTCCTTGCCGATCATATGCACGTCGGCCGGCCAGTATTTCTCGAAAGTTTCTTGTTCACCCGCATCGGTTGAACCGAAGCCGATGGCGGTGATGTAGTTGGCCAGGGCGTCGAACCAGACGTAGATCACATGCTTGGGATCGTCGGGCACAGGAATGCCCCACGAGAAGGTCGATCGGCTGATCGACTGATCGCGCAGACCCGAGCGCACGAACGAAATCACTTCATTGCGCCGTGTCTCCGGACGAATGAAATCGGGATTGGCATAAAGCTCCAGCAGCTTGTCTTGAAACGCCGATAGCTTAAAGAAATAGTTTTCTTCCTCGACAGTTTCCGTCGGCCGGCCGCAGATGGGGCAGGGGTCGCCCGGTTTGGCGCCGTCGACGTAAAGTTCGTCGGAAAAGCAGTACTGTCCCGTGTAGCGGCCCTTGTAGATATAGCCGTTGTCGCGAATGCGGCGGAACAACTCCTGCATGCGTTTCTTGTGGCGCTCCTCGGTGGTGCGGATGAAGTCGTCGTTGGAAATGCCCATGCGCTGCCAGAGCGCGCGAAACTCTCCCGCGACCTCATCGGTGAACTGTTGCGGAGTTTTGCCCGCAGCCTGCGCCGCCCGCTCGATCTTTTGCCCGTGCTCGTCAGTGCCGGTGAGGAAGAAGGTGTCCGTGCCCAGCATGCGCTGCCGCCGCGCCACCGTGTCGCAGGCGATGGTCGTGTAGGCATGCCCAATGTGCGGGCGAGCGTTCACGTAGTAGATCGGGGTCGTGATGTAGAACTTCCGGTTCATGTTCTGTTTTCGCGGTTCATTGGTGTTTGTCATTCCGAGCCGGCGCAAGCCGGTGAGGAACCTGTTTTCTCTTTGCCTTTGTACTGTAAGTAAGCTTCAACCGCCGCGCCCATCACCGTTTTCAGGGGCACGTGATGCTCGGCCGCGATGCGCCGGCAATCTTCATATTCCGGCGCGTAATTCGTCACGGTTCCGTTCATGCTGGCAATCTTGATCCTGACATCGCCCCACTGGGTGTGTACGCTCTCCCATCGCCGTGCCAGACACTGCCGCACTTCCTCGCGCTGCCGAACGCCGAGCGTAGTTGTCTCGGTAAAGATCAACTGCGTGAGCTTGCCCGCATCCTCGGGCTTGCACAACACAGTCAGCAGGGTTCCGGGGCGGTTTTTTTTCATCTGCACCGGTATCCCGAAGGCATCGAGCGCGCCTTCCTCCAGCAAACGGTCCATGACGTAGCCGAATACCTGCGGATTGAGATCGTCGAGATTCCCTTCCAGCACAGTGACCGTTTCCTGTGCTGTGTTCGCGACCGGAAGGGAAGCGGCCTCACCGACCGTCAAACGCGCGACATTGGGAAATCCGGGGAGTTCGCGCGATCCCGCGCCAAAACCGGTTCTTTCGATCTTCATCGAGGGAAACGCAGCGAATCGCCGCGCCAGAGTTCTCACAATCGCGGCTCCGGTGGGCGTGACTAGTTCTGCCTGCACTCCCGACGAGTACACGGGCGCATCCTTCAGCAACTCCACTGTCGCCGGAGCGGGCACCGGAAACGTTCCATGCGCGCATTGCACAGTCCCGCCGCCCACATTCAAAGGAGAGCAGACGATCTCATCGACCGCGAGCGCCTCTGCACCCACGGCTGCGCAAACGATATCCACGATCGCGTCCACCGCGCCCACTTCGTGAAAGTGAATCTTCTCCACGGGTACGTGATGAATCTTCGCCTCGGCCGCCCCCAGAGACTCGAAGATCGTGATGGCAGTCTTCTTGGCGGTGCCGCTGATCGCTGCCTTGCGGATAATTTCGCGAATCTCGGTCAGGCCGCGGGCGTGAGCGTGTGGCGCGGGCGCTCCCGCCTGCGAGCTCTCGCCAGGGTGAGAATGCTCGTGCTCATGATGCTCATGCTCACGATGCTCAGGCGAATGGGAATGCTCATGCGCATGAGGATGGTCGTGGCCGTGATGCTGCTGCCGGTCGTGCTGTTGGGCAGCGTCCGCAGGCCGCGCCGCACTCTCTTTCGCCCAGAATTCCTCCCGCGGCAGATCTTTCTCACCGGCGACCCAAACGTCAACCTTGGTGGCTGAAATCCCGCTGCGCAGCACGCGCGAGATCTCCAGCCGCGCGCCGACTCCCAGGGCCGCGACGGTATCCTCCAATGTCTTGGACGGAACTCCGGCATCCACCAACGCGCCCAGAAACATGTCGCCGCTGATTCCGGAAAAACACTCGAGGTAGGCAATGCGCATAGGGAAAAACCGTCGTTGGTCGTTGGTCGTGCGTCGTTGGCCAATAACCAAACGGCGACACCACCGGGCAAGAACTCGACAAGATTCTCACGCCAACGACCAAAGGCCAACGACAGAAACTTTCATCATAGGGAACGCCTGCGCCTCCGTCAAACCTGCGTCCGCCGCCCATTCTGCTAAAATCACTGTTTCTTCAATAGTTTAGAGGGCTCCTTGTATCGTCATCTCGAACGGCGACTGGCGCAGAGGGTGCGAGAGTGTCTTGCGCGCCGCTATCCCGGCGTCGCCCTGCCGGCTGTCGTGATCGAACAGCCGCCGAAGGTCGAACTCGGAGACTTCGCGATTCCGATTTTTCCTTTCGCCAAACCTCTGCGCTCGGCGCCGATGAAAATCGCCGAAGCGATCCGCGCGGAGATCGGCCCGATCGAAGGCATCGCGGAAATGCAGGCCGCTTCTCCGGGCTATCTGAACGTCAAGGCTGATCGCGCCTATGTGGCCGCGGGCCTCGCCGCCGACCAGAAAGCGCCTGCCGACATCCCTGCGGGCAAGATTCTGGTCGAGCACTCCAGCATCAATCCCAACAAAGCGGCGCACATCGGACACTTGCGCAACGCCATCCTCGGCGACACCTTCGTCCGGCTGCTGCGCTACGCGGGCAGGGAAGTGGACATCCAGAACTACATCGACAACACCGGAGCCCAGGTTGCCGACGTTGTGGTGGGATTTCTGCACTTGGAGAAGAAATCGATCGTAGATGTCGAGGTCGCGATTGCATATAGCGATGCGGAGGTCGAGTTATCGCATCGGCACACCGAGCGAGCCGCCGACATCGCAGGAAGACCACGTCCTTTTGACTATTTGTGTTGGGACTTATATGCGCGAGTGTCACAGTGGTATGAAGCCGATAAGAGCAACTTGAAGATCCGTGCTGCAGTCCTTCATGCCATTGAAGAAGGCGGGAACGAGACGGCAAGGATGGCCGATTTGATTTCCACCGCGGTGCTGCGCCGACATCTCGAGACCATGGACCGGCTCGACATCGAGTACGACTTCCTCCCGCGCGAGAGCGAAATCCTGCACCTGCATTTCTGGGATGCGGCCTTCGCCAAGCTGAAAGATGCCGGCGTCCTTTCCTTCGAGACGGAAGGCAAGAATAAGGGATGCTGGGTGATGCGGCGCGCAGGAACTTCGCGGGTTATTCCCGACTCGTCGAGAAGCGAGACTGACGACTTGGATGCGTTGCTCGTGCACATCGGGACAAGTGGCCTGGGAGGCATTTCCGAAGAAGACCAGAAGGTCATCGTGCGCTCGAACGGAACCGTCGGCTACGTGGGCAAAGACATTGCTTACCACATGTGGAAGTTCGGGCTGCTAGGACGTGACTTCGGCTACCGCAAGTTCTATCGCTATCCCAACCACCGCGATTGCTGGATTTCCACGACCGATGGAGAAAAAGATCATCCACATTTCGGCGATGTCGCCGAAATCTACAACGTCATTGACGCCCGGCAGTCCGAGGCGCAGAACACGGTCATCGAGGCGCTGCGCGGACTTGGCCACAGCGAAGCTGCCGACCACTACACCCACTTTTCCTACGAGATGGTGGCGCTCACGCCGCGATGTGCCGCCGAACTCGGCTACACGCTGAGCGAAGAGGACAAGGCCCGGTCCTACATCGAGGTCAGCGGGCGCAAAGGCTTCGGGGTGAAGGCCGACGATCTCCTCGATCAGCTCATTGCCGCGGCAAAAAAGGAAGTAGATTCGCGCCATCCTGCGATTACTGACGGCGAGCGGCGGGAGATCGCCACGCAGATTGCCATTGGGGCGCTGCGCTACTTCATGTTGAAGTACACCAAGCCCTCGGTGATCGCCTTCGATTTCAAAGAAGCGCTCAGCTTCGAAGGCGAAACCGGACCCTACGCGCAGTATGCCGTGGTGCGGGCAACCAGCATTTTCAGAAAGGCGGAGATCGATCCCGAAACTTTCGGGCGAAACGTTGCTGGCAAATTGCCCCCTCCCGATTTGGGGAATTATCTGACCGGTCCCGACGCCGGCGAAATCTGGGAGCTCTGGCTCGCGTCATCGAAAACGTCCTACGTAATTGACCAGTGCATCGCCACGACGGAGCCAGCTTATTTGGCCAAGCACGTTTTCCAACTGGCGCAGCTGTTCAACACCTTTTACCATCGCCACCCGATCCTCAGCGAACCGGATGAGAAGCGGAAACAGTTCCTGTTGGCTACCGTTTTCGTGGTGCGCAGAGAACTAATACGTGCTCTGGCGGTTATGGGAATCACCGTGCCGCCCGTCATGTAAAATGCGACCGACGTGACGCGGCGACCTGCGGTCACTTCGAACGGGCTCTTCTATTCCAGCCATTGATGAGGAATCTCATGACCGGGCTCGCAAAGACCATCCAGCACAGTTTTCCTGCGAGAAGCAAATTACCGCTCAGCTTCTGGCCCTTTTTGACTGCGGCGTGTTTTTTGACAGTCTTCATGCCGTGCGTTGTTGCCCAATCGCCCGATAGCTGTGAAGGAGTAAATTACGCGAAGCGCCCATCTGAGCAGTATTCGGCGGAGAGCTTACGCAACAGGCTGAAGAAGGACTCAAAAGATGTCGATGCCCTCATCAACCTCGGCAGCTATCTCGAGGAGCAGGGTCAGTTGTTTGAGGCGTACGCGTTATATCAGAGGGCGATTAAGGCGAAGCCCACCTGTTATCTCGGCTATTATTTTGCTGGGCTGGTAGAAGACCGTATCAGCACGCACACATACCAGGCTGCGTTAGTTGATATTCACAGGGCGGCCAGTCTTGATCCATCCCTGGCGAAGGACCCCAATGTCGAGGCCCTAATCAGGTCTCACACAAAATTGATCCCCGAGCCTCATACCGAACCGGCTCCGAGCATCAGCGGCTTTCTGTTTTCTGGCAACCGCTTCCTCATCGGGGTCGGTGTTGGGATATTATTAAGTGCTCCGTTCATCTATCTTCTCCGGCGTAAGCGCTCAGACCGTCCGTTCTGAGTGTGAACGTGCTGAGCCGGAAAACGCCGGCTGCGGTGACGCATGGCAAATGGCCCACCTACGCTGAG
>Ga0187818_10000233_pt1 | contig 18380 bp, 15 predicted proteins | sample NC_wetland_sal_i_14_FD_130581 | JGI IMG/M metagenome (GOLD analysis project Ga0187818, IMG submission 130581) | Wetland sediment microbial communities from Neuse River Estuary, North Carolina, USA - SO4_3 | ecosystem: Environmental > Aquatic > Freshwater > Wetlands > Sediment | place: USA... | reverse complement strand
TCCGTATGCGCGGACAAAAAAATTCTGCGAGCACATGGTGCGCGAGTTGCTGCCGGACGTGCCGCTGACGATTTTCCGGCCGAGCATTGTGTTGGGGGACAGCCGCTATCCGCAGACGACGCAGTTCGACATGGTGCGATCGTTCGTGTTCCTGGCGGGATTGCCGGTGCTGCCGTTTCGTCCGCATGACAAGATTGACATTGTGAATGTGGATTTCGTGGCGGATGCGATTTCGACTTTGCACATGAAGGCGGATCCCGAGCACGATACCTATCATCTTTCTTCGGGCAACGATGCGCAGTCGTTTCAGGAATTGACCAGGGCGCTGGCAGCCGAGCAGAACCGGCGCGGGCCGCTGTTTTTGCCGATCTTGGAAAAACCGTTCGGCTCCATCGTCAACATGCTGGCGAACCGCAAAGGGCCGGTGGGGCACGGGGCGGGGCTGATGAATGTCTTCCTGCCGTATCTGACCTGGAATACGGTGTTCGACAACACGCGGGTCACAACCGAAATGGGACGCAAGCCGGCGCCGTTTTCGCAATACAGTTTTCCGCTGCTGCGGTTCAGCCGCGAGCACAATTTTGAATATCCATATCAACCCTGGCCCGAAAGCATGAAGGCGGGAGGCTCTGCCGCATGATGGACTTCGTTCTGGAAGCGTGGGTATCGAGCATCATCGAAGGCAAGAAGATTCAGTGGATGATGGGCAAGCGGGAACCGTGGCGGCCGGGCGAGAAACTGAAGCTGCTGTTTGCCGGCTATAACGGGTCGCGTAACACCGGGTCGGATGTTCGAGTGGAGGAGATGCTGCGGCAGATCCGGCGGATTCTCGGGCCGGAAAACGTTGACCTGAGTATGATGACGTTTAATTTTGACCGGTCGCGCGGGTATTTCGAAGGTACGTCGCAGGTGCGGTTGCCGGATATTTTTCCTCCCTTCCTGGCAAATGAAGTGCCAAAACATCATGGCGTGGTGGCGTGCGAAGGTTCGATGTTCAAATCCAAATTTGCGAATGCGTTGGCGACGATGATGATTGGTTCGCTGGGCATAGCGGCGGCGGAGAATAAGCTTTCCGTCGGCTACGGCGCTGAGGCAGGGCCGATGGATCCGCTGGTAGCAAAGATGTGCGGGCGCTATTGCAAGAACTCGCTGGTGATCACGCGCAATGACGAGTCGCGGAAAATTCTGCGCGAGCTCGGCGTTCCGACGGAATTAGGCACGGACACGGCGTGGACGTTTGAGCCGCTGGGCGCGGAGTTTGGGCAGAAGGCGCTGCGCGACGTTGGTTGGGACGGGAAGACGCCGGTGCTGGTGGTGTGTCCGATCAATCCGTTTGAGTGGCCGGTGAAGGCGTCGGTGGCGAAGGCCGCGCTGCACAGCCTGACCGGTGCATACAAAGAAAGCCACTACCGCGGGCCCTACTTTCATCACGCCGGGCCAGAGGCGGATCGCGCCTACGAACATTACTTGAGTTCGATTGCAAATGCGGTGGCTGCGTTCCGTCAGAAGAAAAATGTATTCGTGATTATGGCGGCGACCGAGCGCATGGATGCCCGGCCTTGCCGTCGTATCTCGGAGAAACTGGGCGGCGTTCCGGTGCTGACCTCGGACGATTACAACATGTACCAATTGGTCAGTATTCTGCGGGCGTGCCGCTTGATGGTGTCTTCGCGCTATCACGGGATTGTGACTTCGATGCCGGTGCTGGTGGCGTCGGCGGGAATCACGATGGATGAGCGCATCCGGAATCTGATGAACGAGCGCGGGCATCAGGAGTTGCTGATGAATGTGGATGATCCGGACCTGGAGGCGCGGACTCTGGCGGCGCTCGAAGTTTTGGAGCGCGACGGCGAGCGGATTGCCGACGGGATCGCGCGGAGCGTGGTGAGGAATTTGAAACTGATGGCGCGCATGGGCGTGTATTTCGAAGAAGAGGTGCAGCGGCGGTATCCGGAGTTTCCCACCCGGCGCGGAGAATGGAGCTGGGAGGATTATCTGCCGCCGCTGAGCGAGAGTTTGCGGGGGCTGGTGGCGGCGTACGGATAGGAGTCGCGGAACTCGCGCTTCGTATCAGGGCATCGCTTTAGCGATGCCGAAAGCTTTTTCCATCTGTAGAGACGGGGCTTGCCCCGTCTCCGGAGGGGCGGCAAGCCGTGTCCCTACGGGAGATCAGACGACGATTCATAAGCGCCGATGACTTTTCTTGAACAGATATTTGCCAGCCTGGAGCGCAGCGGCGATGCCATCGTGCTGCAGGAACTGCGCGAGGGGCAGGCGGTTCCGCTCGCAGCGCGGCAGTTGCTGGCTCAGGTGCAGGTGGCGCGGGCGTATCTGCGGCGGCTGCGGCTGAAGAAGGGCGACCGGTGCGCGCTGCTGGCGCATAACTCGATGCAGTGGGTGGGCATGGATCTGGCCGTCATGGCGGAGGGACTGACGGTGGTGCCGCTATACGCGCGGCAGGCGCCGGCCGAACTGGTCGCGATGATGAAGGATTGCTGGCCCTCGGTAATTGCTTGCGGCGAGCAGTCGCTGGCCGATGCGATTGTCGAGGCGTGGCCAGAGGCGCCGCCGTACTTCTGCTTCGAAAATGTTTTTACCGCGGGACGCGGGCCGGTGGAAAAGCCCGCGCCGATGGTCGCAGAAGAAGATGTGGTGACCATCATCTATACCTCGGGCACGTCGGGCGAGGCGAAGGGTGTGATGCTGAAGGCGGGCAACGTCGGATACATGCTGGGCTGCACTTCGGGGCGACTGGATCAGCTGATGCGGGATCATCCGATGAAGACGCGTCCGGGGCAGGACGCCGTGTTTCATTACCTGCCCCTGTGCTTTGCGGGTTCGTGGATCATGATGCTGACCTGCCTGCTGCGCGGCAACAAGCTTACGTTGAACACGGATCTGGGGAAAATTGCGGCGGAGATGCGGCTGGCGGCTCCGGATTATTTCCTGAATGTTCCCGCGCTTCTCGAACGCTTGCGCAAAGCCGTCGACGAGCAGCTTTGGAAGACGGGTGGGTTTCCTCTTAAGGTGTACACCAAGGCAAAGGGCGCATGGGTGCGGCGGCAGGAGGGCAAATCGCGCGCCGGGGACGGGTTCTGGCTCGGGCTAGCGAATCGGCTCGTGTTTCCGACGATTCGAAAAAAGATGATCGGCGGCAAGCTGCGTGCTCTGATTTGCGGCTCCGCGCCGCTGAGTGTGGAGACGCAACTGTTTTTTATGATGCTGGGCATTCCTGTGTTGCAAGTCTACGGGCTCACCGAAACGACGGCGATCTGCACCATGGATGATCCGGATGCTCCGGTAATTCCGGGGCGGGCGGGGCCGGCGATTACGGGCGTCGAAATGAAGATCGCGGAGAACGCGGAGATCGTGGTGCGCGGGCCGAATATTTTTCCGGGATACTGGAATCGTCCGGAGGAAACGGCGAAGGTGTTACGCGATGGCTGGTTTTATACCGGCGATCAGGGCGAAGTGGACGCGAATGGAAACTGGAAAATTGTCGGCCGCATCAAGAACCTGATTATTCTTGGGTCGGGGCATAACATTGCGCCCGAACCGATTGAGGATAAACTTCTGCATGAGTTGCCGGGTGCGATTCAGGTGGTGGTCGTCGGCAACGGGCGCGGATATCTGGCCGCGCTGATCACGGGCAAAGTGAGCGGCGAGAAAACGCAGGCGGTGTTGGACCTTGTGAATCCGGGCCTCCCGCACTACAAGCAGGTGCGAGCCTTTCATCTGGTGGAGGAAGCGTTCACCATCGAGAGCGGGTTGCTGACGGCGAACGGAAAGCTGAAACGCGACTTGATTGCCGAGCGCTTTCGAAACGAAATTGACGCGCTGTACCAGGCCTCGAAAAATCAGGCGACGAAGACGGCATGAACGAATTCAAAGGGCAGACGCTTTCGTGGCACATCGTGAATGGTGCGATTGAGCTTGCATTGCATCGCGATCCTTGCAATGAGATTGGGTCGCTCACACTGGACGAGTTGGAGAAATTTAAGACGGCTCTACCCGGGCTGGCGAATGAAGCGCACGCGTTGATTGTCCATTCGACGTTGAAGGCCGGGTTTTCGGCAGGAGCGGATTTGCGCGAGTTGTTTCAGCGCGGGCAAGAGATGGAAAAAAGCGAGGCCTTGCGCGGGGTGCGTGAGTTTTTGGAGCGCATTCACTCCGTGATGAACGCCCTCGATGCGGCGCCGTTGACGACCATCGCGGCGGTGCACGGTGTGACGTTTGGCGGGGGGTTCGAGTTGGCGCTGGTTTGCGACATTATTATTGCGGACCGCATGGCGCGATTTTGCTTCCCGGAACTGCGGCTTGGTCTGATTCCGGGATTCGGCGGGATTCCGCGTCTGAAGCGGGATTTGGGCAATGCGGTGGTGCGCGATCTGCTGCTCACCGGACGCAGCTTCAATGTGATGAAGGCGCAGCAGATTGGGTTGGTGAGCCAGATTGCCGCCGAAGGCGAGGCGTTGCGGGTAGCGCGCGCCACGGCCAGCCAGGTCGGGAAATTTGACAAGCGGACGGCAGCGGCGGCGAAGGAATTTGTGAAGCCGATCCCGTATGAGGAGTTGAAGCGGGAGATCGATATTTTCTGCGGCCTTTATTCGCATCCAGCCGTCGAAGAAGGGCTGCGCAAGTTTGTGGAGAATGAGGGAGTGCAGCCGTACCTGCCGTGAATTTGTAATTGGTGATTTGTAATTTGAAGGACGTCACGTTATGTCAGCGCCTACTGCCGATCACACACTCGACGAAATCCTTAATCTTGCGGCCTCGCATTTTAAAGTGCCGCGGGAAAAGCTTTCTGCCGACGACGACTTTTTCAAGACGCTGGGCATCGACAGCCTGCAGGCGCTCGATTTGCTGACGCGGATTGAGCATCACTTCGCGATCGAGTTGCCGGATTATGAACTGCAAGGCGTGTCGGATTTCCGAACGCTGGCGAATCGGATTCAGGCGCGGCTGTAGAACCAGTGGTCAGTGGGCAGTGGCCAGTGGGCAGTTCTTGATTGTTACTGGTGGGCGATAAGAGCAACTATCCACTGGCCACTGACCACTGACCACTTCTTTGTGGTGAGATAAGAACATTGAATGCTTGATCTCCGCCAATATGCCAGCCTGGGTGCAGCGCTCAAGGATGCGCTCGATCGCTGGCCGAACGAAACCTGCCTGATTGAAGCCGATCGCGATCGCGAAAAAGTGCGGCTTACCTACTCTGACTTTAAGGAAATGGCGCGTCCGCTTTGCCGCGCGCTTGAGGACGCCGATTTCAAGGCGGGCAACCGCGCGGCGATCATCATGACGAATCAGTCGAAGTGGCTGATCTCCGCATATTCGATTTTGTTCTGCGGCGGCGTGCTGATTCCGCTGGATTACAAATTGACCGCGGTCGAGCATCTGCAACTGCTGGCGCATTCGAAGGCGCGGTTTCTGATTGCCGAATACTATTTGTGGCGGGCGATCACGGAGTCACCGGAGTTTCCAAAACTCACGGCGGAGATTGTGCTGGTGACGGAAGCGCCGGCGGGAGCGGACTTGCGCGGCGCTTACCGCTGGGAGGAGTTCAAGAGGAAGGGCGAGCCGCAATTCGTGGCGCGGCGGCGCGAGGACGCGGCCTGCATCGTTTATTCGTCGGGGACGGGCGGGCGTCCGAAGGGATGCGTGCTCACGCACGACAGTTATCTGGAGCAGTGCGCTTCGCTGACGGCGTGGTATCCATTTTGGCCGGGCGTGCGCTATTTGAGCATTCTGCCCACCAATCACGCGATTGATTTCATGGTCGGATTTATCGGGCCGTTCGTGTGCGGGGCTTGCGTGGTTCATCTGCGGACTCTGCGTCCGGAGTTTGTGCGCGATGCGTTCGTCCGCTATCGCATCACCTACGTGAGCCTGGTGCCGATGGTGCTGAAGAATCTGGAACGCGGGCTGCGCGCGAAGTTTGATGAACTGAAGCCCGGAAAGCGGTGGCTGCTGGATCGGTTGATCGGGCTGAACAAAATGCTGACACGAGGACGTCCGCGGGTGGAGGTCAGCCGGCGTCTGCTGCCGCAAGTACACGAGGCGTTTGGCGGAGAGCTGCGGGCGTTGATCGTTGGCGGAGCATTTACGGATCCTTCGACGTTGCAGTTTTTCTACGATTTGGGAATTCCGGTGACGTGCGGGTACGGGCTGACGGAAGCCTGCACGGCAGTGACGCTCAACGATTTGAAACCATTTCGCGCCGATACGGTGGGCAAGCCGCTGCCCGGGAGCGAGGTGCGCGTGCTGAATCCGGATGGCGACGGGATCGGCGAAGTTGCGGTGCGGAGCCGCGCGGTCATGTCGCACTATCTCGATGACCCGGAACTGACGGCGCAGACGATCGTCGAAGGCTGGCTGCTGACGGGCGATCAGGGGCGCTTTGAAGAGCACGGACACCTGCAGCTTTTTGGGCGCAAGAAAAATATGATCGTCACCGAGGGCGGAAAGAACATTTATCCGGAAGACATCGAGGCGGTGTTCGATGGTCTGCCAGTGAAGGAATACTGCGTGTTTGCGGCGAATTATTTGTGGCCGCAGAAGACGCTCGGCAACGAGATGCTGGTGCTGGTGCTGCGACTGGAGCAGAATCAGAAGTTCGACGATCAATTGCGCGAGGAGATGGTGGCGAGGAACCGGCGGCTGGCCGACTTCAAGCGCGTGGGCGGATATCTGGTGTGGGAGAAAGATTTTCCGCGGACGGTGGCGCTGAAGATCAAGCGCGGAGAATTGGCGGCGGAGATCGGCGCGGGCGCGGCGCGGAAATCTATCGTGGAGATTTAGACGGAAAATCCACCACGGAGACACAGAGACACGGAGAACATCCGACTGAAGGTCTCAGGTCGCAGGTCTCAGGAATCTGATTTGTGGATAACACGCCTGGGCCTGAGACCTAGCCCCTGAGACCTGACACCTGCGACCTGAGACCTAGCTTGTGAACGAAACTTTTCTTGCTATTATCAATCCGGCGGCGGGCGGCGGGCGGTGCGGCGAGCGCGTGGGAGCGGCGCTTGATCGCCTGCGGGGCGCGGGGATTGCGCTGGAGACGGCGGAGACGAGCGTGGCTGGCGACGCCACTCGGATTGCGCACGAGGCCTATGTTCGCGGCTATCGGAAGTTTCTGGCGGTGGGTGGGGATGGGACCTCCTATGAGATCGTCAACGGGTTGTTTCCGGAGAGCTGGTCTCAGGAAAGCAGGTCTCAGGTCTTAGGTGCCGGGTCTCAGTGGGTTTCAGGTGGTGCGGGAGATCAGATTCCTACACTTGGATTTCTTCCGCTTGGAACTGGCAATTCGTTTCTGCGGGATTTTGTCGATGCAGCTTCCAGCAAGGGCGGTTTGGAGCACGCGATGCAGGCGCTGGAGGCGCGGCGTTCGCGGCCTTGCGATGTTTTGCGACTGGAGCACAAAGACGGAGCGATCTACTTCACCAATCTGCTGAGTGTGGGGTTTGCGGCGGACGTGGCGGCGCTGCGGCATCGGCGGTTTCCGGGGTTGGGGCAGTTCGGGTATCTGCTGTCTATTTTTCTTTGTCTGGCGCGGCTTGATCGGCGGCCGTTTCCGGTGCGTTTGGAGGGGCGGCGAGAGTTTGATTCGCGACGCTGCTTGTTTCTGACGTTTAACAACAGCAAGTTCACGGGCGGCACAATGATGATCGCGCCCGACGCGGTCACCGATGACGGATTGATTGAGTACGTGCGATGGGGGCCGATTGGGCGACTGGGGCTGATCCGAAATTTGGCGACGCTTTATGATGGCACGCACACTCGGCATCCGCTGGCGGAGCGGCAGGCGGTGCGGCGCGTCGAGTTTCAACTCGACGGGCCGGTGGATGTGATGGTGGACGGCGAGGTGCTGAGGCTGGAGTGCCGGACGATCGACGTGCTGCCCTCGGCGCTTCGGGTGGTGGTTTGAGACGGGGCAAGCCCCGTCTCTGCTCGTGATATAAGAAATCCATGTCGCAAGAACGAAGAGAACGGCAAAAGGAAAAACTGGGGATAGAAACTGCTGCGAGCCGGAAATGGCGGCGGATTGCGATCTATGCAGCGCTGATTGTGGCTGCGTTCGGGCTGGCCTACTATCTCGGCAACCGCACCCAGCACAAGCACGATGCGTTCGCACGCTGTCTGACCGAGCGCGGCGCGAAGATGTACGGGGCGTGGTGGTGTCCGCATTGCGTGGAGCAAAAAGAAATGTTCGGCGCGTCGTTCGAGTACGCTCCTTACGTGGAATGCGGCATCAAAAGCGACACACACGGTGTGGCGCAGGTTTGCAAAGACGAGAACATCAAGCATTATCCCACCTGGCAGTTTCCGCCTACCGGCGAAAGACTGGAGCGCATTTTCACTCTGCAAGAACTGAGCGACCGAACGGGGTGCTCGCTGCCGTGACCGATTTGATGCAGCGTCTGATGAGCCTGGTCGCCATTCTGGCGGTGTGCGGAATCGCAGTGTCGTCGTTGTCGTTGCAGCATCATTACGCGACCTCAAAGACGGCATACTGTGAAATCGGCGAAACGTTCAATTGCGACATCGTGAACCGCAGCGAATATTCGTCGATCCGCGGAATCCCGGTCGCGCTGATTGGAATGCTCGGGTACGCGGCGCTGGCGGGGCTGGCCACCGTGTATCGCGAGCGGCGCGAGACGCCGGCAATGCTCTTCAGCGGCGCTGTCGTGGGCCTGGCATTTGCTTTGTACCTGACCTACATTGAAGGGCACGTGTTGGGAGTCTGGTGCATTCTATGTTTGAGTTCTCTGGCATTGATAGCGACGACGACTGTGTTGGCAGCCGTGATCTGGTGGAAACGAGCCAGTAGCCAGTAGCCAGGTGCCGGCCCGAATGTTTCTTCTGAAAGCTCGATTCACTCCATGTCCCGGCCCACAACGCGAAAACTGAAGACGAAGCCCGTCGCCACCGCTGCGATGCCCGTCGCAGCCGGCAATGTGTGGCTGCATGAGCTCAGCAGCCGAATCTTCGGGAACACGCGCCTGGTACGGGTTTGGCTGCCTCCGGATTACGACGGCTGGGGTGCGACGCGCTATCCCGTCCTTTATTTGAATGACGGACAGAATCTGTTCGATCCGGTAACCGCATTTGCCGGAGTGCACTGGCAGGTGGGCGAGACCGCGGCCCGGTTGATCGCCGAACAGAAAATTCGACCGCTCATTATCGTCGGCATCGACAACACCAAGAACCGGGCTCGCGAATACACTCCGTACAAGTCACTAGATCCCAGAGTGTTGAACGCGAAGGGAAAATGCTATCCGGATTTTCTGCAGCGTGAAGTCATGCCGCTGATCGAAGAACGTTATTCGGTACTGAAGGGGCCGGAGAATACGGGATTGGGCGGTTCCTCGCTCGGAGGCCTGATCACGTTGTACACGCAACTGGCAGCGCCGGGAGTGTTTGGGCGATTGCTAATCGAGAGCCCGTCGCTGTTCGTCGGGAACCGGAAAATTCTGGAAGAGAGCCGTAGATTCCGCCGTTGGCCGGCGCGCACTTACCTGGGGATGGGAACGCGGGAAGTGGGGCATGCGGAGAAAGACGAAAGGATTGTCGACGACGTCCGCGAACTGGAAACCATTCTGCGCGCGTCTGGCCTGGACGACCAACGGCTGAAGGTTCGTGTCGAAGAAGACGCTACACACAGCGAATCGGCTTGGGCGGCGCGGTTTCCGGAGGCGTTGGAATTTCTTTATTCGGATCGCGTGTTGCCTGCGTCGGGTGCGAGGGTTTAGTGGTCTGTGGTGAAGTTGGGGGCCGGAGACGGGGCAAGCCCCGTCTCTACAGGCAGGTTCTAGCGTTCACGATGGGTTATTATTATCGGTCTTCTTCTCAAAGACCATCTACTCGGAGGTCGTCGATGAAGTTTCGCAGTTTGGTGGTTTGGTGTGTCCTGGCCGCAGCGCTGGCAATCTCGGCGGCGGCCCAGCCGTATAACGAAGCGCAGTTCAAGGGAATGAAGTGGCGCGACATCGGGCCGTTTCGCGGCGGCCGCGTGCTGGCCGTGACTGGAATTCCCGGCAGCCCCTTCACCTACTACTTCGGCGGCGTTGCCGGCGGTGTGTGGCGCACCACCGATGGCGGCGTGAGCTGGCAGCCGATTTCCGACAAGAGCGTGATCTCGTCGATCGGCGCGATTGCGGTGTCGGAATCGAATCCGAACGTGATCTACGTGGGGACGGGCGAGTCCTGCCTGCGCGGCAATATCTCGTATGGCGATGGAGTTTACAAAACGACCGATGGCGGCAAGACCTGGCAGCACATCGGATTGAAGGATACGCAGCACATTGCGCGCGTTTGGATCGACCCGCGCAACTCCGACCATGTGCTCGTCGCGGCGCTCGGTCACGCCTATGGACCGAATCCGGATCGCGGCGTTTTTCGCACTACCGACGGCGGCCGGACTTGGGACAAGGTCCTCTATAAGGACGACAAGTCAGGCGCCATCGATCTGGCGGTCGATCCCCATAATTCCAACGTGATGTTCGCCGCTCTTTACCAGATCCAGCGCACGCCGTGGAGTCTGGAAAGCGGTGGCCCGGGCAGCGGATTGTACCGCTCGACCGACGGCGGAAATTCCTGGAAGCATCTGGAAGCGAAAGGCCTGCCGGAGGGCATTCTGGGACGCATCGGGGTCAGCATTTCGGGCGCCGACTCAAATCGCGTGTACGCGCTCATCGAGTCGAAGCAGAGCGGGCTGTATCGTTCCGATGACGGCGGCGAAACCTGGTCGCGCATCAACGATGACCAGCGGCTCACGCAGCGCGCGTGGTACTTCACGCATATTTTTGCCGATCCGAAGAGCGCGGACACGGTTTACATGCTGAACACCGGCCTGTTCCGCTCGACTGACGGCGGCAAGACGCTGAATCTTCTGCCGGCGCCGCACGGCGACCATCACGGCTTCTGGATCGATCCGCAGAATCCGAATCGGATGATCAACTCGAACGACGGCGGGGCTACGATCTCGGTCGATGGCGGCAAGAGCTGGTCCACGGAGTACAACCAGCCAACGGCGCAGTTCTATCACGTGACGGCGGACAACGATTTTCTCTACAAAGTGTACGGCGCGCAGCAGGACAACTCGACCATCGGCATCGCCAGCCGCACCGACGACGGTTATGTCGGGCGCCAGCACTGGTTCGATGCGGGCGGCGGAGAGAGCGGCTACATCGCGCCCGATCCGCGGGACTCAAACATTATTTATGCGGGTTCGGGAGAAGGCGCGGTCACCCGCCTCGATCGCCGCAGCAACCAGGAACAGGACATCACGGTGTGGCCGATGGAGAGCTCGGGGCATGGCGTGGGCGACCTGAAATACCGGCTGGGATGGACGCAACCCATCGTGATCTCACCGCATGATCCCAATGTGATCTACACGACCGCCGAGCGCGTCTTCAAAACTACCGACGAAGGCAAGAGCTGGATGGCGATCAGTCCCGATCTGACGCGTAACGATAAAAGCAAGCAGGTTTCTTCCGGTGGCCCGCTGACCAAGGACAATACCTCGGTCGAGTATTACGACACTGTATTCACGATCGCGGAGTCGCCCGTGCAGAAAGACCTGCTGTGGGCGGGAACCGATGATGGCTTGATTCATGTTTCGCGCGATGGCGGCAAGAACTGGACGAACGTAACGCCCAAGGGAATTCCAGAGTGGAGCCTGGTGAGCCTGATTGAGGCGTCGCCGCATGATGCAGGCACGGCGTATGCGGCGGTCGATACGCATAAGCTCGACGATCTGAAACCGTATATTTTCAAGACCACGGATTTCGGCAAGACGTGGGCGAAGATCACCGGCGGCATTCCGGATGGCGCTTACACGCACGCCGTACGCGAAGATCCGGTACGGAAGAACCTGTTGTACGCGGGCACGGAGACAGGGATTTACGTTTCGTTCGATGGCGGAGCGAACTGGCAATCACTGCAACTAAATTTGCCGAACAGTCCGATCCATGACCTGATCGTGAAGAATGACGATCTGGTGGTGGCGACGCATGGGCGCTCTTTCTGGATTCTGGACGACCTCACGCCGCTGCGCGCAGTGCGTACACAGGCGGCGACGGAAGCCGTGCTTTACAAGCCGCGACTGACCTATCGCATGCGCTGGCCTGATTTCTTCGAGCGGCGGCAACCGGTGGGCGACAATCCGCCGAGCGGCGCAATTGTTTATTACTACTTCCCAACCGCGCCGAAGGGCGTGGTGGCGCTCGAATTCCTGGATGCGTCGGGGAAAGTTGTGCGGCGCTACTCCAACGAAGAGAAGAAGGAAGCGGAAACACCGCCAGAGTGGCCCGATCAGACGCCTCCCGACGAGAAGATTCCGGCCGATGTGGGCGTGAACCGCTTTGCCTGGGATCTGCGTTTGCAGGGGCCGACGCCGCTGGCGGGAGAGCCGGGCGCGGAATTCCGCAATCGCGGGCCGATGGTACTGTCGGGCGCCTACCAGGTGCGGCTGACGGCGGATGGGAAATCGTACACCGCGCCGCTGGAGTTGAAAGCGGATCCGCGGGTCAAGGTGTCGAGCGACGACCTGCAAAAGCAGAGTGCATTGGGCCGCAAGATCGTGGCGCAAGTGTCGGAGATTCACGAGGCGGTCGCGGCGATCCGCGAAGTGCGCACCGAGACTCGCGGGCTCAGCCGGCGTTTTGGCGACGATACGCGCTACGCTTCGCTCGTTTCGGCCACCAAAGACTTCGACAAGAAGAGCTTCGATCTGGAGTCGCAATTGCTCCAGGTGAACTCGAAGAGTTCGGAGTCGAACCTGAACTACCCGGTGCTGATCGACGAGCGGCTGCACGCATTGCTGTTCAGCGTCGATGCGGCGGATGCCGCACCCACGAAGCAGCAGTACGAGGTCTTCGACGATCTCGAAAAACAGGCGCAACCGCTGCTGGCGCAGTACCGCGAGCTGATGTCGAAGGACCTGCCAGCGTTGAATGAGATGGTGAACAAACAGAACATTCCGGCGCTGTACGTGCCGGCAGGGAAGTAAGAACACACGAACAATGGAGCGCCGGGCGTCCCCGCCCGGCGTTCTATAGCTGACAAACGAAGATTTCCGTAGAGACGCGGCAAGCCCCGTCTCTACAGGAATATCTACTTCGTAATCACGCCGCAGGCGATGCGGTCGCCGGCGTTGCCCGCTGGGTCGGTCTTCTGGTCGTCGGCCTTGGCGTGGACTACGATTGCCGTGCCTCCATTGCTGAACAGCGAATGGCTGTCGCTTCCGAGCGTGACGTCTTTATTCTCAGCACGGAAATGCGCTTTGCCGTCCGCTCCGACCGTGAAGTTGGGATTGTCGCCGGCGTGGTGGCCTTCCGGATTCTCCAATCCATGCTTTTTCCCATCGGGATTGAAATGGCCCCCCGCGGACTTGAAGTCCGGGGCGTCGCATTTTGCGTTCTGATGAAAGTGGATGGCGTGGACGCCCGGAGGCAGATTCTCGAGATTGAGTTCCATTTCCATTCCTCCAGGGCCGTCCCACATAAGTGCGGTGCCCACAGACTTGCCTTGAGCATCCTTGAGTTGAACCAGAATCTTGGCCGAGCTGGCCGATGCGAGCGCGACCACGAGCAGTGCGAGCGGGATCAGGCGAGCGGTTTTCATGGGGGGATTATAGCGAAATCGGCTACGAGCTGCGAGCTGCGAGCAACCGGTTTGCTCGCCGCTCGCAGCTCTACCGCATTCCCTCCGCTCTGGCGCAGAATGCGGGGCAATGGGACAATAGGTGAATGCAAAGATCTCTCACTACAGCGCTACTATTGGCCGCGGGGATGATGCTGGCTGGAGATGGCTATGCCCAGCAGACTCCAGCAGCAAGCACTCCGGCGGCAACGACACTAGCGGCTCCTGCAGCCACAACTCCGAAAGCAGCCACAACGGCGAAAGCTCCTGTGAAGAAGACGGGAACGGCAGCGAAAAGCGCGGCGGCTCCGGCGCTTACAACGCGAAAAGAAAAATTCAGCTACGCCCTGGGAATGAACATCGGGTCAAACCTTGGGAACACCCTGAAAAACCAATCGGTGGAAGTGGACTGGAATTTGGTGTCCCAGGGATTGAAGGACTCCACGGGCGGCGGTAAGACGCGTCTTACGGAAGAAGAAGAGAAGGCCGTGCTCACCGAGGTGCAGAACGAGGTTCGCAAACAGCAGCAGGAGAAGATGCAAGAGGCTGGGGCTGCGAACAAGACCGAAGGCGAAGCGTTTCTGGCCGCCAACAAAAGTAAAGACGGCATCGTCACGTTGCCCAGCGGTTTACAGTACAAGATTCTGACACCCGGCACAGGACCGAAGCCCACGGCGAGCGACTCGGTCGTGTGTAACTACCGCGGTACTCTCATCAATGGCACGGAATTCGACAGCTCCTACAAGCGCGGCCAACCGGCGACGTTTGGAGTCGGTCAAGTCATCAAAGGTTGGACGGAAGCGCTGCAGCTCATGCCCGTGGGATCGAAGTGGCAGCTCTTTATTCCTTCCAGCCTTGCCTACGGTGAGCGGGGCGCGGGCGCCGAGATCGGGCCCAATGCGACCCTGATCTTTGAGGTTGAACTGCTCTCGATCCAGGATAAGACGAAAGACGACAAGAGCAAGGAAGACAAGAAGGACGATAAGAGCCAAGAAAAGAAGTAGCGAAAACTTTGTCCGGTGGAGCGCCGGGCGTCCCCGCCCGTCCCTCCACCGGATGACTCATCGCGCGGTCAGTAACTACATTCCCAGATACTGCACGTGGACGTAGGTTCCGAGCCTGACGTTATAGGCGAGGTACCAGCCGATGTGATCGGGATCGTCGTAGATGACGATGTCGTCCGAATTCCAGAACCAGCCGTTACAGTAGCCAACGTCGTAGGGAGCTACGGAGAAGAAGAAACCGCCGAACCAGAAACGGCCGGGACCACCGCCGCCGAGGCGCCACACGTGGCTGCGGCCGAAACCGCCGGTGAAGCGGCCGTGCTCCCAGGGATGATCCAGATGGTAATGAGCGTCGTTAGGGCCGGTATCATGGCCCACCCATTTTCCATTGGAATGTACGTGGGGAGCTTCGGGATGCCCTGCCTTGTCGTTGAATTTGCGGTTTTCCTCAGCCGGATGCGGAGTGGTTACTTTCGCAGGACCGTGCTTAGGAATGTTTTGATGGCCGCCGCCAACCTCGGGCCGGCCACCGCCTTCATGGCCGCCGTGTTGTGCCAGCGCTGAGAGAGAAAACGCGAAACATATCACGAGCAATCCAATCAGCTTTTTCATTTGTCACCATCCTCCAATGGCGATAACACTAGCTTAGTTTAGATGTTTCTGTGGAACTCAGAAGTTTAGCAGCGGAGGAGCGCCCGAGCAGGCTGCGGAAGAGTTTATTTTGCTCCCCGGCTGATTTCCCGTGAAGACGCGGCAAGCCCCGTTTCTACTACTCGTAGCGCAGGGCTTCGATGGGGTCAAGGCGGGAGGCGCGGATGGCCGGCACCATGCCGCTGACCAAGCCGACGGCAGTGAGGATGAGGACGGCGACGATCAGGGTGATGGGGTTGATCATGAGGCGGATGTCGCCCGCTTCCGCGTGTTTGGCCATGGCGCTGTAGAGCGTAAGTCTGCCTACGGTGAGGGCAACGACGTAAGCCAGGACGATGCCGAGGAGTCCGCCGATGAAGGTGATGGTGAGCGCCTCGGCCAGAAACTGGAGGAAGATGTGGCGGCGCCGAGCGCCGAGCGCTTTCTCCACGCCGATTTCGCGGGTGCGCTGGGTGACGGAGACGAGCATGATGTTCATCAGGCCAACGCCGCCGATGCCCAGAGTGAGGGTGCCGATGAAGCCGAGCAGGATCTTGAGGCCGAGGGTGATGACCTCGAACTGATGGACCTGCTCCATAAGATTAAAGACCATCAGGGCGCGGCGGTCGGCAGGATTGAATTTATGCTGTGCGGCCATGATGTAGCGCACGGATTGCTCGATCCGTTCGTAGTCGTTGGTCTCGTAATTGAACCAGACGGAGTCGAGGTAGTGAGTGTCTTTGAAGTCACTCATGGTAGTGAAGGGAACGTAGACGACACGATTGATGTTGTCGTCACCGGCCTGCATCTTGGCGTTAAGAACACCGACGACTTCAAAGCTAATGCCATCGACGCGGATGTGCTCGCCCAGGGCGTTGCGTCCGGAGAAAAGTTTTTCCTTGCTTTCGGAACCGATGACGGCGACCCGCGCGCGCTGCATCTGATCCTCGGGGTTGTAGAAGCGTCCCTGGGCGAGGGTCAAAGCGCGGATGGCGAAGGTGTTGGGATATTCGCCGTTGACGCTCATGGTGAAGGAGCGAGTGTCGTACTGCACGGTCGCGTCCTTGTCGCAACTGGGAGTGATGTGGGTGATCTGCGGGATGTTGGTGGAGAGCAGATCGACGTCGTCCAGTGTAATGCGGATTTGCGCGCCGGCCTTCTGTCCGCCAGCCTGCATCGAGGAGCGGCCGGGAACCACGATGATGAGTTTGGTGCCAAAATTCTTGAAGATATTGACAATAGCCTGGCCGAAGCCATCCCCGTAGGCGAGAAGCATGACGACGGTGGCGATGCCCCACGCCATGCCCAGCATGGTGAGCGCGGTGCGCCGCCGGTTGTGGCGCATGGCATTGTAGGACTCCTGGAGCAGGTCGCGAACCATAGAATTTGTAATTTGCGATTTGTAATTTGTAATTGCAAACCAGCAACAAGCAATTACAAATTACAAATCACAAATCCTACTCCTGCCTCAAAGCCTCGACCGGTTCCAGACGGGCGGCCTTGCGCGCCGGATAGAGTCCGGCGACGACGCCGGCGAGAGTAAGGCTGGCGATCGCGAGGACCGCGGTTTTTAGAACCAGCCTCGGCGGATCGAAGCCGCCGGGACCATTGTAATTGCGGAACAGAGCCATAAGGCCGCCGGCCAGGGCCATGCCGATGAGTCCGCTGACCAGCGTCAGCAGAATGCCCTCGGCGAAAAATTGCAGCATGATGCTGCGGTTGGTGGCGCCCAGGGCTTTGCGCAATCCGATTTCGCGAGTGCGCTCGGAGACCGCGACGAGCATGATGTTGATGACGCCGATGGCGCCGAGAGCGAGCGTGACCAGACCGACGGTGCCGAGGAATTCGTTCATCGCATCGAAGATGGTGCCCATCATTTGCGCTTGCTTGACGGTGTCCCAGCCTTCGAAGGCGTCTTCATCGTGATAATCGAAATGGTGATTGCGGGCGATGACGCGGCGCGCCTCGTCCTGGGCAAGCAGGTGTTCGTCGGCGACGCGGGGCTGATAGTTGAGGAACGAAATCGCATCGTATGCCTCCTCGCCCTTGAGCGGGAAATCGCTGCGCATGACCTGGAAAGGAATGTAGCAGCGGGTGTTGGTGGAGTTGTCGTCGCCGCGGCCGACGCGGTTCAAAGTGCCGATGACTTCGAAGCGATGGTCATTGAGCAGAATGAACGAGCCGACGGCGGGGCGTCCCGGAAAAAGGTGGCGCGTCATCTCATCGCCGAGCACGACGACGTCGCGCTTTTGAGTTTCGTCGAGGCCGTTGAGCCAGCGTCCCTGTTTCAGCGGGAGAAAACGGATTCCGTTGTACTGCGGTTCCGCGCCAGTGAGTTGTCCGCTGGCGCTGGCGAACTCGCTGACGGCATGCACATCGTTGGTGGTGAGCACGGGAGTGATGGCCCGAATGTGCGGCGATTCTTTGCGGATATCGAGGTAATCCTGGTACGTGAGCCGGTACTGGCGGGCGGAGTTCATGCTGCCCGCAACGGCCGGAGCGCGGCCGGGAAAAAGAAACATGATGTTTTCGCCGAACTCCGAGAGATTGCGCTGGTTGCCGGTTCGGAAGCCCTCGCCGAGGCCGACCAGCAGCAGCAGGGAACCCACACCCCAGGCGATGCCGAACATGGTGAGGAACGAACGCAGTTTGTGCGCCCAGAGGGTGCCGAAAATCTGCGCGAAGACGTCGATCACCATTTGCATGGGGTGGATAACTCGCGATGCTAGCTCTTAGCTCCTGGCTTCTGGTTCTTGGCTCTCAGCTCTCAGTTCTTAGCTTTCAGTTCTCAGCAACCCGCTTCTGGCGGTTGGCTTTTGGCCGCCTGCATGTTTCTCAATCGCCGGGCGGGTTCTGCCCGGGACCGGCGGTTTCACTCCATCTGTGGGCCCTGTTATTAGAATAGCAAGCGGGCGGAGTGGGGTACACCGCCAAGTTTTGGTGTCTATTTTCACGGTTATTCACTTGATACAATTACACCAATCTTGGTGCAATCGCTTGGCCGGCAGGCCCGCCACCACTTTAGAATCATGCTCCCTCCCCGTGGTAGGGAATCACCGGATGTCCTTTCAGTGTCGCCCGAATCTGCTGGCGTTGCTC
>Ga0187818_10000232_pt1 | contig 18408 bp, 13 predicted proteins | sample NC_wetland_sal_i_14_FD_130581 | JGI IMG/M metagenome (GOLD analysis project Ga0187818, IMG submission 130581) | Wetland sediment microbial communities from Neuse River Estuary, North Carolina, USA - SO4_3 | ecosystem: Environmental > Aquatic > Freshwater > Wetlands > Sediment | place: USA... | reverse complement strand
GGCGATTACTTCAAGAAAGATGCTATCGCTTACGCGTGGGAGCTGATTACTTCGAAGGAGTGGTTTGGGATCGATAAGGGCAAATTGTACGTGACGATTTTCGAAGGATCGGGTGAACCCATGCTCGTTCCTCGCGACAGCGAGGCCTGCGATTTGTGGCTGGCGCAGGGCGTGGCCAAGGGCCGCATTTTCGAAGCTGGCCTGAAAGACAATTTCTGGCAGATGGGCGACACCGGGCCGTGCGGGCCATGCAGCGAAATTCACTACGACATGGGGCCGGCGGCTTCCGATCAGGGCCACACGGATTGCGCGTTCCCCTGCGATTGCGGGCGGTATGTCGAGATTTGGAATCTGGTGTTCATGCAGTTTGACCGCGACTCCAGCGGGAAGCTGAATCCGCTGCCCAAGCCGTCGATTGATACCGGCATGGGGCTGGAGCGTGTGACGGCAGTGCTGCAGGGCGTGATTTCGAATTATGAGACGGATTTGTTTACACCGCTGATCAAGAGAGCAGCGGCGTTGACGGGGAACTCCGGTGAGACTAGCAACACTAAGGCATCCCTTCGAATAATTGCGGACCATGCGCGCGCCACAACGTTTCTGATTTCCGACGGCGTTCATCCGTCGAACGATGGGCGCGGCTACGTTTTGCGAAAGATCATGCGGAGAGCAATACGGCATGGTCATATGCTGGGGCAAAAGCGGCCGTTCTTTTTTCAAATGGTCGATGCCGTGAGTGATCGAATGAAAGACGCTTACCCCGAGCTATTGGAGTCGTCGACGAGAGTTTCGCAAATAGTCCTCTCGGAGGAACGGCAGTTCGGCCGCACCGTCGAGATTGGCTCAGAAAAGCTGGAGGAGTTGATTAGATCAGCACAAGCAGAAGCCAAAGAGGCTTGTGTCGCGACTTACGGCAAGTCTCATCCTGGCGTCGACCCCGATTTCGTAGCCAAGTTCTACGATGATCTTGAGCCGGCGGGGCACCTCGATCCCTGGAGAAAACCTGCCGGGACGGCGGAAACGTTCAGAATTGGTGAAGAGGAGCTGCGCGAGTTTCGTCACTTGCGCGACAACTTTCGTCCGACCCTGTCAGGCGGGAAAGCATTTGCACTCTACGAAACCTATGGACTGCCCCGCGATTTCATCGAAGACGCAGCACGGGATCATGGAGTGGCCTTTGATACTCCGGGCTTCGACGCAGCCATGGAAGCGGAGAGGGTCCGCGCCCGCGCTTCCTGGAAAGGTGCGGCGAAGCAGGCGGCCAATCCTGCCTATCAGCGGCTTCCGAAATCGGAGTTCGAAGGATACCGGCAGACTCGATCCGACGGCTGCGAAGTGCTGGCCATCATTCGCAATGGGCAGGGCGCGCAGGAACTCAGGGCGGGCGAAGAAGGCGAGGTCATCCTCGATCACACTCCGTTCTACGCCGAGTCGGGCGGGCAGGTTGGCGATCGCGGATGGCTCTATTCCGACGATCACAACACCGTCGTCGCTGAAGTGAGGGGATGTTATTACCCGATTCAGGGCGTGCGGGCGCATCAGGTCGTGGTGAAATCCCAACCAAAATCCCCACCCTACGAAAACCGCGTAGGGTGGGGCACCCTCAAGGTTGGTGACAAGGTTGACGCCGTCGTGAACGCCGACATTCGCGAGGCGACCATGCGCAACCACACCGCGACGCATTTGCTTCATGCCGGGCTGCGCGAAGTTCTGGGCAAGCATGTGAAGCAGGCCGGGTCGTTGGTCGCGCCGAATCATCTGCGCTTCGATTTTTCGCACTTCGCGGCGGTCGAAGACGAGGAGTTGCAGGACATCGAGGACATCATCAACAGGGAAGTGCTGCGCAACCGGAAAATCGAGGTCATCGAGAACGTGCCCATTGATGTGGCCATCAATGAGTATCATGCCATGGCACTGTTCGGGGAGAAATACGGCGACAAGGTGCGGGTAATCCGGATCGGAGATTTTTCGACGGAACTCTGCGGCGGCACGCACACGGCCGCGACCGGGGAGATCGGGCTGATCAAGATTCTGAAGGAAGGCAGCGTGTCGTCGGGCGTGCGCAGGGTGGAGGCGATTACCGGTGAGGGGTCGCTGCGTCACTTCCGAATGGATCATGAACTGGAACATGTAGTGTCGAGTTTCGTCTCTCCCACCCTTGCGCAAAAAGCGCGCAAGGATGGGGCACCCACTTCTGATTCACTGCCCGACATTGAAACCTCTTTCTCTCCGGCCGAAGCGCTGAAGCTCGAACTGGAAAAGAAAGACGCAGAGATCAAGCGGCTGACGCGGGAGCTCGACCAGGCGCGCATGAAGTCGGCGTCGTCGAGCGCGGCCAACATTGGCGACAAGGTGAAGGAAGTGAAAGGCGTGAAGGTGCTGGCGCACCGCGTGGACAATCTGGAGCGGGCGCAGATGCGCACTCTGGTCGATCAACTGCGCGACAAGATCGGCTCGGGAGTGGTGATTCTCGGCTCAGCGTCGAATGGTAACGTCGCGTTGATTGTGGGCGTCACCAAAGATCTGACCAGCCGGGTGCAGGCGGGGAAGGTGATTGGCGAGGTGGCGCAGAAAGTTGGCGGCAAAGGCGGAGGGCGGCCGGATCTGGCCGAAGCCGGAGGCAAGGATGCCTCCGCGCTGGATGCCGCGCTGGACGGGGCTTATCGCGTGGTGGAGGGACTACTCGAATGACGGCAGGCGCGTCTTCTTCCGGCAAATCACTCGACGAACGGTTGCGCTTCGTCAAACACAAGGGGCACGCCATCTTCGTCATTGACTTCAGCCATTGCACGGCGAAGGAAATGATGCTGCTGCTCGATCAGGTCCGGGCCGACATCGCGCGGCATGCGCCCAGCTCGGTGCTGACGCTCGCTGATTTTGCCGGGGCGCAGATTGACAAGAACGTGGCCACCAAGATCAAGGAAGTGCTGACGCTGGATCGTCCTTATGTAAAGCGCTCGGCGTGGGTCGGCACCGAGAGCCTGCCGCACGTGTTCTACGAACATTTCAGGAGCTTTTCCCAGCGCGAATTCCCCACCTTCAAGACGCGGGAAGAGGCCATGGACTGGCTGGTGGCGGAATAGGTCTTGGTCGCCGCTCAATGGGTTGAAGAAGCGTTGAGGGGCACGCCGTGCCAGGGGCAATATTCCCAGTTGAGGTTCACGCGCTCCTTGCCTACCGGGCAGTACTTCGGCGGCGACACGGAAGTCAGCGGCAATCGCCATAGATAAACCGCCTCCGGTTCTCCGAGAAAGGCTCGAACCACGATGGAGAACTGGCCCTTGTGAGTCGCGTCGGCAATCATTGAGCCTTCTTTACTCCGGCTGGGGAAGAACAGCATCTGAGTGTTCTCGCCGGCCTTGCCCAGAGCCGCAGAGAGGACAGGTCTTATCATGGCGGCAAGGTTCTTGGCGTCCTGCGAGGGATCTTTGATCACGGAATACTCTTTCCCATCTGCATCCCGCAAAAAGGTGTTCTTCTCGATCGCCTCGGCTGAAACGAAGTCGAAAGAGCCGAGACTTCCCACCTTGGCTGCGAAGATGCACACAACCGTATAGTCCCGCAGCTTCCCCAACGCCATTTCGGTCTGTTCAGCGGTGAGGCCACGCTCGGCGCTGGACTTCTGCCAGAACTCAAACGGAATCCACCAAATCAATCCGGTATAGCCAGTTTGATTGATACCGAGCTGGGTCTCGCGGAGAATGTCCGGAGTGTCAGACGTGTAGGGTTGTGAGGCCGCCTTTGCCGCGGCTTGCTCGCGGGAGGGCGTGCGAGCATCGGCATTCTGGCTTTGTGCCGGTGCGGCAGAGACCAAAGCCACGAATAACACGAGCGGAGGAACCGAGCGGATCGGGGAAGGCTGCATCATGACGTCGCCTCAGTCTTGAAAGTATCGTAGCTTCCGCAGTCTTCGTCAGTGCCGTGCGAGGTTCAACTCCTCCACCTCAGCGCGACCGGGCCGGTCATGGGGTGCTTCATCTCCGCGCCCGTGCGCTTGGCTTCGAGATGGGCCGCCTTGAGCTGGAAGTACCACTTGGCGGGGCGGTCGGCGTCGTCAATCAGCATCAAGTGCGGGTTGTGCTTCAAGCCCTCGGCCTGCATTTCCATGGTGCGGCGGTCCTGCTCTACGAATTTTGCGAAGACGAATTTCAGCAGGTCGGGACCGAAAGGCAGCCAGCGGAAAAGGTTCCACGCCGCGACCACGTCAATGCGGCAGTGATTGCGGGTGATGGGCGTGACCGTGGTCAGGCTGGAGAACCAGTACTTGCCAGCGCGGATGGTCTCGGTGCGAACGTTGGGCAGGACAAAATCAATCGTCGTCGTGATGGATTCGGCATTTGCATAGAAGCGCAGCAGCTTGTAGGGCGCGGAGTTTGAGCTGGGGGTGTGCGCGCTCATGCGGAAGCCGTTGGGGATCGGCTCGAAATTCTTCTTCTTCTCGTGAATGCTGTGCCGCGAGCGCCACCACCACGCCTGATGAACGAATGGTCCGTGGGCGGGATCCATGAGGCCGATGATGCCGTGGTCAATGCTGACCGGCATTTCGGCCTGCAGGTAGGCGAGCTTGTATTTGGCGCTGAATTTTTCGATTTGCGGAGCCGCGTCAGGCGCTTCCGACGGTTGGGTAAAACCCGCGCCCTGCGGCGCGGGATCGGGTATATAGACCCAGATGAATGCGTCCTGCTCTTCACAGGGAAAACTGCCGGCATAGATCCGGTCGACTTTCAGAGTCTGATCGGAAGTGAGCGAAGGAATCAGCTGGCATTGGCCGTTATGCACGTCGAACTGCCAGCCATGATACGGGCACTCGAGGTTCTCGCCGTCGAACTGGCCGCGGTTCAACGGCATGCCGCGATGCGGGCAAGCATCGCGCAGGGCGAAGGGCTGTCCCACGCGGTCGCGTCCGATTACCAGCGGAATCTCGAGCAGCGTCGCCTTATGCAACTGATTGCCGTGCACGCGATCGGCGGGCAGCGCGCGATACCAGAAGCCGGTGAGCATCAGCGCGTCGGGTGCCTGGCGTTGCGGGAGATCGAGTTCGGGCATGGGAGAAGTTTGCGATTGCCGATTGAAAGCTTATGCTAGCATCCGCAGGACGACGGAGGCAGGAAGAAAAGAGCGAACCACAGAGGGCACAGGGTCCGCAGTGGGGACCGAGACGGCGACCCTCCGGAGGCTAAAGCCCGGATTCTCTGCGACCGCTCACGGCACGGCTGAAGCCGTGCCCTACCCAAAACCATCTCCGAGACCGCGGTTGTTAAAGTAAGTTGTGCGGCACACGTTCCGCAGATCAATCACCATGGAATTCGTCGGTCATTTTCGCAGGCTTACGGTGGTGCAGCGGAATACGTTCATCGCTTGCTTCCTGGGGTGGTCGCTGGACGCGTTTGATTTCTTCATTCTCGTTTTCTGCGTCAGCGCGCTGGCCACGCAGTTCCAGGCGAAGGTGTCGGCGATCACGGAAGCAATTTTTCTCACGCTGGCCATGCGTCCGGTGGGTGCGTTTTTGTTTGGACTCATGGCCGACCGCTTTGGGCGCCGGCCCACGCTGATGGTGGACATCATCGCGTATTCCGTATTCGAACTGGCGTCGGCCTTCGCGCCTTCCCTGAAGGTTTTCCTCATCACGCGCGCGCTGTTCGGGATCGCCATGGGCGGCGAGTGGGGCGTGGGCGCGGCGCTGGCATTTGAAACCCTGCCGGTTGAGGGGCGCGGCTTTTTCTCCGGGCTGCTGCAGGAAGGCTACGTGGTGGGGTATCTGATCGCGGCGTCGGTGTATGGCACGCTGTTCCCGATTTTCGGCTGGCGCGGCATGTTTGTCATTGGCGCACTGCCCGCGTTTCTGGTGATCTACATTCGAACCAAGGTGGATGAGTCGCCGGCCTGGCTGCAGGGCCGGGTTTCGCAGGCAGCAGGAAGGAATCTGCTGCGCGACATTCTGTCGCATCTGGGAGTTTTTGCTTTCCTCGTAGTCCTGATGTTCGCTTTCAATTCCTTCAGCCACGGCACGCAGGATCTCTATCCGACATTTCTTCAGAAGAATCTGCAATTCACGCCGAAAACGGTGGGATTCATCGCGATCACCTACAACCTTGGGGCGCTGCTGGGTGGAATTTTGTTTGGAAGCTGGTCGGAGCGGATCGGGCGGCGGCGGGCGATCGTAATCGCCGCTCTGCTGGCGATTCCGGTGATCCCACTGTGGGCGTACTCGCACACGGTCCCGATGCTGGCCCTGGGCGGCTTCCTGATGCAGTTCATGGTGCAGGGAGCGTGGGGAGTGATTCCGGCGCACTTGAACGAGCTTTCGCCTCCTGCCGTGCGCGGCACTTTCCCCGGGTTCGCCTACCAGCTGGGCAACCTGCTCTCGGCGCGCAATTCGGTGATCCAGGCCAGGCTGGTCGAGAGCCGTTACGGAGGGAGCTATCCGCCCGTTCTGGCATTAACGGTGCTGGTCATCGCCACTCTGGTGGCGGTGGTGACCGGGAGCGGCAGAGAACGTCGCGGCGCCGACCTCTCGAAGACAAGCTAAACCCCGCTGCTGGCCGGCTTTGGCCCGGTTTCCGCCCAGAACTCCCGCCAGGAAGACCGGAAAACAGCTGGGATGGAGTAGCCGAAACGATATTCTAGGGGTGTGCAAGATTCGTCACAGGGGGCGGTTGATCCCACATAACAGCATTGTCAGGGACAGATTCCTGTGTTACGGTAGGGAAAATCTCACGCCTTCGCTGATTAATTTCCTGGTTCCCCCGGCATGGCAGTTTGTCCGAATGCGTGCATCCGAGGTAGCGCCATAATGAAAGAAACGATAGATCCCATAACTGCCGGCGAATTTTCCGAAAAAGAAAATTTCGGCAACCGCAAGCTGATCCGGCCGATCTTGCAGCGAGATGCCAACCACATTGCGGCGCCCATGCCAGTGCAGGAGCGGCGCGAGCGCCCGGAGCGGCATGAGCGCGCAGACCGCGGCGATCGCGGCGATCGGGGCGACCGTCCCATGGGTAGCGGAGGAGGCAAGAAGCCCGCGCCCCCGGAGCAGACCAACGCCGAAAACTTCTATTATCAGAAGCAGATGCAGTCGCGGACGCAGATGGTGATTGTGCTGCGCGACGGCGAAGAAGTGCGCGGGGTGATCGAGTGGTACGACAAGAACTGCCTCAAAGTGAACCGCGACTCGGGTGAACCGAACCTGATGATCTACAAACCGGCCATCAAGTACATGTATAAAGAAGGGGAGAACCAGCACTAATACAGTACCTTGAGGCGGGATGAAGATATGTCTCCCTTGTACGTCTCCCGCAGAAGTTTTCTTCAGTCGGCGGCCTTCGCCACGGCGGCCAATCTGATTCCTGGTTGGCACGGTTCCGCCCGGGCCCTTGCCTCCGGTTCACGCGAATCAAGCGAACTCGAATCGAGCCCGCTTGAGGAATTCGGTTACGGCGACGTTACGCTGGACAGCCCACTCCACGAGCAGCAGCTTCGGCAGACTCATGACTTGCTGATGAGAGTGAACGAAGACGCGCTGCTGAAACCTTTCCGGCAGATGGTCGGGCAACCTGCTCCGGGTGAGGATTTGGGTGGCTGGTACCAGTACGATCCCCACAACCAGAATTATCTTTTTGAAATCGGGTTTGCCCCAGGATGCACCTTCGGACAGTGGATTTCCGCGCTGGCACGCTCGTATGCCATCGACCGGTCACCGGAGACGCGCGAGAAGGTGCTCCGGCTGAATCGTCTGTATGCGAAAACCATCGCGGGCGTGTTTTATGAAAACACCCGCTTTCCTGCCTATAGCTACGACAAACTGGTCTGCGGTCTGATTGATTCGCACCAGTACGCGGGTGATCCCGACGCACTTGCCATCCTGGAAAAAACTACGGATGCCGCGCTGCCCCACTTGCCGAAGAAAGCGATCGAGCATGGGGAGCGATGGCGCTCGAACCCGGATGTTTCGTACACCTGGGACGAGTCGTACACCATGCCGGAGAACCTTTTCCTGGCCTACCAGCGCGGCGCGGGAGAGCGCTATCGCGCGCTGGGCAGGCAATACCTTGACGATGTGTACTTTGATCCGCTGGCGGAAGGCCGCAGCAATTTGGAAGGACGCCACGCCTACAGTCACGTGAATTCGCTGTGTTCCGCGATGCAAGCCTATATGACGCTCGGAAGCGAGAAGCATCTGCGCGCGGCGAAGAACGGTTTTGATTTCCTGTTGGCCCAGAGCTTTGCCACGGGCGGCTGGGGAGCGGACGAGACGCTTCGCGCCCCCGGCAGCCCCGAAATCTATAAGAGCCTCACCGGCACGCACTCCAGTTTTGAAACCCCCTGCGGTTCGTACGCTCACTTCAAGCTGACCCGCTACCTGCTGCGTGTGACCCGCGATTCGCGTTACGGCGACAGCACGGAGCGCGTGATGTACAACACGGTGCTGGGATCGTTGCCGCTTCAGGCGGATGGCCGGACTTATTACTATTCGGATTACAACTTCAAAGGGCGAAAGGTTTACCACGCTCAACGCTGGGCGTGCTGCTCGGGCACTCTGCCGCAGGTGGCGGCCGACTACCGCATCAACACCTACTTCCGCGATGCACGCGGCGTGTACGTGAATTTGTATATCCCTTCGACGCTGCACTGGACCCACGACGGGGCACAAATTTCTTTGACGCAGAAGAGTGAGTATCCCTACGACTCGCATATTCAGTTGGAGGTGAAAACGTCCAAACCCGCGGGGTTTGCGGCGAGTCTGCGGATTCCGGCGTGGGCAGAGAAGGCTTCTGTATCTGTGAATGGCACGCGGCAGGAGGCGCAGCCGGGGAGCTTTGCACGCGCTGAGCGGCAGTGGAAGGACGGGGATCGGATCGAGTTGGAGCTTCCGCTGACGACAAGGCTGGAGGCAATTGACGCGCAGCATCCGGAGACGGTGGCATTGCTGGCGGGACCGCTGGTGCTGTTCGCGATCACGGATGCGCAACCGGCAATCACACGCGCACAACTGCTCGCCGCGAAGAGGATCGGGGCGCAGAGTTGGCAGATTGAGACCGCCGACGGGCCGGTCAAGATGCTGCCGTTTACGGCGATTGAGGATCAGGCGTATACCACGTATTTGCGGGTGACGTAGCAAGCGCCCGTTCAGCGAGAGCACGCGTTCTTTCTCTAGCTTCTTCTTCTGTCTTGCCGTAGGCCATAACGCTGGGGACGTCCGGAATCTCGGCGATCCAGCGGCCGTCGGTCTCGCGTTCCGTCTCCATGTTGAATTGCACGTCCCGACTCCTTGTGCTGCGTGGTGGTTTACGCTTGGTCATCTCACCGTGACTGCGTGGCTTCTAGCGTAGTTCATTTCTACGTTTAGACGAAGGACTTTCTCATTTTGCTCCTACGGGTTTCCATTTCTCCACTTCTTCGCGCGTAACGGGACGCGTTGTACCCAAATCGGCGGCACGAATCACTTCTGTTTCGTCTATGGCGAAACTGCGTTGGCCGGTTTCTGTGCTGTATTCTCCAGCACTCCGTTTCTTCCTCAGCGGTCGCAAGTACACCCACAATGAAGCTCCTGGAATGGGCAGTGGGGTAAAGTCTTTTTCCTAATTTGCTGGAACAGCTGTAATCAGGAACTTCTTGCCATCGGGGTCAACAACAGAACTGTAGCGATAGCCCATGAGAGAACTTTTCAGATAGGGGTTATAGGCCGCGCTGCCGCCATCGCTCCAAATAGACTGCAATGGAGTTCCAGCATCTCGCATCTGTTCAATGGTCCCATAACCGCTGGAACCAGCACGATGCACATACAGCTTCTCTGCGTCGGCCAATTTACGAAGATTCTCGACTGTCGTTGCCTGATTCAGCGGCACGGGTGACCATATCTGCAGTGAAATCCAGTAGTCGCTCACGGCGAACAATGTCCACGCGCACACCAACGCACCGAGCCAAATGCGCTTTCTGCCTTGGCCGCGACTCATGATTTGGATACCGCGCCCGAGGCCGAATATCAGCAGGATCAGTAACGGAATTCCGGCTAACTCCGTACCGCCGGCCGTGAGAACCACCGCTAGTCCAAACGAGACTCCTCGCAGCCATCGCCACTTGCGCTCGCCTTCGGTATAACCCGCGGCCGCAAACCGGAATCCTAGAATGACAACCGGAAAAATGAGAATGACCGAAAACAGTCCATCTGGCTGCGGAGGGTTGTTGGCCCAAGCCGGCAGCGTTCCCAGCGTCACCATCCAAAAGATCAATTCGACCCTACGCCTTAGCCTCATGGTTCGCTCCTCGCAGAAGAACGTGCGCCGGTCCTCCGCCAAGCAAAAACCCAGTCCTCACCGGGATAAAAATCGGTTTTGGAATATGCGTACGTGTTGGTTGCGCCTGTGGTAGCGGCATCGAGGGGATAATTACTCGCCGCCAATTCGATTCCTGGGGCGAGATGGAGAATATACTCGCCGCGTACCAGGGGGCGATGCCACTGGCGCGTGGTTGTCAGGATGTAACGACCGCGCGGAACGCTTGTGCCTTGCACGTAGTCCACTCGTATCCACTTGTCTGCGTGAGGCATAAGGAATATACGGAAGCTCACCTTGCCCCGCCGCACCCTAGGCGCGACCTGCTCAAGAGCCCGTCCATCCGCCCTCGCCTCGGCAATCGCATAAAGCGACGGCTGCGGATGATCGGCATCCACTGGAAAGGGCAGCCCCAGCGAGAGAAACGCGGGCAGATTGGAAGGGTTCGAGTAGTGATAAAGGCCGCTGACTTGTACCTGCTGCGGCGCCGTCCAGATCTCAATGCGTTCGCGGTCGAAGCGTACTTGCGGAAAAACGTCGCAGCCGACGTACACTGCGACAACCATCAGCATCGTCGCCAGCAATACGTCTGAATAACGCGGCAAAAGGTCCCGCATCTTGCGAGAATTGTAAGGCGACGCCGATGGCCTAGACACCAGAAATCCTACAACTTCGGCAGCACGATTCCTTTCTGCGCCTGGTATTTGCCTTTGCGGTCAGCGTAGCTGGTTTCGCAGATTTCGTCGGACTGAAAGAACAAAATCTGGCACAGGCCTTCGTTGGCGTAAATGCGCGCCGGGAGCGGCGTGGTGTTTGAGATTTCGAGTGTCACGAAGCCTTCCCACTCCGGCTCGAACGGCGTCACATTCACGATGATGCCGCAGCGCGCGTACGTACTCTTGCCCACGCAGATGGTCAGCACGCTGCGCGGAATCCTGAAATACTCGACTGATCGCGCCAGGGCAAACGAGTTGGGCGGCACGATGCAGATGTCGGTCTGCACGGTGACGAACGACTTCTCGTCGAAATGCTTCGGGTCAACAATGGTCGAGTTGACGTTGGTAAAAATCTTGAACTCGTCGGCCACGCGCAGGTCGTAGCCGTACGACGACAGCCCGAAAGAGACCACGCCTTCGCGCACCTGTTTCTCGGAGAAGGGATTAATCATGTCGTGTTCCAGAGCCATCTTGCGAATCCAGCGGTCACTCTTCAGCATGGAACTCCTTGCGAAAATTGAGTAATCGGGTGCTTTTGTAGATTGAGTAATTGAAAGGCTCTCGGGCGCCCGCCGAATCTCCGACCGCAAAGGAAATTGCACAATTACCGGATTTCCCAATTACTCAATCTGTTTGGCTGGGTGCCTGCCAGTTTACGGGATAGATGCTCCCGTTGACAATCTCAGTTATCTCCCATAGCATCAATAACTTGAAGCATTATCTTGCGCCTGCACGGGGGAGCCGCTTGTGATCAAGCTCGACATCATCAACGAAGTGGTAGCCAAGACCGGCATCACCAAGACCAAGGCCGAGCTGGCCGTGGAAACTGTCTTCGAGAGTATGAAGAAGGCGCTGGCCGGCGGCAGCCGCATTGAACTGCGGGGATTTGGCGTATTCAACGTGCGTCCGCGCAAAACCGGAATCGGGCGCAACCCGCGCACCGGCGCCGAGGTTTCCATTCCGCCAGGAAGGGCAGTGCGGTTTAAGCCGGGGAAAGAACTGCAGTCGATTGACTGAAGCTGCCGGCCCGCCATTCTGCGGCCCGCCGTCACAATTTCTCTGCTCGTAGTAGCATCAAAGAGCGGGACCAGATTCCATTACCCGGCCCCGAGTTCCCGTTTCAAAGAATCGCATGTCGCAACCCGATCCTTCGGTTCCTTCTTCCACCATCGAGTACTACCAAGCGCTGCCGCAACCCACTAGTCGGCCGCGGCAACGCTACTGGCTGCACGCGCTGCTTTTGCTGGCGACTTGCTTTACCACGCTGGTCATGGGCGCCAGAATGCAGTACAACTTCGAGCACAACCTTCCGGCGCTCTCCGTTAGCGACGAAAAGCTTGACTATTTCCCCTGGCAATGGATCTTCACGAAGCCGGAGCAACTGCTGGCAGGATGGCCGTTTGCCGCCACAGTCATGCTCTTTTTTCTGGCGCACGAGATGGGGCATTACCTGTGCTGCCGCCACTATGGTGTTCGTGCGACGCTTCCGTTTTTCATTCCTTTTCCGACACTTATTGGAACGATGGGAGCCGTCATCCTGATTCGCTCCAAGATTCGCTCGCGCACCGCCTTGTTCGACATTGGCATCGCAGGGCCGATTGCGGGATTCGTCGTCGCCGTGGCGGCGCTCGTGGTCTCACTGGGGTGGTCCAAGCCGATGCCGACCGGGCTGGGTCCCGGCGACTATGAGCTCGGGTTTCCGCTCATCTTTGATTTGATACAGCGAGCGTTGGCCGTAGTGAGTCCGATGCACGGAGCTGCCGGACTGCCGTTGCAGAAAGTGCTGCTGCATCCTGCCGCGATCGCCGCCTGGGTGGGCATGTTCGCCACTTCCTTGAATTTGTTACCGGGCGGGCAGCTGGATGGCGGGCATATCGCATTCGCGATTTCCCCACGGGCGCACAAATATATTTCCTGGCTCACGATCGGGATTCTGTTGCCGATGGCGTACTACTTGTGGACGGGATGGTGGCTGTGGGCGGTGCTGCTGCAGTTGAGCAGCTTCCGGCACCCGCAGGTTGCGGAATGGCCCCGCATTTCCGGGAAGCGCGCCTGGCTGGCGGTATTTGCTTTCGCGATGTTAGTGCTCACATTCGCGCGATCGCCAATTATGCACGCCTCAACCCCAGAGGTTGCACACCAGATCTGGGAACAATTGCACCGCAGGTAGGAACGGGGCCCTCTAGAATACACTCGCTCTGGCGTGAATTCTCTCGTATACTCCTGTATTCAATCGTTTTAATGTAAAAGGCGAGGCATCTTACGGTGAACAGAGTAATTCTGGTTTCTGCAATCCTGATTTTATGTTTCCAGCTATGCATTACGCTGGCCGCGCAAACGGTCGAGGTTGACACCATCCACGCGACCAATCACTTCGTGCCGAAAGAGACTCTGGGAGCGGGTGTGGATCGCATTGCGGTTGAAGCGATTGACAAGGACCTGCGCCAGCCGACACTCGAACAAACGCAGGCCTCTGGCTGGCAGCCAGTGACCTACCGCCAGAACACCGAGCTCGCGGTCGAGGCCTGGCACTGGAATCCGCAAGGAACGTGGAGCGATCCGAGCGGCAGAGGCTATTTCACCGGCTCGGCGACGCCCACGGAAATGATTCGCTATTCCTACGGCTACGGCCTGCCCCGGCGCGGATTCACCCGCAACGACGGCACCGAAACCGTGGGCTACTCCCGCATCACCGATGGCGATCCGGCGACGTTCTGGAAAAGCAATCCCTATCTCACCGAACGTTTCACGGGCGAAAGCGACACCCTGCATCCGCAGTGGGTGGTGCTCGACCTGGCCGAGACGCAAGAGCTGAACAGCATCCGCATCGCCTGGGGAGAGCCGTATGCCCGGCGCTACGTGGTGCAGTATTGGATGGGGGAAGATCCGATTCACGCGCCCACGCGCGGCGTCTGGCAGGCTTTCGCGCAAGGAACGGTCACGAGCGGGAAAGGCGGAATCGAAACCGTACGCTTGAACCGAAGCTCACTTTCAGTGCGGTTCGTACGCGTGTGGATGACCGAATCGTCGAACACCTGTGACGCCGACGGGGCGGCTGATCCGCGCAATTGCGTGGGCTACGCCATCCGCGAAATCTACATGGGGATGACCAGCAACGATGGTGCGTTTCACGACATCATGCGGCACACACCCGATCAGGAACAGACCGCGACTTATTGCTCATCGGTTGATCCCTGGCATCAGCCTTCGGACCTGGGCTCGACCACGCAGGCACAAGTGGGATTTGATTTGTTCTACAGCAGCGGTGTGACCCGCGGACTGCCGGCGATGATCCCGGTCGCCATGCTTTACGACACGCCGGAAAACGCCGCCGCGGAAATTGAGTATCTAAAAAACCGCAAGTATCGCGTCTCTTACGTCGAGATGGGCGAGGAGGCCGACGGCCAGTTCATGCTGCCGGAGGACTATGCTGCCTTGTATTTGCAGTGGGCGACGGTGCTACATAAGGTTGATCCCGCGCTGAAGCTGGGTGGGCCTTCGTTCACGGGAGAGAATCGCGACATTGAAGTCTGGCCCGACGCAAACGGAAACGTATCGTGGACCGGGCGCTTTGTGAATTACCTCAAACAACACGGGCGACTGAACGATTTGGCATTTTTCTCTTTCGAGCACTATCCGTATGATCCCTGCCGGACGCCCTGGGGAGCGCTTTACGATGAGCCGGAACTGGTCAGCCACATCATGCAGGTATGGCGCGACGACGGCGTTCCAACGGAGACGCCGATGTTCATCACCGAAGGAAATCTGTCTTCGGCGGCGAGTGAGACTTATCAGGACATTTTCGCGGGAATCTGGCTGGCCGATTACATTGGGGCGTTCCTGAATGCGGGCGGCAAGGGCGTCTACTTTTTCCACTACCTGCCGCTGCACATGGAGCCGGGATGCAACGGCTCACCCGGAACGTTTGGGATGTTTACCATCAACGGCAATTATGAGATTCAGCAGCCACTGGCGCAGTTCTTTGTGGCGCAACTAATCAATCTGGAGTGGGTGCAACCTGACGGCAGCGAGCACAAGGTGTTTGCGGCGAGCAGCGACGTTGAGGACGGCTCCGGCCACGAACTGGTGACGGCGTACGCGGTGAAACGTCCGGATGGGCAGTGGTCGCTGATGCTGGTGAATCGGGACCAGCAGAATGCACACAACGTGCGGATCGCATTTCACGGGCAGTCAGGGTCGGAGGGCAGTTTTGCCGGGCCGGTGGAGATCGCGACGTTTGGCAGCGCCCAGTATCAGTGGCATCCGGCGGCCACGCGGTTTATGGCACATGCGGAGCACGCCGCGCAACCCACGGTGGTCGCCTACACGAAAGGATGGGCTGATCCGGACGGCCCGATCGCGCGGGCGAAAGAAAATGCGGGGAAAGACACGATGTATGAATTGCCCGCAGCCTCGGTGACGGTCATAAGAGGAGCGGTCAACGTTCGATAATTCCTGGGGTTGCGGGCAGCCGAGGAGATTAGCTAAGAGCTAAACCTAAAAGCTGTCCTCACATCAACCACAGCGCATCCACATCCACGATCACTTGCGTGCGCGGAATCTTCTGCTGCGCGGCATAGGCCAGCATCGCGCGTAGAGTCGTGTTGAGCTTCTCCCGGCTGGGCGACTTCAGCACGAAGTGATAGCGGTAGTCGCGTTTCAACTTCAGGATCGGCGCGGCTGCCGGGCCCAGCACGCGCACGCCTTCGTGCCGCGTCTTGTCGAACCATTTTCCGAGCAGCCCCGACCATCGCAACGCTTCGTCGAGTTTGTAGCTGCGCACCAGCACGTTGGCGAGGGCGGAATACGGCGGATAGTGCATCCAACTGCGGAAGCGGAGTTCCTTCTCGTAGAAGCCAATGAAATCGTGACGTGCCGCGTACTGCACGGCATAGTGATCCTGAAAATAAGTCTGCAAGATGACCTTGCCCGGCGAATGGCCGCGCCCGGCGCGTCCGGCAACCTGCGTGAGCAATTGAAAAGTTCGCTCGGCGGCGCGGAAGTCGGGCAGCCCGAGAGCAACGTCGGCCCCGACTACGCCCACCAGCGTCACGCCGTGGATGTCGTGGCCTTTGGCGATCATCTGCGTGCCTGCCACGAGGTCGAGCTCGCCTTCGTTCAGCGCATTTAAGGTGCGCTCGAAATCTTCATGGTCGCGGACGGTATCGCGGTCAAGCCGGGCGATGCGCGCCTGGGGAAACATCCCGTGCAGGAGCTCTTCCAGCTTCTCCGATCCCGTGCCCAGAAAGTAGACATACTCGCTTCCGCAGTGCACGCACGCTTTCGGCACGGGAGCGGTGTAGCCGCAGTAATGGCAAACCATCTTGTGCTCATGCTTGTGATGGGTGAGCGCAATGGCGCAGTTCGCACATTCCAGTTTCTTCCCGCAAGTGCGGCAGAGAACGACCGGTGAATATCCGCGGCGGTTGAGCAGTACCATGACTTGCTCTTTACGATCGAGCCGTTCCTGGATTTCTGCGGCCAGCTTGCGCGATACGACCTGCTCGTGGCCGGTTTCCTGAAACTCCTGGCGCATGTCCACAATTTCGACTTCCGGCAGGGGCCGCTGTTCCACGCGATCGGGTAACTCTACGAGCGCATATTTGTTTTTCTTGGCATTGAAATAGGACTCGAGCGAAGGCGTCGCCGAGCCAAGCAGCACGACAGCATTCGTCATCTTAGCGCGCATGACCGCAACGTCGCGCGCGTGATAACGCGGCATTTCTTCCTGCTTGTAGGAGGAGTCGTGTTCCTCGTCAACGATGATGAGCGCAAGATCGGCGACCGGCGCGAACACGGCCGAACGTGTGCCTACAACCATGCGCGCCTCGCCGCTCTTGATACGATGCCACTGCTCGGCACGTTCGCGGTCGGAGAGCGCCGAATGAAGGATGGCAACTTCGTCGCCGAAGACCTGGTGCAAGTCGGCCGCAACGGCAGGCGTCAATCCGATCTCGGGGACAAGCAAGATGGCAGATCGCCCGGCCTCGAGCACTCCGCGCATTCCCGCCAGATACACCGCAGTCTTCCCCGAGCCGGTGACCCCGTGCAGCAACATGCCGGAGAATTTGCGCGCCTCGACGCGCTCCCGCAGGTGTGCGAGCGCCGACTGTTGCTGGGCGTTGAAATCGAATTCGAACAGCGACGGGCGCGGCTTGGTGCGCAACACGGTGAACTCGGCCAGTTCTTCGACGATCTCGACGAGACCCCGGCGAATCAAAGTGCTCAGAGTCGTTCGCGGGATTTCGAGTGACTGCAGCGTCTGGACGGGAATCCGGCCGCCGGAAGCGGCCAGAGTGTCGATGATCTGCCGCTGGTTGTCGTTCAGCTTGCCGTCCGCGGACTTGAGCAGCGCGATCTTCACGGTGCGCGCGGCATCCTGCGCCGCGGACATATCCTCGCGGGACAGCCATTTCTTGCGCACCATTCCATCCAGAATGGAGCGGGACACGCGCGCGGCGGAGCGAAGGGTTTCTTCCCGGACCATTCCTGTACCGATTTCGCTTTCACGCGCAGCCAGATAATCGAGCACGCGAAATTCCGCAGCTTGCTCTTCGGGAGTGCGCCGCGATCGTGCGGACGATCCCGACATTCCCGCAAGATGCAACGCCATCTGGCCGTCTTCGCTGATGCGATATCCGATGGAGCGCTTGAATTCGGCACTCAGCGGCAGCATGGTGCGAAAGACGTCACCCAGTGGTGCCAGGTAGTAGTTGGCAATCCAGCGACCCAGACGCAATAACTCTGCGTCCAACACAGGAGCAGGGTCGAGGACGCTGAGAATGGTCTTCGTTGTGACGGAGGGCTCGCGGTCGTGCAACTCGACAACAATGCCCGTCAGGCGCTGCTGACGAAAAGGCACGAGCACGCGGCCGCCAACCACCGGAGTGGCATCCGAGCGGACACGGTAGATGAACACGATGTCCAGCGGCACGGGCAGAGCGACGTCGCAGAATTCGGGCATTGATTTCGGGGCGACCAGCTCAGAGGATAGCAGTGACGCCTGAGGAAAGTTGAGCGACGTTTATTCCGCGGCCTTCTTCGGCGGTTCCAGCCCCAAGTATTTCATTACCATCTGCAAATCTTTCCACGCTTCGCCCTTCTGCCGCGGATCGCGCAGAAGAAATGCAGGATGATAGGTAACTGCCAGGCGCGTTCCTGGCCACGACGGATCGCTGCTGCGAGCTCCAGCGGGCAGGAAATCGTAGAATCGGCCACGCAGTTCCGCCATAGGCGCATTGAAGGCAAGCAGATTCTTAGCGGCTACCGCGCCGAGCGCCACCACGACCCTGGGCTTGATCACGGCGATTTGACGCATGAGAAACGGAGAACACGTCTCGCATTCATCTCGCTCCGGCGTGCGGTTCCCTGGTGGACGGCACTTGACCACGTTCGCGATGTAGACTTCCTCGCGCCGCAGG